>Ga0302135_10000914_pt1 | contig 17820 bp, 20 predicted proteins | sample CBN3_surface_MG_FD_203119 | JGI IMG/M metagenome (GOLD analysis project Ga0302135, IMG submission 203119) | Marine microbial communities from Western Arctic Ocean, Canada - CBN3_32.1 | ecosystem: Environmental > Aquatic > Marine > Oceanic | place: Canada: Western Arctic Ocean | collected...
TGGGCTATGGCCTCGGCGCCACGGTTGGCGCCGCACTCGCTCATCGCGACGATGACACGCTCGTCGTGGATCTTCAGCCGGATGGCGACTTCCTCTACACCGCGTCGGCGCTGTGGACGGCAGCACACCATCGGCTTGCCGCACTGTTCGTCGTGGTGAACAACCGGACCTACGGCAAGGACCGGCTTCACCAGGCGACGGTCGCGCGCCTGCGGGGCCGTCCGGTGCCGGAGCCGTCGCCGGGCATCGACCTCGACGATCCGTGTATCGATTTCGCAGCCCTCGCTGCCGCGCAAGGCGTCGAAGGCATCGGACCGATCGACTCGGCCGCCGAGTTGTCGACCTCGCTGGCGCGGGCGGCTTCGGTTGTTCGCAACGAGCGACGTTCAGTTGTCGTCGAGGTCGTAGTCGACCGCGAGAGCTAGCAGTTCCCCCCATATACCCATGAAGACATCGACGTGAAAGAAGAGTGAACGACATGAGCGACTACACAGCACCCGAGGACCATCAACTCGTACTCGACAACATTGATGCGAGCCGCGAGCTTCTGGCCGAGACGTGCCTTGAACTCGGAAACACCTACGGTCCGTGCGGGCACGAGCAACCCGTCGCCGACGCGGTGACTGCGTGGTACAAGCGCCACGGTATGGATTCAACTCAGCAACAGATCCTGCCTGATCGTTCGAACGTGGTCGCTCGGCTGAAAGGGTCGGGTGGGGGCAAGAGTCTGATTTTCAACGCCCATCTCGATACCGAGATCAGCGGACCCGACCACGACAACTTGATGGAATCGGACGACCCCAATCTGATCGGGGCGTGGCGGGAGGGCGACAAGATATTCGGTCATACCGTGCTCAATGACCGCGGCTGTATGTCGGTCTTCATGGTGATGGGCAAGGCCCTCTACGATGCCGGTCTGCCGATGCGCGGCGATGTCATCCTGACGTCGGTGGCGGGCGAGACCGGCATGGCCCCCGTTGACGAGTATCAGGGTCTCAACTATGAGGGCAAGGGTTTCGGGACTCGCCATCTGGTCGATCACGGGGTCCGCGCCGACTACGCGCTTGTTGCTGAGACGACGTCGTGGTCGAAGTCGTGGCTGGAGTGCGGCGCCGTCTACCTCAAGGTCACGCTTCGAGGCCGCAACATGTACACGCCGCGTCTCATTCGCGAAGACGCGCTGCCGGATCATCCCAATGCCATTGTGAAGGGTGCGGTTGTCGCCACCGCGCTCGAGGCGTGGGCAGTCGACTACGAGGAGCGCAACTCGTATATCTCGGCGTTGGGTGAGGTCCGTCCGAAGGCTCAGGTAGGTGCAATCCGCGGCGGTGTGCCCTATCGACCGAACCGTTCTTCTCCGGTTTGCAAGCTCTACATGGATGTCCGGACGATCCCCGGAGCTGATCAGGATGCGGTCATTGAAGAGGTCCGAGCCGTGGCTCAGTCCATCGATCCTGCCGCCGAGGTGGAGTGCTACACGGCCAAGGCGGGATGCGAAGGGGCCAACGTAGAGCCGCTCAGCGACTCGGTCGAGGCGGCCTTCGCTCAGATCGTCGGGGGCCAAACACCTCCGCCCCAGGTCGCCCATACGAGCATGTGGCGCGACACAAACATCTTCAACGCCGTCGGCATTCCGTCGCTCACGTTCGGATTACCCCGTGGCGCCGCGGCAGTACAAGGTACCGGCAACTTCGAGCTCGATGATCTTGTTGCGTGCGCCAAGGTGTACGCCAAGATAGCGCTCGATATCTGCGGCTGAAGGTGGCGGCACACATCGTCGGGCCGCTCCACCGGGTCACCGTGGGGGAGACGGGCCCGTCGATGGTGTTCTTGCATCCGAACCCGCTCGACTGGTCGTGTTGGCTCTACCAGATGACTCACTTCTCGAGTCGCTACCGGACGATTGCTGTCGATCTGCCTGGATACGGATGGTCGCCGGCTGCTCTCGACGGCCTGACAATGACCGACGTCGCTGATGCCTGTTGGGAGGCCATCGATGAGCTGAGTGGGGAGCCGGCCGTGCTCGTCGGCTGCTCGCTCGGAAGTTGGGTGGCGATGCACATGGCGCACCAACGGCCTGATGCCGTAAGTGCGGTGGTGCTGTCCGGGGTCGGCTATTCACCGGGAAAGGAATTCGCGCCGAAGCGCATCAGCGGGTACGAGGAGCATGGCATCGCCTATCGGCGAACTCATGCCTATGAGGTAGTGAGCGAATCCTTCGGCACGAGCGCCCGAGGCCGCTACCTCATCGAGAGCATTCTCGAGCGCGACAACACGGTCGACATCTTCACGGTGATCGAGATGTTTCGGGCGCTCGGTGAGCCGGACCCGGCGTGGTTCTGGACTGCGCTGAAGCCGCCGTGCCTTATCATCACCGGCGAGCTCGACAACGCACATCAGCGAGCCCTCGCCCTGGCCGATCACATCCCGGGCGTTGAGATCGTGACCCTTGCCGATGCCGGCCATACCTGTTGTATGGAACAGCCGTGGGACTTCGATGACGCGTTGGCCGACTTCCTCAGACGGCTCGACCCTTGAGGAGTCGAGACGGTGGGCCGATGGGCGGTCGTGCCGGCCCCGTCACTCGTAGAAACTTCCGGGGACCGGTACCGGCGCTTCATAGTTGTTGGCCGCCGATCGGGCCGGAATCGCGATACCGTCCGGGCCCACCCGCCCGTAGCTGTCGGCCCGATTCCCGGCTCCGACGCGCAGCAGTACGAGCGGCTCGTCGCCGGAGCTTTCGAATCGATAGAGCGCGCCGGCGGGCACGGCGACGCCATCGTTGTGGATGAGCACGAGAGTCTTGGCCTCACTGTCGTGATAGGTGGCCTCCCCCTGAAGCACCACAAACACATGGTCTTCGTTGGGATGGGCGTGCAGCGCATTTTCGCCACCGCTGGCGTAGCACTTGATCACGACGCTGAGATTCTCGGTCTCGGCCAGGTACGTGTGTGATCGGCCCGATTCGAGAATCGCGGTCCGCAGGTGGAATGGGATCAGCGACTCGACGGTGTTCTTCATGTCGGACTTCCTAACTCTGGGCCGCATCGAGAATGCTCTGCGGCGTGCTCGACACGATCTCGGCGTAGGTCGGGACAAAGGCGCCCTTGTCGAGATCCTCGATGAGGCCGACAAACTCGGGCCCGAGCTTCACCAGTTCCTGTCTGATCCGAGCGTGAACTTCGATGTCGGACCACTCACCGATCAGGTAGAAGTGGTCAGGGTCTTCGGAGTCGCGGCACAACACCCCGTCCTTCACCTGGGCCGACGACTTGTGCATGGGGTTTGCGTCCGAGTGGTCGAACTCGTCGAACTGGACGATGAACTGCTCGCCCGCGCCGGCTCGCACTCGGAACTCGTAGATGTGGAAGAAGTTTCCTTTGGCTGCCAACGGGATCAGCGCCATGGCGGGCTCCCTGCTCGAAGTAACCGATGTGTGGGAGATACTAGGCGCAACGGTGGGGCCCCGATCGAGTGGCCCCCGGAGGTGACGTCATGAGCATCGAAGTTGTCGTGATCGGTGGGGGCATCGCCGGCGCGTCGGCGGCCTGGCACCTCGCAGGTCGGTGTGCGGTCACGGTGCTGGAGGGCGAACCTCAGCCTGGGATGCATGCCACGGGACGCTCCGCCGCGCTCCTCACCGAAACCGCAGGGCCCCCGGAAGTGTGCGCGCTCGCTGCGGCCAGCCGAGAATTTCTTGCGTCACCTCCGGCGGGATTCGCAGACCAGCCACTCTTGTCGCCGCGGGGGTTGTTGCACGTCGCCCGCCGGGGTGAGGAGGTGCTGCTCGAGGCCAAGCTGCACGACGCGACCGCGCTCGACGTCGAAATGCGCGAGCTCGATGGTGAACAATGCCGAGCACTTGTTCCGGTGCTTCGAACCGGTGTCCTCGTTGCGGGCGCCTTCGAGCCCGCGGCGATGAGCATTGATGTCGACGCGCTCCTTCACGGCTACCTCCGCGGCGCGCGCACACTCGGCGCGACCGTCCATCTCGGCGTACCGGTTGAGCAGATCGAGCGGCAAGAGGACCGGTGGCGCGTGAGCACCCGCGAGCGAACATGGGACTGTGACGTGGTGGTGAACGCGGCAGGTGCATGGTGCGACGAGATCGCGGTCATGGCCGGTGTCGAGCCGCTGTCCTTGCGACCTCTGCGTCGTTCCGTCTTTGTGTTCCCGCCGCCGCCATCGCTCGACATATCTGGTTGGCCGATGGTGTGGGATGTCACCCAGCGCTTCTACTTCGAACCCGAAAGTGGGATGATTCTGGCGTCGCCGGCGGATGAAATCCCGAGCGAACCATGCGACGCTCGGCCGGCCGAAGAAGACATCGCCCGCGGCGTGGAAGAGCTGGAGATCGCGACGGAGCTTGAGGTGCGGGGAGTGCGGCGAACCTGGGCCGGCTTGCGCACCTTTAGTCCCGATGGCGTGCCGGTGGTTGGTTTCGATCCCAGCGCATCGGGGTTCTTCTGGCTTGCCGGGCAGGGTGGATACGGGATCAAGACGTCCCCGGCGATGGGCCGATTGACGGCCGCCCTGATCGCGGGGGCCCGCCCGCAGCTCTCTCTCGACGGAAGAGGTTCCGCCATAGATCCGGCCGCGCTGGCGGTTGAGCGGTTCGCAGGAATGGCGTCGTGAGCGGCAGCGTGCTCGATCACGTCGGCTTCTTCGCCCCGCAGGCAGATTCGGCGGCCGAAGCCGTCGCGCGACTGGGGTTCACCGTGACGCCCTTCACTGTCCAGCGGAACCTCGTCGAGGGTCAACTCGTCCCGGCCGGAACCGGAAACCGGCTGGTGGTGCTCGAGTCCGGCTACCTGGAGATCCTGAGCCCGACCGGTGAAGACACGCCGCTCGCCCGGCAGCTTCAGGAATCGGCGGCGCGGTACGACGGCGTTCACCTCGTCACGTTCGGCGAGCACGACATCGGTGCCGCCCGCCGCCGCCTCGAAGAGGGCGGTTTCGACCCAGACCTCGTGGTCGATCTCAGTCGGGCCGTAGAGACAGCGACGGGCAGCGCAACGGCTCGCTTCCAGGTCCTGCGGGTTCCCGCCGATCGTATGGCCGAGGCTCGAGTTCAGATTTGTCGCCATCACACGCCCGAGCTCGTCTGGCAGCCACGATGGATGGGCCACCCCAACGGCGCGGTCGCGCTCCTCGATACGATGTTCGTGGTCGAGGATCCTCAGCACGCGGCCGTCCGCTACGCCGCCTTCGCCGGGGGCGAGCACTCGGGATCCGGGAGCACATGGCGTGTGCAACTTGACGTGGGTGCGCTCACGTTTGTCGACGCTGATGGATTTGTCGACGTGTTCCCGGACAACACGGTGCCCGCGGTACCGGTGATCGCGGCGATCGCGCTCGGCGTATCCGACCCGGCCGCGACGCTTGCCTGGTTCGAAGAACACGGGGTTTCTACGACATCACCCTGGCCTGATGCCCTCGTCGTGGACCCTCGCGACGCGCTGGGCTGTGTCCTCGCGGTTTCCGCGAGCGATGCGTCCTCTCCATGGCCACGGTCTTGATAAGTGAGGTGACCTCGTGATCGACTATTTGGATCCCGTTCGGCCGGTGGCAAACGCGACGATCGGCTCTGGATCCGAACATCCGATGCGGCAGGTCACCGTCGAGGCGTCACTCGACGCCGCGAGTTGGACGCCCGAGCGTCGCCGCGACGTGGCGGGCCGTTTCGACGAGTTGGCGACAGATTGGCATCGCAACCACGACAACTCCGAACGGTATGAGTCGATCGACGACGCCCTTGCTCGCGGTGGGCCCCTCAGCGGGGTAGTGGTCGAGTTGGGCGCGGGAACCGGCTTGGGGTCAGGTCGCCTGGCCGCGGCGTTCGGCTCGATCATCGCCTTGGATCTCAGTCCGGAGATGATCCGACAGATCCCAACGAGCGTCGCGAACCGCGTGCTCGGCGATGGGAGCCAGCTTCCGTTCCGGAGTGGATCGGTCGACATCATGGTGCTCGTCAACATGCTGCTTTTCCCCGCCGAGATCGATCGGGTTCTGCAGCGAGATGGCGCCATGATCTGGGTCAACACCAATGCCGAGCTCACGCCGATCCACTTGTCCGCGGAAGCTGTCGATGCGGCGCTGCCCGGAAACTGGACCGGTGTTGCGTCGCGAGCGGGCTCGGGGTCGTGGGTTGTCTTCCGTCGGAGTACGTGACTCGGGGCCTATCAATCGCGCGCTTCTACGTCGGGCCGATCCTCTTCGGGGGAAACTCCACGTGGATCCTGTCGTCGCGCACCTCTACCTCGTAGCGCGGTTGGTACCGCTCGCGGGCCGCGCAATAGCCGGTTGTGATGTCGTAGGACCACTGGTGACCGGCACACACGAGGCGGTTCCCAAGCATGACGCCCTCGTTGAGCATGCGGCCTCGGTGGATGCAGATGTTGGACAAGGCGGTGGGGCTGCCGTCATTCCAGAACAGGAGAATCTCGTGACGTGCGTGTGCGACAACGAGCTGACCCGCGGCGGCCAGCTCGTCGGCCGATGCCAGATCCACAAAACCTCGGGGCGCGGTCATCAGTCGGTGTCCTGTCCGCCGAGCCACTTTTCTCTGAGGCGCTGGCCGGCCACCGAGGTGTCATCGAGCCCGACCTGCTCGGGATCCCAGCTGACGGTGACGTCGCCGCTGGCGTAGGTTTGACAGCCGAGGCGGTAGCCCTGATCGAGCAACGCTCCGAGGCGTTCACGCTCGCGCCGTCGCGGCGGGTCCAGGTTTTCGGCTCCCTCCTCGATCAACAGGCGGTCGGTCCCGCAGGTCCCGCTTGCACATCTCCAGGGCAGGCCGCATTCGGCCCGAATCGACATACGAAGGATGTTCACGTCGTCGCCGTCGGGGAATGTCACTTCGCGATCTGAGGTCTTGAAAAATATCCTCGGCACGTTAGGCGACGAGAGCGTCTTCCTCGACCCAGACGCCGAGGTCCGGTTCGACGTACGCGGCGTAGAGCGCCTTGGTGTAGGCAAAGCGCATGTCGGCTGCCTCGAGCACGATCTCCAGGCAACGTTGTTGCAGCTCGGGAGTGTCGGCGTACTTCAGCACGATCTGGTAGCCCCGTTCACCGTGGATCTCATCTGACGTGATGTGGAGGTCGAAGAACTCAGCTTCTTCTTCGGTGAACCCGTACTTGTCGAGCAGGACGGGGTACTGAGAGCGATAGATGCTGGGGACCTGGGATTCGAGCCCGACAATCAGCGCGGCGGACGCGACCACGAAGTTCTCCTTGCCGGAGACGTAGTACATCCAGCCCTGAAGTCCTTTGGTGAACGGCATGGTGTTGGCGCGGTCCTGGACGTATTCGCGGGTGCCACCACAGGCCTCTGCGAAGTGAATGAGCAGGTCGCTGTGACGAGTGTCGCTGAGCTCTTCCTCGTACATGTTCTGAAGCAGGAAGTCCTTCGCGTCTCGCGCCGTATCAGGCGTGTTCGCGTACATCAGACCCAGGTAGTCGCCGAACGGGCCGATGTAGTGGTAGTGGTTCGTCGCCCAATCGATGAAGTGTTTCTTCTCGAGTTTGCCCGTGGCCCAAGCGCGGCTGAACGAGGCATCTTTCGCCATGGTCCCCTTGAATGCCTCTTCGAGCGCGACTCGAAAGTCCTGTTGCGTCATCAGTTCAGCCATGGTGGTTCTCCTCTGGGCACAGTATTGCCGGATTAGACATCGTAGACCTCTAACTAAAGTATACTTTATACTGACTGCCTAGCAGCGATGAACTGCCGAGCGAAAGAGCTGCATGGTGGCGTGATGTAACCAGGAGGATGATAGTGCTCGAACGTGAAGTGACCTTCTTCAGTGAGGGAGCGCGTCTGACGGGAATATTACGTTCGCCCGACATCGTCTCCGGCCGGATCCCGGCGATTGTGCAGGGACCGGGCTGGCTCGGCCTGAAGGACGCGAAGTTGTACCTGCCGTACCACGAGGCGCTGACCGCCGCCGGCTATCACGTGCTGATCTTCGACTACCGCGGATTTGGAGACAGCGAGGGCGATCGCGGCATCATCCTGCCGCAGCTCCAGCTCGAGGATCTCATCAATGCGGTGACCTATCTGACGACTCGTGAGGATGTCGATGTCGATAACATCGGCACCTTCGGAAGTGGTGGAACGGGCGGGGGCAACGCGGTTCTCTTGGCGGCTACCGACCGCAGAGTCCGGGTTGCCGTATCCCAGGTGCCGGTAGCCGACGGAGAAGACTGGCTCCATCGGATGCGGCGGGAGTACGAGTGGTATGAGCTCCTGGAGCGGATCGACGCCGATCGACGTCAGCGGGTGCTGACCGGTGCCGGTGAGATGGTTCACCCTCGCGAAGAGATCATGGTCCCGACTCCCGAACGGCGCGCGACCAACGTCAAATCCGATGTCGACGACCGAATTCCGTCGTCAGTACCTCTCCGGTGCGCCGAGGCGATCATGCAGTACCGGCCGATCGATGTAGTCCACCTCGTCGCACCGAGCGCGCTCATGATCATCGGCGTCGAGGACGACGCCACCACGCCAACGGACCATGCAATCCGGCTCTATGACAAGGCGCTAGGTCCAAAGAAGCTCGTGATGCAGCGTCACACCACGCACTACGCCGCCTACAAGCAGTACGGCGACGAGGTAATTCCGCAGATCGTCGACTGGTTCGGAAGCCACTTCGACGGCGGTTCCGTCGATGTGCGTTCAGCCCCCGCGGGGGAATTGATCCAGACGTTGGTGACAACCGAGGCTGGGCATGCCTAGCGGATTGCCCCACATCGATCGTGTGATTTCCAACGGCTCGGTGGTGACCGGGGCGGGGGTCGAATACGCCGATGTGCTGATTTCGGGGGAGAAGGTGGTCGCGATCGCGACGCCGGGTTCGATACCGCTGCACGAGTCTGTCGAGGCAATCGATGCAACCGACAAGTGGGTGCTGCCGGGAATGATCGACGTGCACGTTCACTTGCGCGAGCCCGGCTATGTCCACAAGGAAGACATCACGACGTGCACCCAGGCCGCAGCCGCAGGTGGGGTCACCACTGTGTTCGGCATGCCGAACCTCAACCCGGTCACCAAGAGCCGGCAGATTCTTGATGAGCTGTTCGATCTCTATGACTCGAAAAGCCTCGTCGACTGGAACCACAACCCGGTACCGAGCGAACTCCACGAAGTACAGGCAATGGCCGACGCCGGCATCGCGGCATACAAGATCTACATGGTGATCGACACGGGTCGCGACTACCCACACCCGAGCGGCACGGGCATTCGAGATCACGGCCACTTGCTGCGAATGTTCGAGGCGATAAAACCTACGGGCCTACCCTTCATGGTGCATCCGCACGACCAGGCCATCATGGATATCACCGAGCAGTCGCACTGGGAGAGAGGTGACCGCAGCCCGGCCGCCTACGCGCAGACGCTGGCCACCCACAACGGCTTGATATGGGACACCGCGATCGCGGTGCTTCTGCAACTCGCCGAGGCAACCGGCACCAAGTTGCACATCGTGCACATGCAAACGGCGGGGTCGATCGACCTCGTCCGGCGGGCCCGTGAGCGTGGCGTCGATGTCAGCTGCGAGGTCAATCACTGGGCACTGTTCCTTTCGCGTTGGGCCGACATCGAGAGGCTCGGTCCCTACGCGCTCTCGTATTGGGTTCCCGACCACCACCGCGAGGCGGTGTGGGAGGCGCTCAACGACGGGACGATCAACATGTTGTCGTCGGATCACGCGCCTCATACTCGTGAAGAGAAAGAGGTCGGCTGGGAAGACTGCTGGGCGTGTCACACCGGCACGCCGGGAATCCAGGAACAGTATTCGTTGCTTCTCGATTGCGCCGCCGACGGGATGATCTCTCTTCCCCGGGTGGCCGAGATCGTGGCCGAGGAGCCGGCAACGGAGTTCAAGCTCGCCGAGAAGGGTTTCATCCGCCCCGGTTTCGATGCCGATCTGGTCATCTTCGATCCCAAGGACCAGACACGGTTCTCCGCCGACACCGTGCTCTCCAAATGTGGCTGGTCCAGTTACGACGGGCGAGTCACAAAAGGCCGGATTCACCGCACGATGGTGCGGGGCCGGGACGTCTACATCGACCGGTTGGTCGTCGGCGAGGGTGGATGGGGCCGTCTGGCGAGACCGACCTTATGAGAACTACACACGATCAATGAGAGGACCGCGACCATGGCCATGAAATTTGGACTCCTGATGCCGCACTTCGGGGAGCATGCCAGCAAGAGGGCGCTGCTCGATGGGGCGGTCATGGCCGAGAGCTTCGGCTTCGACTCCTTGTGGGTCCGGGACCATCTCGTGTTCGAGCCCCACGCAGAGATGGAGACGGGTGACATTGCGTTCTATGAGGCGCTCACGACCCTCACCGCGATAGGCGCGATAACTGACAAGATTGAACTTGGTACCGGGTCCTTGATCCCGTTTCGCCACCCGGTCAATCTTGCGATCAGCGTGGCGGCCATCTGCGCCCTTGTTGGGGATCGGTTGACGCTCGGTTTCGGCGCCGGCACCTTCGATCACGAATTCGAGGTCGTCGATATGGGACACCTCGACCGGGTTGAGCTCGTGCGTTCGAACGCGGAGATTCTCAGGCGTCTTTTCTCCGAGGACGACGTGACATACTCCGACGACACCTATTCCTTTGAGAACATCTCGATCGATCCGAAGCCGAAGGTTCCGGTGCCGTTCTGGTACTGCGGCGCGACACCGAAGTCCGCTCGTTTGGCTGCGGAATACGCCGACGGGTGGATGCCGGGCCGTACGACCTTGTTGACGATCGCGAAGCGGGCGGAAACGATGCGGGAGTTGACGGCGGCAAACGGCCGCCCGATGCCCACCATCGGGGTCATCCCGCCGACGTCCATTGCCGCCACCCACGACCTGGCCTTCGACGGCCTGAATATCGATGGCCTGCTGGCATGGGCCAACAAGCGGGGCAAGTGGTGGGTCAAACCCCCGTCCGGAGAATTCGCGACCGCCGAAGACATCGAGGGTTCGCTGATCGCGGGAACCCCCGACGAAGTGGTGGAGCAAGTGAGGCGCTTCGAAGAGGTCGGAGTGGAGCACCTCGTCTTCGACCTCCGACTCACCTACGAGCGCTGGTTCGCGTCGATCGAGCTGCTCGGACGTGAGGTGCTCCCGGCGCTTCGGGGATAGTCCAGTCAGCCATGCGTGAGACCCTCGAGAGACAGTTCCGTGTCGCGTCGCCGCTCGCCGACGTGTGGGCCCGATTGTTGGAGGTGCCCCGTGTTGCGTCCTGGCTGCCGATCCTCAACTCTGTTACCGAGCGTGTTGCACTGACGGAGTACGGGGCGGTGCTTGAGGACAAGGTGGGAGGCTTTGCTCTGCGCGCTGATCTGCAGATCGATGTCGTACGGCTCGAAGACATGGTCGAAATCGCGGTGCACGCCTACGGCGAGGACCGTCAGGTTCGATCGCGGATCCTCATCGATGCGGCGGCTCGGCTGGATGCGGATGGTGTCGACGGCACCCTCGTCAGCGTCAGCGGGTCCTACGAGATCACCGGCCGGGTCGCGACGCTCGGCGCCGGTGTGATCAGGTCGAAGGCGAACAAGCTTGTCGATCGGTTCTGCGCCGAGGCCGAAGGCGGGCTGGCCTGATGTCAGTACTTCCTGCGCTCGAGTTGATCCGCCACACGGAGCTTCGCTTCGTCTTGGATGCCGTGGACGACGATCACGTCCCCTACGCGGGGGGAACCGAACTGGTGCCGGCGCTTCGGCTCGGTCTGCGTCGCCCCACGGCGATCGTCGATCTCAAGCGGGTGCACGGACTCACGACGGTCGAGGTTGACGCACCGGCTCGGCGGACTCTGATCGGGGCCGGTGTGACCCATCGGGAGCTCGCAACCAACCCTGCGGTGGCCGAGCATGCCCCCACGTTGGCCGGGGCGGCCGCGCACGTGGGGAACGCGCGGGTGCGGTCGACCGGAACCATCGGCGGGAATCTCTGCTTTGCCGAGCCCCGATCGGATCTTGGCTGTATCCTGGTCGCGCTCGACGCCTCGTGTGAGGTTCGCTCGTCCCGTGCGACCCGGCGTCTACCGATCGCGGATCTTCTGGTCGGGGCCTTCGAGATCTCGCTCGAAGCTGATGAGATCCTTACCGAGGTCGCCGTGCCGTTCGAGCCTGTGGGCCTCTCGTACTGGAAGCTTCAGAGCTTCGAGCGACCGACCCTTGGTGTTGCGTTGATCCGAGGTGACGCGAGCTGGGAGATCACTGTTGGCGCGGCGACAGAGCGGCCTACCCGTGTCGTCATTGATGTCGGCGACACGATCGCCGTTGACACATTTGTCGACGGTCTCGAGCTGAGCGATGACTTGAGTGGATCGCCCAGCTACAAACGGGCGGTGCTCCGCACCTATCTGGCCGAGGCACTCCGCGGGCCCGCGTCGTGAGTTCCTCTACGGTCGTCCGCTTCAGGGTGAACGGGCGAGATGTCGAGGTATTTTCATCGGTGCGGACCACGGCTGCGGAGCTTTTGCGGGATCAGCTGAAGCTGACCGGGACCAAGGTCAGCTGCGAGCTCCAGGTGTGTGGGGCGTGCACAATTCTTGTCAACGACGCGCCCGTGAGTTCCTGTTGCATGTTGGCCTGTGACCTCGATGGGACAACTGTCCTCACGGTCGAAGGGGTCGCCAACGGCAGGGAGCTTCATCCGCTCCAAGAGGCGTTCGTCGAAACCAACGCGTTGCAGTGCGGATTCTGCACCCCCGGCTTCATCATGATGACGCTCGGTCTGTTCGCCGCCTGTCCCGCACCCGACGCCGCCAAGGTCCGGGAATGGCTTGACGGCAACTTGTGCCGCTGCACCGGCTATCAACCGATCGAGACAGCGGTGTTGCTGGCGGCCGAACGCCTCCAGGACGGAACGGCCCGTGCCTGAGCCGGTGACCGCCGACGAACGCTCCGTTCGGCGGCGCGATGCCCGCGACAAGGTCACCGGTCACGCCATGTACGCGGTCGACTCGACCATGGCGAACATGGCCCATGCCGTCGTCGTCCGTTCGGATCGGGCCCACGCGCGGATAACCAACGTCGACAGGCAGGATGCGCAGGCGGCGCCCGGTGTCCTCGGTGTGCTCATCAGCGACGATCTCGAGGGCATCAGGAAGCGGTTCGGACACATCATTCCCGACCACCCGATTCTCGCGGTCGACAAGGTCCGTTACTACGGCGAGCCGGTGGCCCTCGTGGTCGCGGAGACACTTCACGAGGCCAGCGACGCGGCCGACCTCGTATGGGCCGAGTACGAGGATCTGCCCCCACTGATGACGGCGGCCGACGCGTTGGCTTCTGATGTTTTGATTCACGAGGAGAGCTACCGAGAGCCCGGCGAAGGTTTCCTCGACGTGGTGCCGACCGGCTCCGGCAACATCGCTCACGAGGGAGAGCTGAGCTGGGGCGACGTCGACGCGGCGATGGCGACCGCGGCAACGGTCGTCGAGAACTCAACACGATTTCCGCTCGTCTATGGATTTGCGATGGAGACCTACAACGCGGTGGCCGATTGGCAGCCGGGCGACCTGCACGTCATCTCGACCGCCCAACATCCGGTGATGGTGCGCAAGGACCTCGCCAAGATCTTCTCGTTGCCGCTGTCGCGGGTGCGCGTCGAGGTGCCGTTCATCGGTGGCGGCTATGGATCGAAGTCGTATACCAAACTTGAGCCCCTCGCATCGGTCGGTTCATGGTGCGTTGGCCGTCCCGTCAAGGTGACCACCGACATCGAGGCCGCGATCAACACCACTCGGGCCGATGGTGCGTTCACGACCGTTCGAACCGGATTCGACGATCAAGCGCGCATCGTCGCCCGCGACATCTCGATTCAGTTCGACACCGGGGCCTACGCGGACAACAGTCCGCTCGTTCTGACCAAGAGCATCAACCGGGCGTTTGGCCCGTACCGCGTTCCGAATCTACGGGTTCGTGGTGTCGCCGTCTACACCAACACGAGCCCCGCCTCGTCCTATCGGGGGTTCGGTGCTCCGCAGGGTTCGCTGGCCGCCGAGCTGAATCTCGATATTGCCGCGGCGCAACTCGGGATCGATCCGGTCGAGCTCCGCCGCCGCAATCTGGTCGGGCCCGGGGAAGTTCTCATCGCCGGCAAGCGTCCACTCGATGGCGACCTGGCCGCCGACCTGGACGCGGTGGTGGCCGCGCTCGACGAGCATCAGCGGGCGGACGAACCTGGGCTTCGGCGAGCGCGAGGGGTTGCCCTCTCCGCAAGTGACGCAGGAGCCTCGCCGATCTCCACTGCCCACGTCCGGATGCACGCGGACGGCTCAGTCACCTTGCTGACGAGTAGTACGGAGATGGGGCAGGGGAGCCGGACTGCTCTCGCCCAGATCGTGGCCCGCGAACTCGGGGTCGAGTTGTCCTCGGTCGCCGTAGGTCAAAGCGACACACTGTTCACACCGTTCGAATGGACGACGGGGGCCAGCCGTACGACGACACTCGTGGGGCTTGCGATCCAGGCGGCGTGCGATGACCTGTGGAACACACTCCGCGCTCGAGCGGCAGAGACAGCTGGTTGTGACGTCGACGAGGTCACGGCCCGCGATGGACTAATCCATGCGGCAGGAAAGACTGCTCAGCCGGCGGAGGTGATTCGCGCCTGGTTCGGTGGCGATGCCGGCGAGTTTGTGGGCGTCGGAGTGACCCGCCGCGAGGGCGCGACCGCCGTGTTGCCGCCGTTCTGGGAGCTTGGCGTTGTGGGTGTCGAGGTTGCGGTCAACGTCGCCACGGGCGAGGTGACGGTCGAACACCTCGTGGTCGTGGGCGACGTCGGGCATGCCATCAATCCGGGCCTCGTAAAGGGTCAGGATCTGGGCGCGGCCACCCAGGGGCTCGGCATCGCTCTGTGGGAAGAGCTGTTGTATGAGGGTGAGCAACTCACCAATCCGAACCTCGTCGAGTACCGCGTCCCCCGATTCCGGGACATGCCCCGTCGGATCTCTTCGGTCATCGCCGAACGCGGCGATGGCGCAGGTCCGTACGGCGCCAAAGGCGGTGGCGAGGGAGCGCTGAACCCGGTACCGGCCGCAATCGCTGCTGCGGTCGGGCGGGCGGTCGGAGTCTGGCCCGAAGAACTGCCGCTGACCCCTGCCCGGGTATGGGCCCTCCTGCAGACGGCCGACCGCTCATGACGCTCGGCCTCTTTCTCACGGCGCTGTCACTGGGGATCCGACACGGGATCGATTGGGATCACATTGCGGCTATCACCGATCTGACGAGCGCGGCGGAGAACCGTCGCCACGGTCTCGTGCTCTCGCTCCTGTACGCGTTAGGCCACGCCGGCGCGGTGCTGGTACTGGGCACCGCGGCGATCGTGTTCGGGTCGTCGATTCCGGAGAGCGTCGACGCGTGGATGGGACGACTGGTCGGGGCAACGCTCGTCGCTCTTGGCGTGTGGGTCCTTGTGCAACTTGTCCGCCACGGTCGCGAGTTCCGGCTCCGTAGTCGCTGGATGCTCGTTCTCAGTGGCACGTTCGCCGGTGTGCGGCGGATTCGCTCGGCCCGTGCGAATCGCAGAATCGCGATCACTCATGCGCATCCACACGAGCACGGGGTGGAGGAGTTGGGACCGACTCACGATCATTCTCACCAAGGCGCGGTGTCGGCTGCGGTCGCCTATCCCGTGCCGGCCCCGGTCCAAGTCCGTGCCGGATGGGGGCTGCCATGGAGACGAGGCGAGGTACACACTCACCAACACCACCACGAGTTGGCTCTTTCGACCGACCCGTTCACCTCCTATCGAGGCCGGACGGCCACTACGATCGGCATCCTGCACGGCGTCGGAATAGAGAGCCCGACCCAGATTGCCGTGTTCGTCGCGGCAACCTCGGTGAGCGGTATCGGGTCCGGTTTCGCCCTCTTGCTCGCATGGGTTGCCGGGCTTGTTCTTGCCAATGTCGCGCTCGCCGCCTTCGCCGCGCTCGGCCTGTTGCACGCGGAGCGAAGCTTCGTCGTCTATGCCGGCGTCGCTGTGTTCGTATCGATCGCAAGTTTGGCCGTCGGCGCGGCGCTCCTTCTCGGTATCGGCGACTTGCCGGGTATCACGCCATGAGGCGTACGAGCGTTGGGGGATGCGGCCGATGAACGTGCTCGTAACTGGTGGTCTTGGGGTCAATGGCATTTGGGTGACGCGACGGCTGAGCGAGCTGGGCCACCACGTTGTTGTGTTCGAGAATCGGGCTGACGCAGACCCCGCCGATCTTGGTGAGAACGTCGAGATCGTGGTCGGTGACATTCTCGATGTCGCCGGCCTGATCCGAGCCGCGACCACCCACGACGTCGATGTGATCGCGCACCTCGCCGCGTTGATGCCGGACGCCGCGCAGGATGATCCTTTGCTCGGATTCACGGTGAACGCGACGGGCACGGTGAGCGTGCTAGAGGCGGCTCGCTCCACGGGGGTGAGACGAGTCGTCTTCGCCAGCTCGAAGGGCGCGCTGGCGCCCTGCCTCGGCGAGTACGGCTATCCGACCTACAAGCCCGTCGACGAGAGCTACCCCGCTCGGCCCGAAGGACCGACGACGGTGTACGGCGCCGGCAAGGTTGCGAGTGAGCTGATGGGCAATGCCTACGCTGACCTGTTCGGGCTCGAATTCGTCGCCCTGCGCTTTGCGACGATCTATGGCCCAGGGAAGGGTGCTCGCCACGGTGCTCTCGCCGTCTACGGCCAGATGATCGAGAACGCGATGAACGGCATCGCCACGGTAATCGAACAGGGTGGCGACGAGAAGAACGACGTGATCTACGTGAAGGACATCGCGAACGCCGTTGCGTCAGCATGCCTTTCGACGTTGTCGACCGACCGCCTTTTCCACATCGGAAGCGGCGTCGGCACTACGTATGCCGATTTCGCCGATGCGGTTCGGGAGTTGTATCCCGAGGCCGACTTCACGATCGGTCCCGGCCTTCGCAAGACGGTCGGCTTGGCTTGTGTGATGGACGCCTCGAACGCGCGGGAGGTCCTCGGCTGGGCGCCGCAGTTCCGCCTCGCCGATGGTATTGCCGACTATGTCACGACCTTGTCCGCACGACGGGGCGACGACTCTGGCTTGGCAGAGCCGTTGGACACGCCGCCCTCGCCCTGACCCCGCCCGCCAACCACCGGACCGGTCAATCGTCGGTTGGTCCGGCCCACCGCCTGACAATGTGCGGGTCGATGTCGAAGAGATCGAGCGCCCGTCCGACCGAGTGATTGATGATGTCGTCGATCGTGACCGGCTTGTTGTAGAACGCGGGCATGGGCGGGGCGATGTGGACCCCCATCACGGTCGCCTCGTGCAGCAGCCGGGTGTGACCGACGTGGAGCGGGCTTTCGCGCGGCATGAGCACGACCGGCCGTCGCTCCTTGATCATCACGTCAGCGGCGCGGGTGAGCAGATTGTCCGAATACGAGTTCACTATGGCGGAGAGCGTCTTCATCGAACAGGGGGCCACGATCATGCCGTCGGCGCGAAAGGACCCACTGGCGATCGGCGCGGCCAGATTGTTGACCGCGTGCACGTCGTCGGCGAGCGCTTCGATATCGCCGACCGACCAATCGGTCTCCAGCCCCACGTTGAGGCGTGCTGCGCGCGTCATGACCAAGTGGGTCTCCACATCGGGTACTGCGGTGAGTACCTCGAGGAGCCGGATCCCATAGATGACGCCACTCGCTCCCGAGATTCCGACGATCATTCGCATGGTCGCTCACCTAGCTCTTCGACGAGATCTTGGTCTGTAGACGCTGAACGAGGTCACGGAAGCCGTTCTGTTCCATGGACCAGAGTTGCGGCGCGATTTCGTGGTCCACAGCTTGGTCCGATC
>Ga0302135_10000915_pt1 | contig 17818 bp, 13 predicted proteins | sample CBN3_surface_MG_FD_203119 | JGI IMG/M metagenome (GOLD analysis project Ga0302135, IMG submission 203119) | Marine microbial communities from Western Arctic Ocean, Canada - CBN3_32.1 | ecosystem: Environmental > Aquatic > Marine > Oceanic | place: Canada: Western Arctic Ocean | collected...
AAGACGACACGTTGGCCCTGGCGCGGCAGTTCGCGAAGCGCCTTGGCACGGGCACGATAGTGCTTCTCAGCGGGGACCTGGGTACGGGAAAGACGGTGTTCGTTCGAGGCCTGGCCCAAGGGCTCAATACGTCACCGGCCGAGGTTAGCAGCCCTACGTTCGGACTCCTGCACGAGTACCGCGGTGGCCGTCTCGTCCTCTATCACGCGGATCTCTATCGTCTCGATTCCGTGGCGGCCGAGGAGTTGGGTCTCGAAGAGGTTGGGTTGGACGACGGGGTCCTTGCCGTCGAGTGGCCGGATAGGCTCGGGCACGTGCCGGCGGACGCGATCCGGGTGGGCCTCGAGTGGGTTGATGACGTCACGCGCCGGATTACCATCAGTGAGCCGGGAGGGGAGGAGGCGTCGGTGTCGAGATCCGTCGGCGAATAGCCTTCGCATTAACGACGGAAGTTCATGACCGACGAGCATGCGCGTGATACCACCCGCCGCATGTTCATGGCACTCAGCGCTCATCGCAAGCTGCATGGCTGATACGATCGCGTTCCGCGATGCGGCCGAAACATGGGCGTACAGCCGACGGTCGGACAAGAGGACGTATTCGCCTCGTTCGCCTGGTCCCTAGGTCATTACGACATGGAGATGGTTGGATATAACAGCTTTGCGCTTGCGCGAGTGGTGGTGACCTGTAATCAGGAACTGTTCGTCTCGAAGACGGACAGGGGGTAGGTCGAGGCTCTCTAAGTCGGCTGCTTCTTTGTCGAAAACGGCAAGATCCGCGAGTGGAACGACTACACGATCATCTCGTTCTTATAACCTCGGAAATCGGACACGGCCGACAAGGTGAAGTTCTTTCACGTCGTCTGAGGGTGGGAGGAGCGCGGCGGTCGGATCCGGGCCAAGCCAGGGAGTGAGTTTCCGCTCACTGCATCCGGTAATTCGGCGCTTCCTTGGTGATGGCGACGTCGTGGACGTGGCTCTCTCGGACACCGGCTGAGGTTATGCGGATGAGCGTGGCTTTGCGCTGGAGTTCAAGGATCGTGGAACTTCCGGTATAGCCCATGCCGGCGCGCAAACCGCCCATTAACTGGTGGATCATCGCTGCGATACTGCCCTTGTGAGCCACGCGCCCCTCGATGCCCTCTGGCACGAGCTTGTGGTCGGCGCGACCTCCTTCTAGATCGAATTCGTCCTGGAAATATCGGTCGCGGCTGCCCTTGCGCATGGCGCCGATCGACCCCATCCCCCGGTACTCCTTGTAGCTGCGACCCTGAAACAGCACCACCTCGCCTGGGCTCTCGTCAGTGCCCGCGAACAGGTTGCCAATCATGGCGCAACTGGCGCCAACGGCCAGCGCCTTGACGATGTCGCCCGAGTAGCGGATGCCCCCGTCGGCGATCACCGGCACGTCGCGGGCAGCCGCCACGCGGGCGCACTCAGATATGGAGCTGATCATCGGCACGCCAATGCCGGCCACGATGCGTGTGGTGCAGATGGACCCGGCGCCGATACCCACTTTTACGGCGTCCACGCCGGCGTCGAGGAGTGCGGTGGTGGCATCGCCCGTGGCGACGTTGCCGGCGATGAGGTCCACGTTCGGAAACTCGTGCCGCAACCGCGTCACCACGTCGATCACGCCCTGCGAATGACCGTGGGCGGTGTCGACCACGAGGACGTCAACGCCGGCCTGTACGATTGCCTGTGCTCGCTCGAGCGTATCCTTCGCGATGCCGACGGCCGCACCGCATCGAAGCCGGCCGAGCGCGTCCTTGCAGGCATCAGGGTACTTGACCATTTTCTGGATGTCTTTGACCGTGATGAGTCCCTTGAGCATGAAGTCGCGGTCCACGACCAGTAGTTTCTCGATCTTGTGTTTGTGCAAGATCTCTCTTGACTCGTCGAGCGTCGTACCCACCGGAACGGTTACGAGATTCTCCCGGGTCATGATGTTGCCGATCGGCTGATCGAGATTGCTCTCGAAGCGGAGATCGCGGTTGGTGAGGATGCCGACGAGCCGTCCCTCCTGGCTCCCGTCCTGCGTGATCGGGACGCCAGAAATCCGGTACTTCTTCATGAGGTCGAGCGCTTCGTGGATCCGGTGTGTGGGGGAGAGCGTGATTGGATTGACGATCATGCCGCTCTCCGACCGCTTGACGCGGTCCACTTCGGATGCCTGTTCCTCGATGGAGAGGTTCTTGTGGATGACTCCGATCCCGCCGTGCTGGGCCATCGCAATGGCCAGGCTCGATTCGGTGACCGTGTCCATGGCGGCGCTCGCCAGGGGTACGTTGAGTCGAATATTTCTGGTGAAGCGTGTGGAGATGTCGACCTGCGTGGGTAGCACTGTCGAGTGCTGTGGCATCAGCAACACATCATCGAAGGTGAGTGCCGTGCGGATGCCGATCTCGGCAGGGGCGTCGTTCTGGGGGCTGGTCTTTATGTCCATGGCGTCCTCGCGGCGCCAGCCGGAGCCGGCCTGAAGCACAGCGGGCCGACACGTGTCGGTCCGGCCTTCATGCGCCAGCCCCGTGGCACTTCTTGAATTTCTTGCCGCTGCCGCAGGGGCAGGGGTCGTTGCGGCCTATTTTGGCCCCTTCGTGTTTCACGGTCTTCACGACGTCGTCACCGCCAGTTCGTGCCGGTGTCGGACGCTCGGCCACGGCCGGACCGCCGCCGCCGGCAAAGGCCGGCAAGGCCTCTGACTCTGGCCGGTGCATGGTCATGGAAGGCGCCCGGCGCGCCACTGGGCGCGGCGCGGTCATTGGCTCATCGCCGGCGACTGGCCGAAGGTGGAAGAGATACCGGACAAGCTCTTCCTCGATCCGCACGCGCATGTCCTTAAAGAGTTCGAAGCTCTCCTTCTTGTACTCCACGAGCGGGTCGCGCTGACCATAGCCACGGAGTCCGATGCCTTCCTTCAAATGGTCAAGGCTGTACAGGTGGTCCTTCCACTGCGTATCGACGATCTGCAGCATTAAGTCGCGCTCGACGCGGCGGAGAATCTCGATGCCGGCCATTTCCTCTTTTGCGGCATAGTCAGCCTTGACTGCGGCCCAGAGCGCGTCGGCGATTTCGTCGGTGCCTCCCTCGGCGTCGACCGCTTCGTCGATCGTATTCGCGTCAAGGCCGAAGATTCTGGCAACCTCTCGCTTCAGGGCATCGAGGTCCCACTCGTCCAGGTCCATGTCCTTGCCGGCGAATCGTTCGATCTGATCGTTCAGCAGGTCTTCGGCGGTGGCCATGAGGTACTGGCGGGTGTCGCCCACCTCCTCCGCCGAGAGATGGATGCGACCTTCGAGCACTTCGCGGCGCAGCGTATAGACACTCTCGCGCTGCTTGTTCATCACGTCGTCGTACTCGAGTAGGTGCTTGCGGACGGAAAAGTTCTGTGCCTCGACTTGCTTCTGTGCCCGCTGAATGGCGCGCGTGACCATCCCATGCTCGATGGGGACACCGTCCTCCATGCCGAGCCGCTGCATCAGCCCGGCGATGCGATCGGATCCAAAGATTCGCATCAGGTCGTCCTCGAGCGACAGATAGAAGCGCGATGATCCGGGGTCGCCCTGGCGGCCAGCGCGGCCGCGGAGCTGGTTGTCGATGCGCCTGGCCTCGTGCCGTTCGGTAGCAAGAATGTGCAGGCCGCCGACCTCGACGACGTGAGCGTGCTCGGCCTCGGTCTGCTTCTGGAAGTGGGTGAAGATGCGATCCCAGGCTGGTCGGGGCACACGGTAGAAGCCGTCGACGTGGAAGAAGTACACGAACTCATCGTCGTCAACGTACTTCTCGGTCCCCTTCGGCAGTTGCTCGGCGACTCCCTCACCCAGAGCCTGCTGACGCGCCATGAACTCGGCGTTGCCTCCGAGCAGGATGTCGGTGCCTCGGCCGGCCATGTTGGTGGCGATCGTGACGGTGTCTCGACGGCCGGCCTGGGCGACGATGTCGGCCTCCTGCGCGTGGTACTTCGCGTTGAGCACGACGTGCTTGATCCCGCGCTTGCGCAGCATGCTCGAGAGTCGTTCGGACTTCTCGATTGACACCGTGCCGACGAGGGTAGGACGTCCGGTAGCCTGCTTTTCTATGATGTCGTTGACGATGGCCGCGTACTTTTCAGCCTCGGTCCGGTAGACCAGATCTGACTCTTCGACGCGCTTCAGCACTCGATTGGTCGGGACAACCGAGACGTCGAGCTTGTAGATCTTGCCGAACTCCGGCGCCTCGGTTTCTGCGGTGCCGGTCATGCCGGAGAGCTTCGTGTACTTGCGAAAGTAGTTCTGGAAGGTGATGGTGGCGAGCGTCTGGTTCTCGCGCTCGATCTTGACCTGCTCCTTGGCTTCGACGGCTTGGTGCAGGCCGTCGCTCCAGCGACGTCCGGGCATGAGTCGCCCCGTGAACTCGTCCACGATCACAACCTGGCCGTCTTTGATCATGTACTCGACGTCGAGTACGAAGAGCGTGTGCGCGCGCAGGGCCTGGTTGACATGGTGCAGTAGCGGCATGTTGGCCGGGTCGTAGAGGCCGCCAGATGCCGGGACCAGACGATGAGCCAGGAGTTGCTCGGCTTTGGCCATGCCAGTCTCGGTGAGCGAGACTGTCTTGTGTTTCTCGTCGACGATGTAGTCCCCGGTGGCCTCGAGTGCCTCTCTGTCCTCGGCCTTCGTGTCGCCGCGGGTAACTGCGCCCTTCTTGAGCTTCGGGATGATGCGATCGACTTCGGGGTAGAGATCGGTGGAATCCTCAGAGGGGCCGGAGATGATGAGCGGGGTTCGTGCCTCGTCGATGAGAATACTGTCTACCTCGTCAACGACGGCGAAGTGATGCTGGCGTTGCACCATGGCCGACAACTCGAATTTCATGTTGTCGCGCAGGTAGTCGAAGCCGAATTCGTTGTTCGTGCCGTAGGTGATGTCGCTGGCGTAGGCCGCCTGCCTCTGGGCGTCGGCCAGATCGTGCTGAATAACGCCGACGGTCATGCCAAGGAAGCGGTACAGCCGGCCCATCCATTCCGAGTCACGCCGAGCCAGGTAGTCGTTGACGGTGATCACGTGCACGCCCTTGCCCTCGAGCGCGTTGAGGTAGGCAGCAAGCGTGGCGACGAGAGTCTTGCCCTCACCGGTCTTCATCTCGGCGATTTTTCCGGCGTGCAGCACCATGCCGCCGATGAGCTGCACGTCGAAGTGACGCATGCGCAGCACTCGGCGGCTGGACTCACGGACGACGGCGAATGCCTCGACCAGCAGGTCGTCAGTCGTGGCGCCGTCGGCGATGCGCTGGCGGAACTCGTCAGTCTTGGCGCGTAACGCCTCGTCCGTGAGTGGCGTTACCGAGGATTCGAGCGCGCAAATCGCTGCGACGCGTGGCTGAAGTTGCTTGAGCTCGCGCTCGTTCTGGGTGCCGATGACCTTGGCGAGGAGTTGACCGAACATGCAGGGGATAACTGACTGCGAGTATCCGCTGATTGTAGCGAAGGCTTCCCAGAAAGGGAAGGAAACTACTGAAACGCGGGGGGTTAGCGGGCTTCTGGCTTCTGGGTGAGGAGCTGGAGCGGATTCAGGCGCCTGCCGTTGGCGATTACTTCGTAGTGCAGGTGATAGCCGGTCGCCCGCCCGGTGGCGCCGACCTTGCCGATGGTGGCGCCTCGGAGAACCTGCTGACCCACTTTGACCGTTGAGGCCAGCAGATGACCGTAGCGGGTTCGCAGGCCGAAGCCGTGATCGATGACGATCAGGTTTCCGTAGTTTCCCGAGTAGCCGGAAAAGGTCACTTCGCCCGCGGCGGTCGCGAACACGGGCTTGCCCTTTTCGACACCGATATCGAGTCCGCGATGGTAGGCGGGGGCACCGGTGACCGGGTCCTTCCGCATGCCCATGGTCGAGGTGATCCACCCGTGCGCCGGCCACAGCGACGGTGTCGCGTCCGCAAGCGCGTTCCGCCGATCGACGGCGCTACTGACGACGCTGAGCCGTGATTCGAGGGACGTCAGGATTGTACGGAGCAGGCCGAAGGTGTCCTCCGGATTTGAGATTACCGCCAGGGCATCCTGGGCGCTCCGCTCAACCTCGCTTGTGCCGCCCATGGCCTGCGATTTCACGACCGCTGGAAGGCTTTCCATGGCACGAGCCAGCGTCGGATCGAGCGCAGATCTGGCGCCCAGATCGGACATGGCAGATTGAAGTGAGGCGATTTGCCCGGCGAGTGCCGCAGTCGCTTGTCGATAGTTGGCGTTCTCGATCGTGAGCGTCGTTCGATTGGCCTGGAGATCAAGAACCTCGCTCTTCGCCTTCCACGCTGCGCCGAGCCCAATGAGGATGGGAAGGGACGCGAGGAAGCACGTTATAGCGGCGATCGGCCGTACGGAAAACGTCGCACGGTGGACATTGCCGGAATTCCGATTGGCCAGGAGAAGGGTGTAGCGACGTGAAGCCATCAGGTGCGTTTATTGCGCGGAAATCTAGCGCCGTGTCGGATGGTCAAGTGGATTGATAAACACATGAGGTTACCATGGCCATTGTCGGCACCAGAAGAAAAACTATTTAGAGCGATCATCTGGCGAATGTGCTGGCCAGACGTTGGACTAATCCACCTCCATGGCCCCAGCTGAGGTGAGTCTTGAACTGGGCGCTACAATCGGGTCCTCATGCTCCTTGTGCCCTCTCGGCCCGGAGTTCAGACCCACTTTGTCCCCGACGGCCTCGTCGTGGACGACCGACTCGACGAACCGGTGTATGAGAGCACCATTCCGTCGGCAACGGAGAAGACGGACGTCTTGGTGTTGTTTGACGACCGGAACTTCTACGTGAGCGCCCGTCTTTGGGACAGACATCCTGAGCGAATCGTCGCCAACGAGATGCGTTGGGGCGCGGCGTTGGACATCTACCAGAACGAAAAAGTCTCGGTCACGATCGACACCTTCAACGATCTCCGCAGCTGGTTGGGCACATGGAGTTCGCCATGCAGGGCCCAAACCGTCCTTCAGTCACTCCAGCACGAGCGTCAACTGGCGGAACGCATAGAGCAAAACATCAAGCAATGGCGCGCGCGGACCGGGAAGACGACGACGGCCGAAGGCCGGAAGGCTTCAGCCTAGGTCCAGGCTAGTTCTAGATCGTGGCGGACGATCAGGAAATCGTGAGGCGATCTCCTGGATGGATGGCGTCGCTTCGGAGGCTATTCATGCGCTTTAGGGAGCCGACCGTGGTGCGGTGGCGCCGAGCAATTGAACCGAGGGTGTCGCCTCGCTTCACCAGATAAACCACCGTCGCGGCCTTCTGACTGGCTGGTGGGCTGGAAGTCGTGAGGCGATCCCCTGGGTGGATAGTGTCGCTTCGGAGGCTATTCATGCGCTTTAGGGAGCCGACCGTGGTGCGGTGGCGCTGGGCAATCGAGCCGAGGGTGTCGCCTTGCTTCACCCGGTAGACCACCGTTGCGACCTCGGTGGAGGTCGTAAGCCGATCGCCAGTACGAATGACGTCGCTTCGAAGTCTATTCAGGCTCTTCAGCGCGGCAACCGTGGTGCGGTGGCGCCGGGCGATCGAGCCGAGGGTGTCGCCACGCTTCACCAGGTACATCGCTGACAAGGTGGCGCCAGGGCGTGCGTTCGGATGGGTCGATTTACGAGGGATTCCAGGTAGCGCGGCGTCTGATTCAGAGGTTGCGACGGCTATTGGGTGGTCTCGGCCCTCGGCCAGGAGCAGCTTCGGGGCCCGAGGGACCATGAGCTGCTGTCCGATTGCCAGACGGCTTCGTACGGCCAGGTAGTTCGCTTCTGCGAGATCGGATCGGCTCACCCTTAGTTTTCGCGCGATCGCCGAAAGCGTCTCTCCCTTGCGGACGCTGTGCCAGTTGACTGGCGCCAACTCGGCTGGACTTGCCGAGGCAACCCAGGCACGCAATGCATCGGCGGCGTCATCGGGCACACGGAGTGCGAAGTTCTCGGCTCGAAGCGGCGTCATCCACCGGCGCACGGTCGGGTTCAGGGCCTTGATGGTGTCGACGGAGGTGCCAGACCGCTCCGCTATTCGGCGCAGGTCCACAGCGGAGGGGATAGTGACAACCTGGGTCTCCGGCGCCGGAGGCGGTGCCTCTGGAATGCTGAGGCCATAGAGGCCTGGATTCTTGGCGATCACCACGGCCGCGAGGATGAGCGGCACGTAGTTACGTGTTTCCCTGGGCAGGAAACGACCCGACGAGCTGAGCGTCCAGAAGTCATCCTTCCCTGAGCGCCGCATTGCCCGCCGCACCCGGCCCGGGCCGGCGTTGTAAGACGCGAGGGCAAGAGGCCAGTTGTCGAACATGCCGTACAGGGTCTTGAGATAACGTGCCGCGGCGATCGTGGACTTCTCGGCCTCGAAGCGCTCGTCCAGGTACCAGTTGTATTGGAGGCCGTTCTCGATGCCAGTGCCTCGCATGAACTGCCAAAGCCCCTTGGCACTGGCGGGGGAGAGCGCGCTCGTCTTGAACGCGCTCTCGATCAGCGGGATGTAGGAAAGGTCGAGCGGTAGGCCCTCGGCCAGGAAGATCCCCTGAATCATCGGCAGGTAATGGATACTCCTGCCCAGTGCTTCCTCGAGGGATCTCTTCTGCTTTCCCTTAAAGCGTTCCACTGAAGCGAGCACTCTCGCGTTCATCGGAATGTGGATGTCGTGCGGTGTTACCCGGAGGTCCGACGCGGCTTTCGCCTGCGTTTCTAGCGATGGAGATGAGAACGTGTTGACGGCGAGCAGTTCGTCGATGGTCGCCGGATCGTCGGCGTTCTCGACGAAGCCGAGGCCCTCTTCGAGAGCGATGTGCTCCAGGGAACTGATCGATTGCACCAGCCGGTCGAACTGCTCACGCAGTCGAGGCTCGAGCCGCGCGCCGGACGGCGACTCCAGGAGCACATCGAGTGCCCGATCGAACTGCATGCGGGCGGTGTTGAGGTATCCCGCCTCCAGTGCGCGTCGGCCGTCAGCGAAATGAGCGCTCGATGTCGAGAGAAGCGCGGGGACCAGATCTGGTTGCGATCCTGGAAAGAGAGAGGGCAGCGTCTCTGGTGGTCGGGCGATCGTCGCGGCTGGCGGCAACCGTGCGCCGCACGCGGCCATCAGGACCGCCCCAGCGAAGACAGCGAGACGCAATGCGTCCGGCAACGCTCGCATTCCGTGAGACTCTACCACCGCTGGAAGCGATGGTCAACACTAAGTCCTACTGGCTCAATACTTAAAGAGCAAGCGAGACCCTACTCTCTGGCGGTCTGGCGCCAGTCGACTTCGACGAATACCCTCTTTGCCTCGCCAAGTTCCCTGGCGGAAGGGGTCACGATGGTACGCTCACCGATGACCAGCGTACGCTGAGCCTTGAGCGCCTTCCTCACGTCCTCTTCACAGACGAACTCGACCGGCGTGGACGGGGGTTCAGGTGCTACCGCTGGTGGTGGAGCGATTGGTGCCGACGTAGTGCCTGAGTCCTCGAAGCCTCGTGAGGCCAGGAACTGATCGATCTGGCCTGACAGGTCAGCAGCAGAAATGCCGACCGGAGACTCGGCCCGCGATACGGGAGGGCGCACCGGCGACGACTCCTCGGCTGCATGGTTCGGCCGCGTGGCAGGCCGAACCTCGTAGGCAATCCGCTTGATGTTGAGCAGGTGCCTCGGCGTGATGTTATCCGACGTGATGTTGCCACCCCATCCACCGCACCCAAGGGTCAGGGCCGGGTCCAACCCTGTCGTCAGGCCGATCGAACCGTGCGTCGTCGGTGTGTTCACGCAGATTCGGAATGCGGGCTTCTTGAGTCCGAACTGAAGGATGACATCCTCGTTCTTCGAGTGAACCGACATGGTGTGGCCCATGCCCCCATATCTGAGGATCTCCTTGCAGCGCTCGCAGCCCTCGTGCCAGTCCTTCACGACGTAGAACGAGAGCACCGGGCAGAGTTTCTCGATGGACAGGGGGAACTCTCGGCCTACGCCAGCCAGCGGCGCGATGAGCACGCGGGTGCCCTCGGGCGCGTTGATACCGACCTCGCGTGCGATATGCTCGGCCGACTTACCAACCAGGGCCGGGTTGGGCAGGCGCTGTGGGGTCACGAGCGCGGCCCCCAGCGCGTCCATCTCCGCAGCGTTTAGAAAGTAGCTGCCCTCGGCAACGAACGCCCGACGAACCGCCTCTGCCACGGCTTCATCCACGACGACGGAGTTCGGCGAAGAGCAAAGCACTCCGTGATCAAACGTCTTCCCGATGACGATGTCGCTCGCCGCCTTCGCCACGTCGGCTGAACGTTCGATATAGCACGGGGCATTGCCCGGCCCTACGCCATACGCCGGCTTGCCTGCACTGTACGCCGCCCGCACGAGGCCCATGCCTCCAGTCGCCAAGATGACGGCGACGTCGCGGTGTTTCATCAGTTCCTGCGTGCCCTCGAGCGTTACCGTACGCATCCATCCGATGCTGCCGGCGGGTGCACCCGCATGTGTCGCGGCCTCAGCCATCAGTTCGGCAGTTCGGATGATGCAGCGAGCGGCGGAAGGATGCGGGCTCATGACAATCGCGCAGCGCGCCTTGAGAGCGATGAGCATCTTGTAGATGGCAGTCGACGTGGGATTGGTGGACGGCACGACCGCTGCAACGACCCCGAAGGGCTCGGCGATTTCGACCACCTTCCGACTTTCGATTCGGTTAACCACACCGACCGTACTCATCGGCGCGATGAACTCGTAGACACGACGCGACGCGAAGAGGTTTTTCTCAACCTTGTCGGCCACGACGCCGTACCCGGTTTCCTCGACAGCCATCCTGGCCAGCGCATCGGCGTGCGGCGTCACCGCCTCGGCCATAGCCGCGACGATGGCGTCGATTTGCACTTGTGAGAGTTCGGCGAGTGCAGTTTGAGCCTGACGCGCTGCCCGAGCCAGTGTTCTGGCTTCGTGGATGGATGTCAGATCGCGATCGGATGGGGAGGTAGTGCCGGCGTCCGACTGCATGCCGCCTACCTGGGCAGGATGCGTTCGACGTCCGCGTGCGGACGCGGAATCACATGTACGGAGATGAGTTCGCCAACGCGCCGCGCGGCTGCTGCACCCGCGTCAGTGGCAGCCTTTACCGCGCCGACATCGCCGCGAACGAAAACTGTGACATAGCCAGCCCCGATGAACTCCTTGCCGACCAGTACCACGTTGGCCGACTTGACCATCGCGTCCGCCGCCTCAATGGACCCGATGAGTCCTTTGGTTTCGATAAGGCCCAACGCTTCTGACGCCATACTATGAACTCCATCACGACTCTAGCAGAAAGAGCGAGTAATATTCCACCGTGACGGTGAGCAGCCGACGGTGGACGTTTGGCGTGACCGTAGCGGTGGTCACGCTGACGGTCGCGACGGCGGCCTGCGGGGTAGACATCGATACGACGCCGGCAGTGGCTACCCCGCACGTGGGATTGTCGAAGACGGACGTGATGGTCGGTGGACCTGTCGAGATGAGCTACACCTTCTCGGTTGCGGCATCGGCTCCGCCGTTCCCGGACGACTGCGTCGTATTCGTCCACTTCAGGGATGTCGATGGCGAGTGGCTATGGGGCGATGATCACCAACCGTCAATTCCGACTCAACAGTGGAAGCCCGGCGACGTCATCGAGTACACGCGGACGATCTTGGTTCCGAGGATTCCGTATGTGGGCGAGACCAGAGTCGAAATCGGGATCGTCACCCCTTCGGGCGAACGCCTTCCACTTTCCGCGCCGGTGGCGGGTTCACGTGTCTACGCGGTGGCTTTCCTTAATCTTGACCTGCAACCCAACGGGTTGTTCGTCGTGTTTCGGGAGGGTTGGCACCTGGCGGAGCGGTCCGACGACGGCCTACAGGAGTGGCACTGGTCGGCGGACGAGGCCACACTAGTCTTTCGGAACCCTCGCCAGGACGTGCTTTGGTACTTGGAACTTGAGCGAGCTGAGGGTTTTCCCGAGCCGCAGCAGGTGGAATTGCGCATTGGCGATACTGTCATCGACGCCTTTTCCCTCTCGCCGAGTGAGGCGGACCTCAGGAAGATTTCCTTGACGGCGGATCAGCTTGGTTCCGGAGAGACGGTCGAGGTGAGGTTGTCGGTGGACCGAACGTTTGTTCCGGCATTGGTCGCCGGCAGGGGGAATAGCGACTCCCGCGAGCTGGGCGTGAAGGTGTTCCGGGCCTTCGTCGAGCCGATACCATAAGAGAGGCTCGGAGCTGTCCGGCGGCCCCTATGGTGTGTAAACTATTGATAGGTATGCATTACGTCGTATTTCCGTGCTTGGCTGGGCTTAGCTGGGCAGCTGGGTCTTCCGACGACTGAAACCGAAATTGTCTTCTTTCCGTCTGGCCGTTCATTGTTGGTCAAGACCGTTCGTTCCGAAGGCGATCGACTGGTGCTGCAGTTGAGAAGCGGCGACGTGGTGACCTGGTCGAAGGCACTAATGGTGAGGGTCGAGCCAGACGAGATTTCGTGTCCGGAGGATGTCGGGTTCGCCGAGGCCTCTCTTGTCGCACCACCTACCAAGGACATGCGAGGATCGCCATCCATCCCGGAACGCTTCCGCGAGCTCGTGTCGATCGCAGCCGCGCGCTACGGCGTCGATCCCTGGGTCGTTCACGAACTGATCCAGGTAGAGTCAGCGTGCCGGAGCCGCGCGGTGACGCCGAAGGGCGCGCGAGGCCTGATGCAGCTGATACCGGCCACCGGCGGACAGCATGGCGTGTCGAATCTCCTGGACCCTACGGTGAACGTCGAGGCGGGAATCTGTCACCTAAAGATGCTGCTGGTACGCTTCAATGTGCCGCTCGCGCTCGCCGCCTACAACGCAGGCGAGGCAGCGGTCAGGCGTTTCGGAGGCATTCCGCTGTTCAAGGAAACGCAGAACTACGTGAAGCGGATCTTGCGGCTGAAGGATCAGGGCTAGATGGAGTTCCGCTGCAGGCTCGGGACGGCCAGCGGTGACATTGTCGAAGGTGTCTATGTCGCCGAAAGCGAGGACCGCCTCCGCCAGGAATTTGAGGAAAAGGGTCTCTTTGTCCTCTCGCTGAAGCGTCGAGTCGGTCTGGCCACGCTCAAGATCGTCTGGGGTACGCGCCGTGTTCCGACGCAGGAGTTCCTGGTCTTCAATCAGAAGTTGGCCACGTTGCTCAAGGCCGGGATGCCTCTAGTGCAGTCACTTGACATTCTTCGTGAGCGTGTCGCGAACCCCACCTTCAAGAGCATTCTCGACGGCGTCTACGAAAAAGTGAGGGCCGGGACGGCCATCTCGGAGGCCTTCGCGGAGCATGGCGATTTGTTCCCCCCGATCTATTCCGCTTCGCTGATGGCCGGCGAGCGGGCGGGCAACCTCGATGAGGTGCTGCGTCGGTACGTCGGTTACGAAAAGCTGATTAGTGGTGTTAAGCGCAGAACCATCTCCGCGCTGATCTACCCGGTCATCCTGGTCATCATGATGGTCGGCCTTGTCGGAATCATCGTCCTTCGAGTCGTTCCGGCCTTTTCCTCCTTCTACGGTGGGTTCGGCAAGGACTTGCCGCTTTCGACCCGCGTGATCGTTGCCTTTTCGAATGGCGTCGCAGACAACTTCTGGCTCCTCGTGGGGGCGGTTACGGCCGTGGCGGTGGGCGTGGCCGCATGGCTTCGTCTCTCGGGACAACGGGAGCGGCTCGACTCCGCGATCCTCAAGCTGCCGGTGGCAGGAGAGACTGTTCGCAAGTTTGCGACGTCCCAATTGGCGCGCACACTGTCGACACTGCTCGGAGGAGGCATCCCGCTCGTGAACGCACTGGAGATCGGTGCTCGTTCGATGGGAAACCGCCACCTGGCGCGCGAATTGGACACGGTTGGACGACGGGTCAAGGAGGGCGAATCGTTTGCGGCGTCTCTTCGGCTGCGGAGCGTCTTTCCTGACGTGGCCGTGAAGATGGTGGAGGTGGGCGAGTCCACTGGCGCGCTTCAGGAGATGCTCAACAGCCTGGCGGACTTCTACGACGAGGAGGTCGAAACCGAAGTATCCCGATTCATCACGCTCGTGGAGCCGGCGCTTCTTGTTGTGATGGGTGCGGTGATCGCGGCCGTAGTGCTGGCGTTGTACCTGCCACTTTTCGAGCTGAGCTCGGTGGTGGGTGGATAAGGCAATGGCAGACGCTACGCAGGTCGTACCCGACCCGTCCAGTCTGGTGCAGGCAGTGGAGGATCACGCGGCCGAGGTGGAACGAGCCAAGACTCTCGCAGAACGGTACCTCGTGGACTTCGTCGAGATGGACGAGTTCCATATCGACCAAGAACTGTTTCGCAGCATTCCTGCGGACCTCATGCTGCGGTACGGCTTCGTGCCGGTGCGGCGAGACGGCCGGACACTTGTGGTGGTGGTGTCCGACCCGACGGACCTGCCGATGATCGACGAGCTGGAAGCCGTACTCGCCACTCCGATTCGCGTCACGGTGGGCGCGGCGTCGGCCATTCAGTCGATTCTCAAGAAGAGTGAAAGCTCCCAGCGGGTGCTCGAAGAGGCCACGGAAGGCTTTCAGCTGGAGGTGTTGAAGGAGGAGGAGTCGGGCGAAGACAGCCTCACCGTTGAGCGCCTCACGAGCGACATCAGCCCGGTGATTCGGCTGGTCAACTCGACGATCTTCACGGCAATTCAGCGGCGAGCTAGCGATATTCACATCGAGACGGGCGATGAATCGGTGCACGTTAAGTACCGGATCGACGGCGTGTTACAGCCAGCCATGCGGCCAATCGCGAAGCAATTCCACAGCCAGATCATCTCGCGCATCAAGGTGATGGCCGAGCTCGACATCGCCGAGAAGCGGGTGCCGCAGGACGGTCGGTTCAAGGTTCGGACCCCTGGTAAGACCATCGATTTCCGTGTCTCGATCATGCCGAGCGTGCACGGCGAGGATGCCGTCATCCGCATCCTGGACAAGGAGTCGATCAGCGAGCAGTTTACAGAGCTGCGTCTCGACATCCTTGGGTGGCCGGCACAGGAGATGGCCCGGTTTCGCAAGTACATTCGCGAGCCGTACGGGATGGTGCTGGTTACCGGACCGACGGGTAGCGGCAAAACCACGACTCTCTACGCGGCCCTCTCCGAGATCAAGACGGTCGAAGACAAGATCATCACGATCGAGGATCCTGTTGAGTACCAGTTGAGCGGCATCACGCAGATCCCGATCAACGAGAAGAAGGGGCTCACGTTTGCCCGCGGTCTCCGGTCGATCCTCCGGCACGATCCCGACAAGATTATGGTGGGTGAGATTCGCGATCCCGAGACGGCGCAGATTGCGATCCAGTCGGCGCTGACGGGCCATCTCGTGTTCACGACGGTCCATGCCAATAACGTGTTTGATGTCCTCGGCCGGTTCCTGAACATGGGAGTCGAGCCGTACCAGTTCGTGTCGGCGCTCAACTGCGTGCTTGCACAGCGACTCGTACGCCTGATCTGTTCGCAGTGCAAGCGTCCGGTGGAGGTGACTTCGGAGCAACTACAGGAAGCCTCGATGGACCCGTTGCTGGTCGAGACCCACACGTTCTACGAAGGCGTCGGATGCATCGATTGCAGCGGCACGGGTTTCAAGGGCCGGACGGCCATTTGCGAATTATTGGACCTATCGGATCCGATCCGGGAACTGATTCTCGCCCGTCGACCGAATTCTGAAATCAAAAAGGCCGCGCACGCCGAGGGTATGCGGTTTCTGCGGGAGTCTGCGGTCGAGAAGGTGCTCGCGGGATTGACGACGCTGCGCGAAATCAACAAGGTGACATTCGTCGAATGAACGCCCTACCCACCTGGCTATCGATTGCTCCGCCGGATGCAGCGGTCGAAATATCCGCCGAGCAGGTGTCGGTAGCGGTGGTGACGTCGCGTGAGGGCAGGCTGACGGTGGCGGCGCACGGCGCCGAACCACTCCCGCCTGGCGTGGTCGTGCCAGCGCTCGCTACTGCGAATATCACGGACGGTCCGGCGGTTACTTCGGCGCTGACCCTGGTGTTCGACCGGCTCTCGATCCGGCCGCGCCGCGTGGCGCTGGTCATTCCAGATAGGGCGGCCAAGCTATCGCTGGTCAGCTTCGACCGCATACCCTCTCGGCGAGACGATCTGGATCAACTCGTCCGATGGCAAGTTCGGAAATCCACACCGTTTCCGATCGACGAAGCCTGCGTGACCTATAACGCTGGGTCCGGCGGACCCGGCGCCGGGAAGGAATATCTGGTATCGCTCGCCCGTCGATCGGTCATCGGCGAGTACGAGGGGGTGTGCGAGGCCACCGGTGCGCAGGCAGGGATCGTGGATGTTGCCACCGTCAGCCTGATCAACATGTTTCTGGGCAGCACTGCCGCTCCTGAGGGCGACTGGCTACTAGTGCACGTCCGTGCGGATTCCACGTCGGTCGCCATCATGCGGAACGGCGACCTGATCTTCTTCCGCAACAGGGCCGAGAGTGAGCAGGAGAGCGTCGCAGCTCTGGTACAGCAGACCACCATGTACTACCAGGATCGGCTGTCCGGAGGGCGCTTTACACGCGTCCTGGTGGGCGGGTTGGGGCGCGGTTCTGGGGCGGTGGATCTGGTGCGTCGTAGCATCGAGGACCGTCTCGGCGTGTCGGTCGAGGCGGTGAATCCGACGGCCGTGGCGCAATTGACCGATGGCATCGATGCGTCTCCGGAGATTATGGACAGACTTGGTCCCCTTGTGGGGATCTGGCTGCGAGGACATGCCCGGGGGGCGGCGGCTTGATGCTGCGCACCAATTTCGCGAACCGTCCGTTCTACAACGAGAGAGCAGCGCAGCTCGTGCTTGGGGTGATGGCGCTCGTCGTCCTCGCGCTGACGCTGGCCAACGCGGTGGAGTACATTCAATTGTCGGGCAGCGAGTTTAGGCTTGGCTCGAGTGCCGCCGAATCGGAGCGCGAAGCGGGGCGGTTGCGCGCCGAGGCAACGGCCATCCGAACGCGGATCGACCCACAAGATCTTGAGACTGTGATGGTGGCGGCCAGGGAAGCCAATGACATCATCGACCAGCGGGCGTTCTCCTGGACGGCGCTCTTCGGACAGCTGGAATCCACGCTGCCGGCCGATGTACGGGTGAAGGCCGTGCAGCCGCGCCTGGACAAGGGGACATTTTCCGTCACCGTGGTGGCGCAGGCCAGGACGATTCAGGACCTTGCCGACTTCATGGACAAACTCGAGGCCACGGGCGTCTTTCGTGATGTGAGACTCGTCGAACAGTCGGTGCAGAACGACCTGCTCAAGGCGGTTATCGATGGTGTCTACCTGTCGCCGGCGCGCCTGGCGCCAGAGGCGGCCCCATGAACATCGTAACCCCCGTGCTTCGCATCATGCGGGAACGGCAGCGAGCGCTCATTTCGCTGGCCGCACTGCTCTCTCTGAACATTTTGGTTTACCTGTTCCTGGTGTACCCGCTGGCCCATCGGGTAGCTAACGTCGAAGAGCGAGACCGGACGGCCGAGCAGACCCTGGAGGCTGCGCGCGGAGAGCACGACTCGGCAGAGGGCACTCTGGCGGGGAAGGATCGCGCCTCGGCCGAACTGGCCATCTTCTATGGCGAGATCTTGCCGAGCAACTTGGTCGGCGCCAGGCGCCTGACCTATCCCCGCCTCGAAGAGATGGCGACATCGGCAGGGCTGGAGGCGCAGAACTATCGATTCGAGACGGTAGAGGTCCGTGATAGCTCGCTCACCCGCGCGAAGGTTCAAATGGTGCTGACCGGCAGCTACGAAGGTATGCGCATGTTCCTGCACCAGCTCGAAGCTGCGCCGGAATTCGTCGTGGTCGATGATGTCGGCTTGGCGGAAGGCTCAGCTGCCGAAAGGGATCTGGC
>Ga0302135_10000916_pt1 | contig 17815 bp, 15 predicted proteins | sample CBN3_surface_MG_FD_203119 | JGI IMG/M metagenome (GOLD analysis project Ga0302135, IMG submission 203119) | Marine microbial communities from Western Arctic Ocean, Canada - CBN3_32.1 | ecosystem: Environmental > Aquatic > Marine > Oceanic | place: Canada: Western Arctic Ocean | collected...
CAGCGCCTCAAGCGAATCGGCGAAGGGCGGCCAGTTGCGGCCGCTCAGCATGAAGCTGCGCCCGTCCTCGGGCTGCACCTCGACGTCGTATCGGGCGGCGATGAGGTCCCACATCTTGGGAAAACGACCGCTGAACAGCAGTTTGGGATCGGCCTCGCGCACATCGGCCTGGGCCTGGGCATAGGCGGCGAGAAGCTCGCTGTCGCTCGCTTTGGGATGGGTCGGCAGGATGCGCGGCCTGAGCCAGTTCAGGATCCCGGTCTCGGAATCGATGATCGTGCCGATCATATCGAAAGTCAGGGCGTCGAAATCGGTCAGGCGCATGGGGGAATTCTCAGTCTGGTGTCCAATGGGGACATGGCGTTGAGCTTGCGTCGAATTGAACGCTACTCGTGTTTCGAAGTACAGGTTGGCCTCAGCCGCGCTGGTTGAAGCGGCGGCCGACTAGGGCGGCGGCGATATTGATCTTCTGGATGTCGATGGCGCCACCCGCGATACCCCAGGCCCAGGAATCGCGCAGCCGCTGCTCCATCCCGAAACCCTTGTGATAGCCGTAGCCGCCCATCAGCTGGACGGCCGCGCCGCAGACCTCGCGGGTCATCTCGTTGGCGAAGCATTTGGCGATGCTGGAATCGAGGATCGAGGGCATGCCCTCGGCATTCGAGGCGGCCCGGTGGATCAGCAGGCGCGCGGCTTCGACCTTGGTCGCCATCTCGGCGAGGCGAAGCTGGACGGCCTGGAATTCGACGATTTCGCGGCCGAACTGCTTGCGCTCCTGGACATAGGCCAGGACCTCCTCCAGGGCGCCGGCGGCGACCCCCAGGGACATGGTGGCGTTGCCGCAGCGCTCCAGGTCGAAAGCTTCCATCAGCTTGCCGAAGCCGCCCGCCGGCACGATCAGATTCTCCCTGGGCACGGCGACCGAATCGAAATGGATGTCACGGGTCGGAATGCCGCGAAAGCCCATCAGGTTCTCACGTAGTCCGAAGCCAACCCCGTCCGCGTCCTTGTCGACATAGAGGGCGCCGATGCCCTTGGCGCCCTTCTGCTCGCTCATCCGACAATAGACGACATAGCCTTCGGCATGGCCCGAGCCGCTGGTCCAGCGCTTGTGGCCGTCTAGCACCCAGCCGTCGGCCGTTTCGGCGGCCTTGGTCGATAGATCGGTCAGGCCTGAGCCGGCATCCGGCTCGGACATGGCGACCGAGACCTGCATCTCGCCGGCCGCCACCTTGGGCAGGATGCGGCCCTTCAGGTCGTCGCCGCCGAAGCGCTGGATCGCCTTGACCGGGCCGACCAGGGCCTCGAAGACGGGGAAGGCGACGGCGCCCGAGATGCGCGCGAATTCCTCCAGCACGATCAGGGCTTCGAGATTGCCCAGGCCCAGTCCGCCGTATTTGACCGGATGGTTGACCCCCAGGAAGCCCATCTTGGCATAGCGCCGGCGCATCTCGTCCGAGACCGGTTCGTCCTTTTCCTCAAGCTCGCGGGCGAGGTCGGGCAGTTCGGCCCGGGCGAAGCGCCGCGCCGTGTCCTGCAACGCCCTCTGGTCCTCGGTAAGCTGGAAATTCATGGACTAAGCTCCTGGCAGGATGTCGAACAAGGCCGGCGCACCCTTCGAGACGGCCCTGCGGGCCTCCTCAGGGTGAGGTTCATCTGGTTTTCCCTTATCCTGAGGAGCTCGCGCAAGCGAGTGTCTCGAAGGATGTTTGGCACAACGCCCCTTCTGAATCGTCAATCCGCGATGGCGATGTCGAGCCAGCGCTGGGGCGTGGTGGTGGCTGTGTCGCCGGGGCGGAGGAGAACCGTGGTGGTCGCCGATTCGATGACCGCCGGTCCCTTGATCACCTGGCCCGAGGCGAGCTCGCCGAAGGGATAGGCTTTCGCGTCCATCCATTTGCCCAGATAGACCTTGCGCGAGCCGGTCGATTTGGCCGGCTTGCCCTTGGACGCCTTGGGCTCGTCCGGCGGGGCGGGCAGGGTGCCGATGGTCGTGACCCGAGCGTTGATCAGCACCGGGTCCTGATCGTCGAGGTAATAGGTGTAGAGCTCCTCGTGCCGGGCCTCGAAGGCGCGCTTGAGCTTTTCGGCTAGATTGGGTCCGGAAAGGTCGATGCCGTCGAGCGGCACGTCGATCTCGTAGACCTGCTCGCCGTAGCGCATCTCGGCCGAAAGCTTGCTTTCGATCGGCCCGTCGGTCCAGCCGGCCATGCGCTCGCGCCCCTTGGTCTCGAGGTCGCCGTAGAGCGCGCGCAGGGCCGCGACGTCCAGAGTCGCCATCTCGTCGATGTGGGAGCGGATGGCCTCGAAGCGCAGTTCGGTCGCCAGCATGCCCCAGGCCGAGAGGACCGAGGCGACGCGCGGCACGATGACCCGCTTGATGTTGATCAGCCGGGCCAGTTCGGTGACCTGCAACCCGGCCGCGCCGCCGAAGCCGAGCAGGGCGAAGCGGCGGGGATCGACGCCCCGGCGGACGGTGGCCAGGCGGATGCCTTCGGCCATCTGGGTGTTGACCACCCGGTGCACGCCTTCCGCCGCGCGGATGGCGTCGATGCCGAGTTCGTCGCCCAGGCGGCTCAGCACGGCCTCCGCCGACTTGCGGTCGAGAGCCGCCTTGCCGCCCATGAAGGCGTCCGGATCGAGATAGCCGAGCACGATGCTGGCATCGGTGACGGTCGCGAAGGTGCCGCCGTTGCCGTAGCAGGCCGGGCCAGGATCGGCGCCCGCGCTCTGCGGGCCGACCTTCAGCAAGCCGCCGCCATCGACCCGGGCGATCGAGCCGCCGCCCGCGCCTAGGGTGGTGATGTCGAGGCTGGGCAGGGCGATCTTTTCCTGGGCGATCGCCTTGTCCACGGCCAGTAGGGCCTTGCCGTTCACGATCAGCGAGATGTCGCTCGAGGTGCCGCCCATGTCGAAGGGGACAAGATCGGGCGCCTTCAGCATTTCGGCCACCCGGCGGGCGCCGGCCAGCCCGCCGGCCGGGCCGGACAGCACCGTGCCGGCCGCGACACGGATGGTCTCCTCGATCGGCGCGACGCCGCCATGGGACTGCATGATCAGAACGGGGCCCTTGTAGCCGGCATCCGCCAGACGCCCTTCGAGGCGGCCGAGATAGCGCGCGATCAACGGCCCGACATAGGCGTTCACGACCGTGGTCGAGATGCGCTCGTATTCCTTGATCTTGGGCAGCACTTCCGAGGACAGGCTGACATAGACCCCCGGCAGTAGCTTCTCCAGCGCCTTGCGGGTTGCTCGCTCATGCTTGTCGTCGCGGTAGGAATGCAGATAGCAGACCGCGACCGCGCCGACCTTGGCCCGCTTGAGGCCCTGGATAGCCTTCTCCAGCGAAGCCATGTCGAGCTTGGTCTCGACTTTGCCGTCGGCGCGCATCCGCTCGCGCACGCCGAAGCGCAGATGGCGCGGCACCAGCGGCTCCTCGCGCGGCAGGCGCATGTTGTAGCGCTCGGGTTTCAGCCCCTCGCGCATTTCCAGCACGTCGCGATGGCCCTCGGTGGTGAGCAGCCCGACCTTGGCGCCCTTGCGTTCGAGCAGGGCGTTGGTCGCCACGGTCATGCCGTGGACCACGCGGTCGGTCTTGGCCAACAGGTCGGCGCGGTCCATGCCCAGTTCCTCGGCCAGGGCGATCAAGCCATCCAGCACGCCGATGGACTGGTCCTGGGGCGTGCTGGCCGCCTTGGTGAAGGTGACGCGTCCGGTCTCGTCGACCGCGACCACATCCGTGAAGGTGCCCCCGACGTCGACAGCGATGCGATACATAATTCAGGCCCTCTTGCTGCGCTTGGGGGCGCGGGTGGTGACGAAACCGTCCAGGCGGTCCTTGCCGCGCTCCTCCTCGGTGCGCTTGGCCGGGTTGCCCCAGCCGCCGCCGCCGGCGGCATGGATCTCGAAGACCGTGCAGGGCGGCACGGGGATGCCCTCATGCTTGGTGGCGAGGACATGAGGCCGCTTGCCCGGCGCGTGCATGACGTAGCGATGGGGCTTGCCCGGTTCGCCGCCCGCCATGCCGCAGGGGCCGTGGCGCGTGCCGTCGCCGGCCATATTGGCGACGCAGGGCTTCTCGGTCTCGACGACCAGTTCCAGATCGCCGCCGACGCCGCCGACATAGCGGCCATCGCCGCCCGAATTGGGCCGGAACTCATGCTTCTTGAAGAAGAAGGGAAAGCGCACCTCGGCGATCTCGACGGAGCCGAACTTGAGGCCGCCGGCCGAATGCCATTCGCCGGAATTGTGCCAGCCGTCGCCGCCGGGCGAGGCGCCCGCGCCCGGCCGGGCATGGAACATATGCCAGATGAAGTCCTTTTTCGTGCGCGGATCCTGGCCCTTGAGCGCGATGCGCAGGCGCTTTCCCCAGCCGGCCATCGCGCGGTCGCGGCAGGCGGGAGCGAGGGCGGTGACGACCGCCTCGATGATCTCCTGCGCGCAATGGGAGGTGGACATGGTGACCGGGGCCCAGTCGTCGGGCATGACGATCGTGCCTTGCTTCACCAGGATCTTCACCGGCCGCATGGTGCCGTCGTTCTTGGTGACCTCCGGGTCGAGCAGATAGGTCAGGGCCATGGCCACGCCCGAGCGGGTGTTGGCCCAGGAGGAATTCAGGAAGCTGGTGACCTGGCCGTCGGATTTGGTCAGATCGACGGTCATGTCGCCGCCCTTGATCGTGACCGTGGCGCGGATCGTGATGTCGTCGTTGCCGCGGCCGTCGTCGTCGAGCACGCCCTTGCCCTTGTAGATGCCGTCCTTCCAGCTGGAAATGATCGCCCGCGTCTCGGCCTCGGCCGCGTCGAGGATGCGGTCGAGGGAGCCGGTGACCGTCTCGACCCCCAGGTCGTCGATGAATTCCAGCAGGCGCCGTTCGCCCAGCCGGACCGAGCCGATCTGCGCCGCCAGGTCGCCCAGGAAGTCGCGCGGATGGCGGACATTGACGCGCATCATGCGGATGATGTCCTCGCGCGCCTCGCCGTTCTGGTAAAGGCGGATGGGGGGCACGCGCAGCCCCTCCTGCCAGATCTCGGTCGCCGAGGCGTTATAGGCGCCGTAGGTCGCGCCGCCGATATCCGAGTGATGTGCCCGGTTGATCGCCCAGAACAGCAGCTTGCCGTCCTTGAAGACCGGCAGGCAGGCGGTCAGGTCCGGCAGGTGGCTGCCCCCGAAATAGGGGTCGTTCAGCATGAAGATATCGCCCGGATGGATGTCTTCGCCGAAGGCCTCCAGGGTCGAGATGACCGAGGACGGCATCGCGCCGACATGGACCGGGATGTATTCGGCCTGGGCCACGAGCTGGCCCTTGGCGTCGGTGATCGCGGTCGAGAAGTCCCGGCTCGAATTCAGGATCTGCGAGAAGGAGGTGCGCAGCATCGCCTCGCCCATCTCGTCGACGATGCCGACGAGACGGTGCTGGACGACCGAGACGGTGATCGGGTCTGGCGCGTTCTTCCCGGCTTTCTTCGGGGCATTCTTGGATGTCTTCTTGGAGGCGGCCATGGTGGCGTATGTCCCTGTATTGTGGTGACGGGAAGGTGTCTGTCGGGCGGACAAGGTCAAACGGTGATATGGGGGGCCATGGCTGTCATGCCGCGCCGTCCCCGCCAGCGTTCAGCACTGTATCGATTTCCGCCTCGCTCAGCCCGGCTTCTTCCAGGATTTCCCGGCCGTGCTCGCCCAGCAGCGGCTGGTGGCGGCGCACGGGCAGGGTCTCGCGATCGAAGCGGTAGGGCGTGCCGGGCATTTCCAGCTTGCCTTCGCTCGGGTGGTCGAAGGGTCGGAAGAAGCCGGTTGCGGTCAGATGTTCGTCGCCGCGCAGATCCTCCAGCCGGTTGACCGGGCCGGAGGGTATCTCGGCCTCGCGCAGGATGTCGAGCCATTCTGCGGTGCTGCGCTGGACCAGGGCTTCGCTGGCCAGGGGGTAGAGCTTGTCGATGTTGCGCGAGCGGTCGGGCATGGTTCGGAAGCGCGGGTCCTCGGCCAGTTCGGGCCGGCCGATCAGGGCCCAGAAGCGCCGCCATTGGGCATCGGTATAGGCGAGCACGCAGATATAGCCGTCGGCGGTCGGGTGCGGCCGCCGCCCGCGGGTCAGCGCCCGGGGATAGCCGGGGCCGGTTTCGGGTGGCACGAAGATCGCGCCATACTGGTGCTCGATCAGGGTATAGGCGGTCATGCCCTCGAACATCGCCGTTTCGACATAGACGCCCTTGCCGGTGCGCAGGCGCTGCACCATCCCGGCCAGGATGCCGGCGGCGGCCAGCACGCCGGCCGTTTTGTCGGCGATCACGGCGGGGATGAGCATGGGCACGCCGTCGCGCGGGATGAAGCTGCCGGCGATGCCGGACTGGCCCTGAATCACGTCGTCATAGGCCGGGCGGCCGCCATAGGGGCCGTCCTCGCGGTAGCCGTGCAGCGCGCCGTAGACGATTCCGGGATTGCGGGCGAGGACCGAATCCGGGTCGAAGCCCAGACCCGCGATCTTCTGGGGCCGGATGTTGTGGACGAAGGCATCGGCCGTGTCGATCAGGCGCCACAGGGCATCGCGCGCCGGCTCTGTCTTGAGGTCGAGGACGACGCTGCGCTTGTTGCGGTTCGAGCCCATGAAGACCGCGCCCATGCCAGCGCTGCGGGCCGGGCCGATGGCGCGGGTGATATCGCCCTCCGGCGCCTCGATCTTGATGACCTCGGCGCCGAAATCGCCCAGCAACTGGGTCGTGTACGGGCCATAGATCACGGTCGTCAGATCGAGGATTCGCAGGCCCGAGAGGGGCAAGGGGCCGGTGCTGGGCATGGCCGCGCTCAGATCACCGCACGGCCGCGCAGCCCGGCGATCTCGTCCTCGGAGAGGTCGAGGAGCTCGCGATAGATCGTGGAGTTGTCCTGGCCCATGTCGGGGCCGAGGGATTTCACCTGCCCCGGCGTGCGCGACAGTTTGGGCACCACGCCGGGCAGCACGACCTCGCCCGCCAGTTCGTCCTGCAGGGCGACGAACATGTCGCGCGCCAGGAACTGGGGGTGGGCGCAGATATCGGCGATCGAGAGGATTGGCGCGCAGGGCACCTCGAATTTGTCACAGGCTTCGACCACCGCCTCGCGCGGCATGGAGGTGGTCCAATCCTGGGTGATGCCCTCGACCTCGTCGCGATGGGCGATGCGGTCGTCGCTCAGCGCGTAGCGCAGGTCCTCGGCCAGTTCCGGGCGGCCCATGGCTTGGCACAGGCGCTGGAACATCTTGTCGTTGGTGCAGGAGAGCGAGACCCAGCCGCCGCCGCCGGTCGGGAAGTTGCGGTTGGGCGCGGCGGCCGGGGTCTGCGAGCCGGTCCGCTCGCGGACATGGCCGTGCATCTTGTAGTTGGGCAGGGTCTGGTCGAGCGAGCGGAACATGGCCTCGACCAGGGACAGGTCGATGACCTGCCCCTTGCCGCTGGCGTCCCTTTCCCGCAGCGCCAAGGTCACACCCAGCGCGCCGTAGACCGCGCAGACATAATCGGCGAGGGAGGAGGGGCCGGGATTGACCGGCGCGCCGTCCGGCTCGCCCGCCAGATAGCCGACGCCGCTCAGGGCATGGGCCATGCGGGCGAAGCCAATCTTCCCGGCCCAGGGCCCGGTCTGGCCATAGGCCGAGATGCGCAGCAGCACGAGGCCGGGGTTGATCGCGGAAAGCACGTCATAGCCCAGGCCCCAGCGTTCGAAAGTGCCGGGCCGGAAATTCTCGCAGACCACATCGGCCTTGACGGCCATGCGCTTGAACAGTTCCGCGCCCTCGGGCTTGCCGAGATCGAGGGTGATGCCGCGCTTGTTGCGCGATTCGTTCATCCAGAACAGGGACGCGTCGGGCCGCCCGCTGGGCGCGCCGAAGCGGCGCAGCGGGTCGCCGATCCCCGGCTTCTCGATCTTGATCACCTCGGCGCCGAATTCGCTCAGGATGGCGGCCGCGACCGGGGCCGCGATATAGGTCGCGGCATCCAGCACGCGAATGCCGGCCAGCGGCAGCGCGTTATTCTCGCCCACTCGATTCCTCCCTCATGCAGACGGCCGGCATCCTAGCGGCGCAGGCGGGCAAGGCAAATGCGTTGGCGGGTTTTCCCGGTGGTCGGCGGGCCGCTTTCATCGCGCGCTTTACCGCGCCGGCTGTCGAGGCGGGGTTCCTTTGCTGGCGACACCGCACCTGATACAGATCGACGCACCGTACCCATTTGTCGCTTGAGGGAAACCGGAATGGAAGTCACGAAAATCGACCCGGCCGCCATGGGGCGCCTGGCGAAAGCTCTGGCTTTCATTTGCGGGCCGGATCATGCGACCACGCTCGCCCTCAAGGCCGCCGCCGAGAGTGGTTCTGAATCGGACGCCAGGAAAGCGCGCGCATTGTTCCTGAAATTGAAGCCCGGCGACCGTCAGGCGGCAATGACCATGCTCGGCGATTGATCGGCACGGCGCGCCGCACGAACGCGGCCGGACGTGAAATGGCCCGTCGCAAGGACGGGCCGCTCAATCGGACCATGGAGCCGAAGCGCCTGCCCCAGACCGCAGAGGGCCGAGGCAGGTCTCCGGATCAAGCGCCGAGACTAAGATTTGCCGATGTGGAGCACACCGAACATGCCGCCGTTCGACATGGATGTCGAAAACTTCTCCCTATGCCTCTCATCGAGGACCTCGTCCACGAGCTTGTCATCGTGGATCGTTTCAAACGCAATATTTTCGAACATGTCCTGCTCCTCATTTGGTCAAGTTGTGAGTAGACCCTGGCACAGCCAACTCGAACCCTGAGTCGAGCGGAGGCGTTGTGCCTATCCAGTCCGCCCGTTCAAGATACGCAGACACACTGGACGCAAGACGTCCCTCCGCCCCTCGCATCGAGCGCCTCATCATCGAGGTCGTTGTCGTTGATGGTTTCGATGTCTGTATTTTCAGCCATTCCGGCCTCCCTGTAAGCAGGTGGCGTTCGTTCGCCGCCGCCGCCGGGGCAGTGTGTTTTGAAGCGACGGGAGCGAATACAGGGCAGTGCTGGCCGGCGGGAGCCGGCTTCCATATCCCGAGGTTCCGATCGACCGAATTGGCTTCGACTTGGCGGATCTGGGGGAAAACGCCAGGACAAAACGGTTGTCCGCCCCGTCGCCGCTGTGCAGAGTCCCGGCCGGCCCGCCCGAGGGGGGTATGAGGCAAAGGGAGCTGGCATGGAAATCGGCAAGGACCTTCTTTACCTGTCCAACGCGCATGTCGAAGGACTCGGCATCGAGGCGGGCGCGGTGATCGACGCGCTGGAGGCGATGTTCGCCGAGAAGGCCGCCGGACGGACCTTCATGAAACCCAAGCAGCATCTGATGTCTTCGCGGGGCACGGCCTTCCTGTCGATGCCCGCGGGTCTCGAGAATCCGCCCTTCGTCTCGCTCAAATGGGTCGGCATCGCGTCGAACGAACGGGCCGATTCCTCGCTGCCCCATATCAGCGGGCTGGTCACCCTGAACGATTACAAGACGGGCATGCCTGTGATGGTGATGGACGCGCGCTGGGTCACCGGGATGCGTACCGCCGCCGTCTCATCGGTCGCCGCGCGCAAGCTGGCGCGCAAGGATTCCTCTTCGGTCGGCTTCGTCGCTTGCGGCATGCAGGCGCGCAGTCATCTCGAATGCTTGCTGGTCGATTTCCCGATCAGGAGGGTCGTCGGCTACAGCCGGCGGCTCGAAACGGCGGAGGCTTTCTGCGCGGAAGTCCGCAAACAGGGGCTGGAGGCCGAGGCCGTTTCCGACCCGCGCGCGGCCGTCTCCGATGTCGATATCGTCGTCACCAGCGTGCCCATCCTGCCGCCCTTCGATCCTTTCATCGATGCCGCCTGGCTGAAGCCGGGCGCCTTCGCCGCGATGGTCGATCTGGGCCGCTCCTGGCACATGGAGGCGGCGGCGAAGATGGACATCGTGACCACCGACGACGTCGATCAGGCCGGGCCCAAGGGCGAGAACATGGGCTTTCCGCGCGATTATGACGCCGAGGTCGCGGAGCTGGTTGCGGGCACCAAGCCGGGCCGGACAGATGACAAGCAGAAGACCGCCCTGCTGTTCGGCGGACCGGCCCTGGCCGACACCGCCGCCGCCGCGCTGATCTTCGAGCGCGCCAAGGCCGCCGGCGCCGGTCGGATGCTGAAGCTCTAGCGCTGGCGAACGGATAGATGTGCCATATCCCCAACTCACCTTCCCACCGCTGCGCGGCGGGCCCCTCCCTCTCCCTCTCCCTCCCAATGGGGCGGAGAGGGGAAGGCAGGGTCATCTCCCTCTCCTCCCTTGGGGGAGGAGAGGGTTGGGGTGGGGTGGGGGATGCGGCCTGTCCGCGTGCCTTGTAGATTCATGTTGTTTCGGGGGGCGGAATTCTTTGACTGTTGATCTGAAGCTCGGCGAGGAAATCCTGTTCCTGTCGGATGCGGATATCCGCTCGATCGGAATCACGGCGGAAGAGGTGAACGAGTCCGTCGAGGCGGTGTTCAAGGCCAAGGGCGAGGGCCGGACGGCCATGCGCCCCAAGCTTTCGGTCAATCTGCCGGGCAACCAGCAGTTCCAGGCCAAGGCCGGAGTCTCCCAGGACCCGCCCTATGCGGCCGTGAAATGGGTCTGCCCGACCCCGGCCAACGACAAGAAGGGCATCCCGCTCTACCGCCCGATCATCCTGCTCAACGATGCGGAGACGGGTCTGCCGCTCGCCATGCTCGACGGCATGTGGGTGACCGGGGTGCGCACTGCGGCGATGACGACGATCGCCGCCAAGTATCTGGCGGATCCGGAGAGCGAGAGCCTCGGCCTGTTGACCGGTGGACTGCAGGCCTATACCCATCTCGACCAGATGGCCGCGATGTTCCCGAGCCTCCGGAAGGTGCTCTGCGGCAGCCGCACCCGGGCCACGGCCGAGCGATTCGCGGAATACGCACGGAGCAAGGGCTTCGAGGTCGAGATGCCGGAGAACCGGGAGGATATCGCCTATGGCGTCGGTATCCTCGCCTCGACCATTCCCCACGGAAAGGGCGACCCGCCTTTTCTCGATTGTGCGAAGCTGCGTGAAGGCAGTTTCGTGGGCATGGTCGATCTGGGCAATACTTTCTTTCCGGAAACCTTCGGCGCGATCGACAAGATGGTGACCGACGACGTGGAGCAGAGCGCCCCGGGCGGGCCGGAACCGCTGCCCTGGACACTGCCCTTCTACGGCGAGATCGGCGACCTCTGCGCCGGGACCAAGCGGGGCCGCGAATCGGATAAGGAGCGCAACGGCGTCATCTTCTCGGGCATCGGCCTGGGCGATGTTGGGCCCTCCGCCCTGGCCTTCGAGCGCGCCCGCGCGCGCGGTATCGGCCAGGTGTTGACCCTTTAGGAGGCCGCCCCGGACCAATGGTGCCGCGTGGTGCCGCGCCAATCATCCTTCGAGACGCGCGCTTCGCGCGCTCCTCAGGATGAGGAAAAAGAATGGTTAACTTCACCCTGAGGAAGCCCGAAGGGCCGTCTCGAAGGGTTTGACCGCCCTGTCAGGCAAGGTGTTAGGAGACGCAGACATGGAATTGGGCCACGAGATTCTCTACCTCTCCGACGCGGAAATCGCCGCCGCCGATATGAGCAAGCGCGAACTGGCCGAGGCGGTCGACGACATGCTCAAGCAGAAATCGGCCGGGCGCACCGTCTCCAAGCCGAAGCTGGGCCTCTATCCCAAGCCGGGCACCTTCTTCCAGGCCATGTCCGGGGTGATGGAGGAGCCGCCCTTCGCCGGCGTCAAATGGGCCAGCGTGGTCCATGATAATGCCGAGCGCGGCCTGCCCAGCATCAACCCGATCATTCAGCTTCACGATACCGAATCGGCCCAGCCGGTCGCCCTGATGGGCGGGCGCTGGATCACCGCCCATCGCACGGCGGCGATCACCCTCGTCGCCGCGACCTATCTGGCGCGGCCCGAATCCGAATCGATCGGTTTTATCGCCTGCGGAGTCCAGGCGCGCAGCCATCTCGAAGCCTTCCGCCAAGTCTTCCCGCTCAAGCGCGTCGTGGCCTATAGCCGCAAGCGCGCGACGGCCGAGGCCTTCGCCAACGAGGTCGCCGAATCTGGCCTCGACGTGGTCGTGACGGAGGATCCGATGAAGGCGGTCGAGGGCCAGAACATCGTGATCTCGAGCGTGCCGGAATCTCCGAGCCTGAAACCCTTCCTCGATACCAACTGGATGTCGCCCGGGTCCTTCGCGGGCATGTGCGACGTCGCCCGGCCCTGGCATGGCGACCGCATCCGGGTGCTCGATCTGGTCGCGACCGACGACCACGACCAAAGCGCCTATATGGCCAAATCGGGCCGCCTGCATTTCAAGGAACCGTTCGACGCCGATCTGGCCGAACTGGCGGGCGGCAAGAAGCCGGGCCGGACGAGCGACGAGCAGCGCACGGGCCTCATCTATTCCGGTCTGGCCTTGGCCGATGTCGCGGTCGCCGGGCGGCTCTATCGCCGCGCGATCGAAAACGGCTGGGGCACGATCCTGCCGCTCTAACTGTGGATGCGCCTTAAAGAGGCGAAAACGGGGGCGGCCGGAAGCCGTCCCCGCGTCGGGACTCCGGCCCTAGGCGGCCTTGCTGGGTGTACGGCGGCCGACGGCGATGCGGCGCAGGAAATGCGCCGGTTCGGCGTCGGGCTGTCCGCCCTCGATTCGGGAAATATCCTGCGCCGTCTGCTTGGCGATGGGCCCGAGCTGGCGACGGATGCGATCGACCGTCCAGCGTCCGGTCGGCACGGCGATATTGACCGCCGCCACCGGCCTGCCCGAGAAGTCGAGCACGGGCGCCGCGATCGACAGATCGCCGGCATAGTATTCCTCCACAGTGATCGCGAAGCCGTCGATGGCCGCCTTGGCTATTTCTTCCATCAACACGCCGATATCGGTGATCGTATGCGGCGTGTAGCGGGTCAGAGCCGAGGCTTCGAGCAACGCGCGCGCCTCTTCCGCGGGCATCGCGGCCATCATGGCCCGGCCCGGCGCCGTGCAATAGGCGGGCAGCCAGGTGCCGAGGATGACATCGACGTTGATGACATGGCGACTGGGGACCCGGGCGACATAGACGACCTCGGTGCCGTCGAGTTCGGTCAGGTTGACCGTCTCCTCGCATTTGCGATTGGCTTCCATCAGGAAAGGCGTCGCGCGCTCGACCAGGGCGTCCGTCCGCAGATAGGTGAAGCCGAGCTCCAGCACCTTCGGCGACAGGCTGTAATGCTTGGTTTTCGGATCCTTCCGCAGATAGCCGAGCTGGTGCAGGGTATGGGTGAAGCGCTGCGCAGCGCTTTTGTCGAGGCCGGTTTCTCTGGCGATTTCCGTCAGGCGAAGGGAGCGATGCGTCTCGTCGAACGCGCCCAATACCCGCAGGCCCTTTTCGAGGGAGCCCACGAACAGGGGCGAGTCGCGCCCCGTGCGCGGCTTCCGGGCGAGCGCGGAATCGGCGGTCATGATGTCCGGCATTGCGATGTCGTCTCCTTGATAATTGGTCTGTCGACGCCGAACGGCCAAGCGATCGGGCGACGGAAGGGGGTAAATCTCCAAAACCACGGGTCGGCGGCCTGCGCTTCTTCGGCCATACGCCCAATGGATCGGTTGACTGCCCCGGTTGACTGTCTGGGGGCAGCGTGTTTGTATTTTATCAATATACAATAGAAAGTATTGCAATTCAATCCCTGGACCGACTCACGCGGTCAATAAATCCGCGCGAAACCGGTCCGGCCATCCTGAGAGAGGGCGCGCGTGAGCTACGAGTTCATCAAGGAAGACATCAAGGGTCGTGTCGGGATCATCATGTTGAACCGACCGGAGAAAATGAACGCCTGGCATACGCCGATGGTGCAGGAGCTCGGGGCCAGCCTCGCCGCGCTCGACGCCAACGATGCGGTGCGCGCGATCATTCTGACCGGCGCGGGCGACCGCTCTTTCTCGGCGGGGCAGGACCTTGCCGAGACCCAGAAATTCATGAGCGGCGCGCAGGGCAACGAGTGGATCGAAGGCTGGAAGAAGATCTACAGCACGATCCGCAACCTGACCAAGCCGCTCATCGCGGCCTTGAACGGCGTCGCGGCGGGCTCGGCCTTCCAGATCGCGCTGCTGTGCGATATCCGCGTCGGGCATGACGGCTCGCGCATGGGTCAGCCGGAAATCAACTCGGGCATTCCCAGCGTCATGGGCCCCTGGGTCATTGGCGACCGGGTCGGCATCGGCAAAACCTCCGAGCTGTGCCTGACCGGGCGCATCATGGAGGCGGAAGAGGCCCATCGCATCGGCCTGATCCACTATCTGGTGGCCCAGAGCGACGTCATGTCCAAGGCGATGGAAGTGGCCGAACTGCTGGCCGCCAAGCCGCCCGTCGCCATGCGCCTCAACAAGAAGCGCTTCGCCGAGGTCACCCAGGCGAGCTTCGACGACGCGGTCGCCGCAGGCCGCAAATACCAGTCGCAGGCCTTCGCCAGCGGCGAGCCTCAGGCCTATATGGCCAAGTTCTTCGAGGAACGCGCCAAGCGCGGCGCCTAGGCGGAATACTCGGCCCGGCTCGGGCGGGGCGGCAAGCCCCCTCGGGCACCAGGGCAAAAATCAAACCCGCCGGTACGCTTCGTCGTGCCGGCGGGCTTTCTTTGGGCCGGGATTCCCTCCAGTTTTATAGCGAGGCGTCCGCGTCGGGCTGGTCCGGTTCGTGCCGTTCCGGAACTTTCCCCGTGCGGCAATTCCGGCCGCGCGCGAGCGGAGGCTTGATTCTTGTTTCTAAATCGCGTCCCATTGGGTCGCGATAAAAATATAGAGGCCGTCGCGTAGGGCGTCGGCGGGTGTGCAATTGGGAGGACCAAAATGAATCGTCGTTTCACCGACCGTCGGCAGCTTCTTAAAGGAGCGGCCCTGGGCGCTGCAGCTATCGCTGCGCCGCAGGTGCTGATTTCGCGCAAGACCCGCGCGGCCGAGACCCTGGCTGTGCGCGATCCGGGCGGCCCGTTCACTAAGGCGTTTTCCGAAGCGTACTACAAGCCTTTCTCCGAGAAGTACGGTGTCGAGGTTGTCGGCGTCACCAGCAAGCACGAGGCGACGGCCGAGATCGTCGCGCAAGTCGAGACGGGCACCTTCCAGTATGACGTGACCATCCTGGGCGAGCAGTCGCACAACACCCTGGCCGGAGGCGGGTTTCTCGATCCGATCGGCCTCGACGACGTGGCGGCGGTCCAGGAGATTCCGGCGGAGTTCAAGCATCCGACGATGGTCGGCAACGACGTCTATGCGACGGTTCTCGCCTATCGCACCGATGCCAAGCTGCCGAAGGAACCGACCAGCTGGGCCGACCTGTGGGACGTGGAAGGGATGCCCGGCCGTCGCGGCATGCGAAACTATCCGTTCGACACGATCGAGATCGGGCTGCTCGGCGGCGCCGGCGTCCCGGCGGACAAGGTCTATCCTTGCGACTTCGACAAGGCCTACGAGGCGCTCGGCAAGGTTCGCCCGGCCGTCGATGTCTGGTGGACGGGCGGCGCGCAGACCTCGCAGCTCCTCGCCACCGGCGAAGTCGATATCTGCCAGGCCTGGAACGGTCGCGCCCAGGCGGCGATCGACGGCGGGGCTCCGGTCAAGATCGCCTGGGGCAAGGCGCTGTGGGGCTTCGAGGGCTGGTGTCTTCTGAAGGGCAACCCGAAGAACGATCTCGGCCGGAAGTTCATCGCCTTCGCCGCGGAAGCGCAGAATCAGGCGAACTTCACACCCTATGTCGCCTACGGGCCGACCAACCCGGGCGCCTACAAGTTCATCGACCCGAAACGCGCTGAAATCCTGACGACCAATCCGAAGTATTTCGCGGATATGGTTGCGATCAACTCCGATTTCTGGGGTCCGATCAAGGACAAGGCGGTCGAGCGCTGGAAGAACTGGATGCTCGGTTAAGGAGCGCTCGGGCGCCCGGAGGGTGGCATTGCTATCCTCCGGGAATGCCCTAGTTTCTTTATATGTGGCCGATTGCTGCTGCTGGGGGCAGCGGCTAAAGTTACCGGCAACTCCGAAAGGCACAAGACAGGCGCTGCCTTTACAAGGTGCCAAGCCCGACGGAGGCGACAGGGAGTATGTGGCCGAACGACGCGCGCGGTTCCCTTGGGGAACCGAACTCCGCTCAGTTTTTCCGCATCTCCCGACCGCAGAGTTTGAACCATCTACCCGTCGGCGAAGACGGGGGCTAAATTAAGACGTTTCTGCAACAGAGGGGAATTGCTCAATGGCAAAGAACAGAAAAGCCACAAAGACCGGCACAAGCCGTCGCGACATCCTGAAAGGCTCGGCCCTTGCGGCCGCGGCTTTCGCCGTCCCGACGGTGCTCACGCCGCGCAGGACGCGGGCCGCGGTGACGCTCACCGTGCGCGATCCGGGCGGTCCTTACGTCAAGGCGTTCGGCGAGGGCTTCTACAAGCCTTTCAACAAGCTGCATGCGGGCGAGATCGAGGTTATCGGCGTCGCCGGCAAGCACGAGCCGACCTCGCAGGTCAAGGCGATGGTCGATACCGGCAGCTATACCTGGGACGCGGCGATCCTCAGCATTTCGGCGGTCAATCTGCTGGTCGCGGCCGGGGGCATGCTTGAGAAGCTGGACCTCAGCAGCCCGGATCAAACCGAGATTCCTGACCAGTTCAAGTCGGACTACATGCAGGGCAACGACGTCTATGCGACGATCTGCGCCTACCGCAGCGATGTCTACAAGGACAAGGCCGGCGCGCCGTCGCATGGCTGGAAGGACGTTTGGGATCTCGAAGGCATCAAGGGCCGTCGGGCGATCCGCAAGCATCCCTTCGACACTTTCGAAGAGGCGCTGATGGCCCAGGGCGTGGCGCCGACGGATGTCTATGAGGATATGCGCAAGAACGGCTACGATCCGGTCTTCGCGTCGCTCGACAAGATCAAGGCGGCGATCGACATCTGGTGGACGGGCGGTGCGCAGACTTCGCAGCTCCTGACCACCGGCGAAGTCGATATCTGCCCGACCTGGAACGGTCGCGCGCAGGCGGCGATCGACGGCGGCGCGCCCGTCACGATCTCCTGGACCCAGGGCCTCTACAGCTACGAGGGTTGGTCGATCCTCAAGGGTGGCCCGAATGTCGATGCGGCCCGGAAGTTCGTTGCCTTCTGCGCGAACGCGAAGAACCAGGCCGAGTTTGCCAAGTATCTCGGCTACGGTCCGGTCAACCCGAACGCCTACAAACATATCGAGGCGAAGCGGGCGGCCATCCTGCCGACCTCCCCGGCGAATTTGGACGTGATGACGCCCATCGATTCGGCCTTCTGGGGCCAGGAAAAGGACCAGGCGACCGAGCTGTTCAACGGCTGGCTGCTCGGCTAGTCCGAATCTCGGAAACTCGAGGAAGAGTCGGGAACGGCGCGGCCAATGGTCGCGCCGTTTTCGTTGTCGCATCCTGCCCGAACTGCGTGGCCGGCCTGACTGGCGGGGCGGAACCGGAAGGCTTTCCGGCTTCTTTGCGATGCCCAGTGCCAGGCGAACGGCTCGTCCCGTATCGGCAATCGGCCCAGTCCTGTCGGCCACGTCGGCGTCCCGACCCGGAGGTAAATGGCTGATTGCGGTGGCTTTCGAGCCATCGAGCCGCCGCGAATCCGGTCGGTTGCTGGCGCCTGCGATTCCCACTAGAGTTCAGGCGCCTCACAAAGAGGTGGGCCTTGAATTGCGGCTGAAGCCGTGCGTCTGGGCACTTAGAACAAAATTGCGATACATACAGAGGCGAAAACACGTTCTCGGCAGCAGTCAAAAAGTCGCGCTGGGCGACGTCGGTATTCGGGGCGTAAATTCGACAG
>Ga0302135_10000919_pt1 | contig 17809 bp, 14 predicted proteins | sample CBN3_surface_MG_FD_203119 | JGI IMG/M metagenome (GOLD analysis project Ga0302135, IMG submission 203119) | Marine microbial communities from Western Arctic Ocean, Canada - CBN3_32.1 | ecosystem: Environmental > Aquatic > Marine > Oceanic | place: Canada: Western Arctic Ocean | collected...
AAATCGCCACCTTGGCTATGCGCCGGAAAATGCACTACGATAAACAGACTAAGTTATTAACCCGGATGGGCTAATGTGCCTCTTAGATCAGAGCTAACTTTGTCCAAGATGGTTTGACGACGTACAGGAAACCGATAATATAAGCCTTCAGCCTCAGTAGTGTTCAATCACCAGTGCATGTGTCGAGAAAAACGGCAGCAAGCAAATCAAGGACTGGGTTTCCCAATAAATGCTAAACACTTTCATAGCCTGAAAAACTATTTTTCTTCAATTTTGGAGGTAGAAAAACATAGTTGGACGGGGGTTCAGATGTTTTTCAAGTAGGAAATCTTAGTAACATCTCTTGTAACACCATTAATAACTGAACCTAATTTTAAGTATATATATCAACCAGTTATATTATTAGACCAACTCCCCCCGCCCAATAAATCCTCGACATCTCTGTGACTTAAGTTGAATTCAGAGTAAATTCATACGGCATATTGAATTATTTCTGGTGGAAATCGGTGGTGTTTATATGTTTCTGCTTTTTTCATGGGCCGAATTGTCGCAGAATGGTAATTAATTTGTCAGTACCCACGCTAGCCACCGGATATGACTATGCCCTTAAGATGGTGCAACCTTCTGCCGCAACACTGGTGCGCATCGCTACTCAATTGCGCCACAGTCATTGCTTTGCTACTGCCAGCAAACATCAGCTTATCTCAAGAAGTTGTAGTGGGTCGCGCGGCCGATGGCAGGCTTTCAATTCAGGCAACCCGGTATGACGGCGAAGTAACTATAGACGGTATTCTCGGTGAGGCGGTGTACCGGGAACTCACACCTATCTCCGATTTTATTCAGCAAATACCTGATGAGGGCGCACCAGCCAGCGAGAAGACAGAAGCCTGGGTCTTCTTTGATGACGATAACCTCTATATTGCTGCACGCAATTATGAATCGGTTCCCGAGAGCGATTGGGTTGCCAACGAGATGCGCCGTGACACCATTCAGTTACGCACCAACGATTCTTTCTCGGTAATGCTCGACACGTATCTCGACCGCCGCAACGGCGCTGCTTTTCTGGTCACACCGATAGGAGGCTTCTCCGATTTCGCTATTGCCAATGAGGGCGACCGGGGTCGCGGTGTAAATTTCGACTGGAATATCGTGTGGGATTCACGAGTAGGCCGGTTCGATGGTGGCTGGACTGTCGAAATGCAGATCCCTTTTCGTTCTCTACGCTACGAACCGGGCTCGGAGCAAACCTGGGGAATACAATTCAGACGCATCATCCGGCGCCTCAACGAAGTTTCCTACCTGACAGCGCTACCGATTTCCGTTGCACTTGGTAATAGTCTGGTTGCAGGAATGTGGCGTATCTCCGAAGCAGGTACGCTGGAGAATCTCGAAGTGCCGCCGCGTAATTTCAATCTCGAAATAAAACCCTACGGGCTCGGTAATGTGACGACGAACCGTGTGACAACGCCTCAGATTAACAATGAAGCAGAGGGAGAATTTGGTGTCGACGTAAAGGTAGGAATCACCAACAATCTTACGGCTGACTTTACTTACAACACCGACTTTGCGCAGGTGGAAGCGGATGAACGGCAGGTAAATCTGACACGTTTCAACCTGTTCTTTCCCGAGAAACGGGAGTTCTTTCTGGAAGGTGAAGGTAACTTCGATTTCTCGCAGCCTCGCAATCTTGATATTCCAACAATGTTCTTCAGCCGCAGAATCGGTTTAGAGCAGGGACAGATAGTCCCTATCGACGCCGGAGCGCGAGTGACGGGAAAAATCGGTAACTTCGATATCGGCGCTCTCAATATAAACACCGATGGTGATGATTTCTCAAATATTGAATCCACTGGATTTTCGGTGCTTAGAGTAAAACGAGACGTATTCAGCCGTAGCACCATCGGTGCCATCTTTACCGATCGATCTGAGTCCCTCGTCGGTGACGGATCGAACCAGTTATACGGCTTTGATGGTTCATTCGACTTTCTTGATGACTTCTCTATCGATACTTACCTTGCCAAAACAGATAGTCCCGATCTCAATGGCGAAGACAAGAGTTACATGGCCAATTTTGACTATAACGGTGACCGCTACGGTTTGACTTCTGGTTACCTGGTAGTTGAAGACAACTTCAATCCCGAGATCGGTTTCAAGCGTAGAAACAATTTCGAACAGTATTCAGGGTCTGCCCGATTCAGTCCACGGCCTGCATCCATCGATTTGATACGTCGCTTCATCTTCCAGGCAGACACAAAGTCCTTCTGGTCAGCAAGCACTGACAAATTGGAGACTCGCCAGCACAGACTCAGCTTCACCACCGAATTTGAGAACAGTGATAGGTTCAACCTGTCCATCAGCGACGAATTTGAAATGCTTACCCGGTCATTTGGAATTGCAAAGGGTGTCAAACTGCAGCCTGGAAAATATGATTTCACGAGCTACCAGACATCCTACAGACTAGGGTCACAAAGAAAGATAAGCGGGCAACTCTCGCTTAGAGTCGGTGAGTTCTGGAGCGGCAAAAATACGTCAATTGGAATCAGCAGCGGGCGTATCGAATTGTCGCCACAACTCTCTCTAGAGCCCAGTTACTCGATTAACAAGGTAGAGCTTCCAGAAGGCGATTTTAGAACTGAACTGGGCAGACTGCGCGTTACCTATACGTTGTCACCACGGATGTACGTCAGCGGCCTGGTTCAATACGATTCAAACTCGAAGTCTTTCAGCACCAACTTCCGGTTCAGGTGGGAGTGGGCGCCAGGTAGCGAACTCTTCGTCGTCTACAGTGACGACCGAGATACCAACCCCTTCGGCGACCCCAACAGCTTTGAATTGCGCAACCGTGGACTGGCAATTAAATTTAATCGATTATTCCAGATATAATCACACAGCCTGACCATTTAGAAATGCTGCTTGGGCCAGGACGCGACTGCATGGCAACGGACGTCTGGACTCAAATAGAGATAGCTTTTATTATGCTAATAGACACCATTGGGTAACGATATGAATAAAAAACTACGCGCTCGTTTTGGAAGCCCCACTGCACTTTTAATTCTTGTTGTAGTTAGCTGCCTACCCGCAGTTTCCTTCCACGCTGCAGAAGAAGAAACCTTGCCGCTCGCCGCCAATCTCGACTTCGGGGAATGGGGTGATGCCTTTCCAAACAAGTTACTGGGCGCCGCGACGCTGGATCGGCTTCGGCATGGTGCCTATCGGATAATACTCGATGGAGAAAGTTACCGCACACCAAGATCACTTACTGAAGAGGGAAAATAAGTGTTTACAAAAGCGGGTAAAAACCGCTAAAAAGAGAGCCGTCTGAGACCCACTAATCGGCGCTGAAAAGTGGCGCCGTTATGCCGATCATGGGAGGCTCTATTAGGGCGATCATCAACAGATGGTGCATTAGTTGGCTTAGACATTGCTCGAAGGAAGGGGTTCCTCAATTCTTCAAGCTACAGCCTTTTGGGTAGTATCTATATAAATAAGGAAATGCCCGAAACAGCGGCCGATGCTTACGGCAACGCCTTAACAATGGGGAGACCTCCTTTTGCTGATGTAATAGATGCATTTAATTATCTTTCCAGGTTTGGTGAGGTGCGACTCACCGGAGACTATCTCGATAAAGTTATCAGTACCTATACGGGAAGATTGAACCCAAATGATCGAAGGTCTTTAGAAATTTTGCAGGCAAGAGTTCTAATGGATTCGGGACAAACTGCTGACGGGGCAGGGTTACTGCGAGAAGTCATTCAAGCCGATCCAACTAATGGAGATGCATTGCTTTCGCTTGCTAACTACTACAGGCAGCAACAGGACTTTGAGAGAGCGGATATTTTCTTTCAGCGGGCAGAAAGTGAAGAAGAAGTAGCCTTAGAAGCGCTAACGGCGCATGCGCAAATGGCAACAGACCGAGAAGACTGGCAAAGTGGCATTGCGCTTCTTAGACAGGCTGGTCAGCATGCTATGCCAGACTCATTGCTAATTATTGAAGAGAATATCAAAGCACTGGAGAGGTTGCTAACCCTCTTGGAGTAAATAGGGCAGTAGGGCTGTGCCCTACTGCTGTTGTTAATAGCGCTATGCGCCCCGAAACAACTGCGCCCAGCCTTGCTATTTTCGTCTCGATATATATTCAATCGCCATGCACGCCTGCTGGCCAAAGTAAGTAAAACTCGAAAACATTTCTCCATCTATCAGCCGTTTGCTGGGTTGGCGGTCAGCATAGATCATGCCTATCGATTTACCATTAATGACTACCGGGTAGAGTAAACAAGAGTCAGATTTCAAGGCCTTATTAATTTCTTCGGTGAAAAGTTCAGCGTATTCATGGGCGCGGGAGTTGCGAACCCACATGGGCCGGCCACCGGAAATTACCCTGCTGAATATATTCTTTGTATTGATCGAAAATTTAAAATGATCACTAAGCGCTTCAATATAGTTTCCAATGGCGAACTTACCGACAATGCTGGTTCTATCGGGAGACAATAATGCGAACAAGCAACGATCCATCCCAATACCACGGTTAATTCCTTCGAGTACTATTTCCAAAATCACAGTGGGAGCCGAAGCCGATTCCATCATGCTGCCCAAATCTTTAAGAATACCCAATCGCAGTAGTGGATCAGGTTCGGGGTATATCTCAGTAGCTAACTCATCTGTATCTTCACAGATTTTTGCGTCATCAGGAACAGGAAGATAGGCAATAATTTCTACGGCTCCGTATGCCCTGATAGTTTCAGCCGCGTCTAACGCCTGCTGACGCAGAAACTCTTCGGTCTCGTGCTCACTGAGCTTAATATGTTTAGATATTTTTTGAATAACGGTTTGCGTGCCGCCATCATCCCAGCCTGCGGTTGCACTGTCAGCAAGCTCTCTGCTCAAGGTAATGTCCTGTATTCTGGGGTTACCCAGAGCAGGCTTGTGAATACTGCTATGAAACAAATCATCCATCGACCAGTCTTTGGTTAGAGCAACGGTGAGTTCATCGAAAGTGAATCCCAACACCTGTTCCTGTGCTGCTTCGATCGAACAGTCTTGCTCGGCAGCCAGTACTAAAATTTCTTCACCGACATCTTCGGCAACACACCAGAAGGCTATTTCTCCGATTCCTGACAACAGTGCGGCGACAAACACTTCCTCGCTAGCTTCATCCTTACGGCGGCTCGCCAATTCCTGCGCCAGGGTGACAGCGTGGAAGGACTTGGCCATGAGCTTACCCACCTGCTCTCGGGAACGGGTTTTCAGCAGCGAGTCTAATATTGCCAGCGACATGCTGATGCTTTTCACCATCTCGAAGCCCAGAATCAAGATGGCACGGCTTATGGTGCTAACGGAATAAAGTCCCGGGTTGTACATAGCACTATTAGCTATGCGCAAGATTCGCGACGTTAAACTGGTATCGTGTAAAATAATTTTTGTAAGCTGGGCCGTAGACGTATCGTCGTCAGCCACCCCTCGTGAAATTTCGGTCGCCGTATACTTAAAAATAGGCAGGTCACGGTCGCCTATTTTCGTAATCCAGTCTTCGATGCTTTCCGACATAAAATCTCTCTAGTCAGCCGACACTGACCTAATGGAACACTATTACCTACCTGCACAGCCGTCAAGCTGGATAGCAAGCTAATGGACCTCTTTGGTATATGACTTGGATTGCCAGAATACCGGGAAACAGCCTATCAACTTCGTACCGAACTGGAAAGGCAAGCACACCCATAGGAGCGATCGGAACTACCAACTCGCTCTCTACGGCCGAATCTTAGACCCGGCCCTTTTCGCTGTCCACACAGTTTGTTAGGGTAATAAAGTAGAATATCATTCAACTACCGTGCCAATCCTATAAACTGCCTCTATGCCAATATCTTTGGAACAGATTCAACAGGCCGCCGACCGCATTAGCCCTGCGATCATTAATACGCGCTTTGAAAAATCTCACACCTTGTCTGCGATCGCAGGTGCACAGCTGTATATTAAATTTGAGAACCTGCAATTTACCGCGTCCTTTAAGGACCGTGGTGCTCTGAATAAGCTGTTGCAATTAACGAAGGCAGAAAGAAAGTCGGGCGTCATCGCTATGTCGGCAGGTAATCACGCGAAGTCGGTCGCCTACCACGCTCAGCGCCTGGGCATACCAGCTACCATCGTGATGCCGACGAATACCCCCAATCTAAAAGTCGAAGACACACGCAATTTTCAGGCTCGGGTGGTCCTGCAAGGAAACACTCTGGAAGATGCCTCGAGCCACGCTGTGTTTCTGGCGCAGTCTGAAAAACTCAACTTCGTCCACCCTTACAACGACGAACACATCATGGCGGGTCAAGGCACGGTGGCGCTGGAAATGCTGGCGGCACAACCCGATCTGGATATTATTGTGGTCCCCGTGGGCGGCGGCGGCCTGATCGCCGGGGTAGCGACTGCGGCGAAGGCCTTAAAGCCCGATATCAAGATCATTGGCGTGGAGGTGGCCGGCTATCCCGGTGTATACGATACTATCCATCCCGACGACAGCAAGAGCAAGCAACGCGGGGGTAGCACCATCGCCGAAGGCATCGCCGTGAAGCATCCCGGGGAGCTGACGATGGAAGTCATAACACGGCTGGTCGATGATGTCGTATTGGTGACTGAAGAAGCTATAGAAGAAGCGGTGAACCTCTACATAAACATTGAGAAAACTGTCAGCGAGGGTGCCGGTGCGGCGGCGCTGGCAGCGGTACTCTCACACACTGATTTATTTAAAGGGAAGAAAACCGCATTAATTCTCTCTGGTGCAAATATAGATACCCGGATACTGGCGTCGGTACTGATGCGCCGCTTGGTGAAAAAAGGTCGCATCGTCAGGTTCCTGGTGAAGATCGATGACTCCCCTGGCATGCTGTCAGAAGTGACAGCAATGGTTGGCAGGCTTGGTGGCAACATCATGGAAGTTTCTCATCAGAGAATGTTTTCCAGCGTGCCCGTGAAGGAAGCAGACCTTTATCTGACAGTGGAAACCCGTGATGCCGCCCAAAGCAAGGAAATACTGCAAAAGCTGTGCGAGGCCGGATACCGGGCCGAATTGATTCACGATTAAACTGCCAATACAGCAGCTGATGTTTTGTGGAAAAGCGATCAAACCAAATAGAAATCGCACCAGGGTCGCCGCCTGAATCGAGATCGATCCAACGATCTGCTTCTGCCCCGCCGTACGTACAGACTGCATGACGACGGCGAGCAAGGTAAAGACTATCCATTGCCGGTCAATTTTGGGGGCCTCGCAAATGCTCAATTGAGTAATCTTGTGTCAGGAAGTACAGAACAGGGCTGACTCGGACATCACTGTCTGGAACGAAAATTCCTCGATCAGTCAAGCATAAAAAAACCCGAGTAACTACTCGGGGTTTTTGTACTTTCAAACAATGTGTTTCGAAGCAATGTGTTTCGAAACCATCAAAAATTTACTCAGTGAAGTCTGCTTTCTCCTCGTCGGTAATTTCCTTGATGCTCAGTTTGATTCGACCTCGGGCATCTAAATCGGTGACTTTTACCAGCACTTCCTCACCTTCTTTCATATAGTCGTTCACATTCTCAACCCGCTCTTGGGCGATTTGTGAAATATGCACCAGACCATCCTTGCCAGGAATTATTGTGATGAAAGCACCGAAGTCAACGATACGAGCAACCTTACCCATATAGAGTTTTCCAATCTCGGCTTCTGCCGTAATTTCATTAACCATTGCCACGGCAGCGTCTCTGGAATCTGCGTCTTCACCGTAGATACGAACATTGCCGTCATCATCAATATCCACAGACGCACCGGTTTGCTCGGTGATGCCACGAATGACCGCGCCGCCTTTACCGATAACATCACGAATCTTGTCTGGATCGATTTTTATCATTGCCATTGCCGGTGCATTCTCAGACACAGACTCTCTGGAAACCGCGATAACTTTATTCATTTCATCGAGAATGTGCAGCCTGGCGGTGTTAGCCTGCTCGAGGGCGAGTTCCATAATCTCTTCGGTAATGCCCTGAATCTTGATATCCATCTGCAGAGCAGTTATACCCGCAATGGTGCCCGCCACTTTAAAATCCATATCACCGAGGTGGTCTTCATCACCGAGGATATCGGTAAGCACCGCGAAGCGATCCCCTTCCTTGATCAGACCCATGGCGATGCCTGCAACTGGCGCTGTAAGCGGAACGCCGGCATCCATCATTGCCAAACTACTGCCGCAGACGCTGGCCATAGAACTGGAACCATTAGATTCAGTTATTTCAGATACCACGCGGATCGCATAGGGGAATTCCTCTGTCGGCGGCATAACAGCAGTCACACCGCGTCGGGCCAGGCGACCGTGACCAATTTCCCGGCGCTTGGGTCCACTCATGAATCCGGTTTCACCCACTGAGTATGGAGGGAAATTGTAGTGCAGCATGAAAGGATCTTTCCTGGAGCCTTTGAGGTCTTCGATTAGCTGGGAATCACGCAACGCACCCAAGGTGGTTACCACCAGTGCCTGGGTCTCGCCACGGGTAAACAGAGCCGAGCCATGGGCCTTCGGCAACACGCCAACTTCCACTTCGATAGCACGAACAGTCTTGGTGTCACGCCCATCGATACGAGGCGCGCCGTCGAGGATACGGTTACGCACCGTGCTTTTCTCCAGCTTGGCAAACGTGTCCTTAACATCACCTGCGCTAACACCAGCTTCTTCATTTACCAATTGCTCAACAGCTTGTGCCTGCAACTCGCCGATGGCGTCATAACGCTTCATCTTTTCCGAAATCTGGTACGCTTCGGTGATACCAGCTGCAAATTTATCAGCAACTGCAGACTTCAACTCTGCATTTTCAGCTTCTGCCTCCCACTCCCATGCCGGCTTACCGACTTCCGCCTTCAGCTCAGCAATTGCGCTAACGGCAACCTGCATCTCCTGATGGGCGAAGAGCACCGCTCCCAACATTTGATCTTCGCTGAGTTGCTTGGCTTCGGATTCGACCATTAATACCGCCGACTGAGTACCAGCAACCACCATATCCAGTAAAGAGGTTTCCAGCCTGGAGTTGCTTGGGTTCAGTATATAGCCTGTCTCTGCATCGTATCCAACCCGCGCCGCAGCGATGGGCTCGGCGAAGGGGATACCCGAAATTGCGAGCGCTGCGGAGGCACCGATCAAGCCGGCAATATCTGCATCTACATCTTTGTCGGCAGAGACAACCGTACAAACTACCTGCACTTCATTCATGAAGCCTTTGGGAAAAAGTGGTCGAATTGGTCGGTCGATCAGTCGTGAAGTTAAGGTCTCTTTCTCTGTAGGTCGTCCTTCACGCTTGAAAAAACCACCGGGGATTTTGCCCACAGCGTAGGTCTTTTCCTGATAGTTAACCGTCAGTGGAAAAAAGGCTGCGCTGGGATTTGCCTGCCTTCTGCCCACCACGGTTGCCAGCACCTTGGTGGCACCCATAGTTACGACAACTGCTCCAGTTGCCTGTCGTGCTATCTTTCCCGTTTCCAGTGTGACCGTCTGATCACCGAACTGAAACGTCTTAGTTACAGGGTTAAACATAATATTTTCCTAATTATTTATGATGCGCAATGCCAACTCGTCAGGCGCTACGCTATGTATTCGTGATTGATTTTATCGACGTAGACCAAGTCCTTTGATCAAGGCGGCATACCGGTCAACGCTTTTGCGCTTGAGATAGTCAAGCAACTTTCTTCTGCTGTTCACCATGCGAATAAGACCGCGTCGTGAATGGTGGTCGTGAATATGCTCTTTGAAGTGAGCTTGTAATTCATTGATGTTAGCCGTTAATAAGGCTACCTGAACTTCCGGGGACCCGGTGTCACCTTCAGCTGTCGCGTATTCCTTAATGATTTTCTCTTTCTGTTGGGCTGATAAAGCCATTTCATTTCTCCATAATATGCGGTTAGACCAAGCCGTTACCAACTGTTTCTCCTGGTTCTAAAGTCAATTCCTTAAACCAGGTGTTTAAGCCGGACGACACCAACTTCCCTTTAAAATCAGAATAACCACGCATATTGATAGTTAGCTGATACTTTCCATTTCATAATTTATTTAACGCTTACAGACTATTGTCTCTTTGCCTATTAATTCTGTGTTTATTGACGCTCTAATTATTATAGCTGCAATCTCTACGCGCTAACAATCAACCGCCTTGGAGCAACCTTACCGTCATCATCAATACTGCCGATGCCAATAAATTGATCTTCTTCGTACAATCTTACCAAGCCTTCTGCCGGTAAGTGTCTTACCAGTACTGCCTGCCCGTTCTTAAGGCAGCTGGCCGTGATGCTCGGCAAATTGACTTCGGGCAAATCACTTATTGCCCTGTCCATTGGCACCAGATACTCGTCGATTCGTTCCAGGCCAAATTTTTCTTTCTCGTTTATCAGAGTTTCTGTGGTGACACAGCCTGCCTCTGTAAACGCACCGGCCTGCATTCTATGCAGGGCGATTACATGTCCACCACAGCCCAGCAGCTGACCGAGATCATCGGCTATGGTGCGTATATAGGTTCCCTTGCTACAGGCTATCTCCAGCTCAAACTCGTCGTCACTGAATTCCATCAACTCCATACTGTAGACGGTGATGGCACGGGGTTCTCTTGTAACCGTTTGCCCCTTCCGCGCCAACTTGTACAAGGGCACTCCATTAAGCTTAAGCGAAGAATGCATGGGAGGTATCTGCTCGATTTCTCCTCTGAACTGCTGCAACGCGGCTTCGACATCTTCAGGTTTAACGAGAAAATCTTCGCAACGTTCAATAACCGATCCTTCACTGTCCGCACTGTCTGTACGAACACCCAACTTTATGCGTACCCGGTACTTCTTGTCAGACTCCAGCAGAAACTGGGAAACCTTAGTGGCCTCACCGAGGCATATCGGCAATACGCCGGTGGCCAGAGGATCGAGACTACCGGTATGCCCGGCCTTGTTAGCTCCGTAAATCCGCTTAACTTCCTGTAGTGCCGCATTGGAACTGAGCCCTTTGGCCTTGTTCAATACCACAATCCCATTAATATTTCGGCCCTTCTTGCGACGCGGTCTGTTCACGAAAAAGTTCCTCGAAGAGCCTTTAGTGAGGCTTTATGCGAGAACAAATAGTTCGGAAGTACAGTGTTCAAGAATGCAAATCCCGATCGGCCGCCAGGGCGCTGTCTATCAACTCAGAAAGATGACGCCCCCGCTCTATACTGCCGTCATAATGAAACCGCAGCTTTGGCACAGAGCGCAGTGTTAATCGTTTCGCCAACAAGGATCTCAGAAATCCTGTGGTTTTATTCAATGCCTTGAGATTTTCATCAATCTCAAGTTTGTCCAACTTGCCCGGCTCCGAAAGTGTTGAACTATTCACCACTTCGCTATCGGACAATGAATTCAATACGGTGACATAGATCTTGGCATAGGAAAGATCTCTACTGACCTCGACTGCCGTCACTGAAACCATACCAATGCGAGGATCATTGACCTCCGTTTGAATCAGCATGGCGATTTCTCGCTGAATCTGATCGGCGACCCGTTGTGCTCTGGCGGACATTTCTGACACGATTCACACCTTATCCTCAGTCTGTCAAAGACTGCGGGCTACTTCCGTTGTTTCATAAACTTCGATCTTGTCTCCGACTTTCACATCTTTGTAATTGCGCACGCCGATACCACATTCCATACCGTTGCGAACTTCGCTGGCATCATCCTTGAAGCGCCGTAATGATTCCAGCTCGCCTTCGTAGATCACTACGTCGTCGCGCAGGACACGAATTGGCTTGCTGCGATAAACAGTTCCCTCTATCACCATGCTGCCCGCAATCTGACCGAATTTGGGCGAATTGAAGACGTCTCGCACCTCGGCGACTCCAACAATTTCTTCTCGTATTTCCGGGGACAACATTCCGCCCATGATGGCGGTGACATCGTCGATTACGTTATAGATGACATTGTAGTAGCGTAGCTGCAGGCCTTCGTTCTCAATAATATCCCGCGCAGATTTGTCTGCCCGGACATTGAAACCAATAATCATAGCCTTGGATGTGGCTGCCAGGTGGACGTCGGTTTCCGAAATACCGCCAACTCCTGAAGCTACAACATTAACCTGAACTTCATCAGTGTTAAGCTTTAACAGGGACCCGCTAATAGCTTCCAGTGACCCACGTACATCGGTCTTTAGAATGATATTGAATACTTTTACCTCATCCTTACCGAGTCCTTCGAACATGGCTTCAATCATATTAGATTGCTGCTTGGCCTGTAGACTGTCTTTGTGGCGCGTACGTCGTAGCTCAGCAACTTCCCTGGCTTTCTTTTCATCCACCACAACCTGAAAATCGTCGCCTGCCTCCGGCACACCATTCAGGCCCAGTATTTCCACAGGTATTGAAGGGCCGGCTGTCTTGATGGTGCTGCCGTTTTCATCCAGCAATGCACGCGCCTTGCCGTACTCATGACCGGCCAAAACAATATCACCAGTGCGCAGCGTCCCGTTCTGTACCAGTACAGATGCCACTGGACCGCGACCTTTGTCGAGGCGAGACTCGATGACGACGCCATGGCCGGGAACATCGGTAAAGGCTGTCAATTCCAGCAATTCAGCCTGCAACAGCACCGCTTCCAGTAACTGTTCGACGCCTTGTCCGGTTATAGCAGACACTTCGATGAATTGGGTATCGCCGCCCCAGTCATCAGGAATCACTTCCATCGCGGACAGCTCATTTTTGACTCGCTCGGGATCAATGCCTTCCTTGTCGATCTTGTTAATGGCCACCACCAGAGACACTCCGGCTGCCTTGGCATGCTGCACCGCCTCCTCGGTTTGCGGCTTGACACCGTCGTCGGCCGCAACCACCAGGATGATAACGTCGGTAGCCTTGGCACCCCGGGAACGCATCGCCGTGAATGCGGCGTGGCCTGGAGTATCAAGGAAACTGATCATGCCCTGTTCAGTTTCTACGTGGTACGCACCAATATGCTGGGTAATTCCACCAGCCTCATGGGATGCTACGGTGCTCTTTCTGATGTAGTCGAGGAGTGAAGTTTTGCCGTGGTCGACATGCCCCATAACGGTTACAACTGGCGCTCTCGTCACTTTTTGATCGCCGGTATCCGCCGCCAGTGAATCGGCAAGTTGTTCTTCAACTACGTCTTCGGAGATAAATCTGGATTTATGTCCCATCTCTTCGATCAACAAGGTCGAGGTGTCCTGATCCAAAACCTGATTAATGGTCGCCATGACGCCCATATTGAGCAAGATTTTAACTATTTCCGCAGACTTTACCGACATTTTTTGCGCCAGCTCGGCGACACTGTTGGCCTCTGCAATAATAATTTCGCGAGTTATAAATTCTGTTGGCTTTTCGAAGGCATGTTGCTGAGCCGCAATCCTGGCCTTGCCTCTGCGACCGCTGGCGCGTCGTCCACGTCCTCCGATTTCGTCGAAATCATCACCCTCAAGCACAAAGTCATCATTTACATGAATAGTTTTCGCCTGACGTTTAGGAGTCTGGGCCTTGGCCTTGTTTCTCAGGTGCGTCTTCTTCTTTGCAACCGTCTCTTCAGCGCCCTTTGCCTGCGTCTTACGCTTGACACCAGCCTTGGTGGTGCGATCGTCCTCAGACGAACCTGCATCCTGTGTCGGTTTTTTCTCGGATTTGGCTGCTACCTCTGCCTCAGTTTTTGTTGAAGCGGCTGCTTCTGGCTTAGCCTGATCTGCCGCAGCCTCAACCGTTGCAGAATCTTTCGTTTCTGCGACAGTCGTTGCAGCTACTTCTTCTTCCAATTTCTCTTCTGCTTCCGGCTCCACCGACTCACCGACGATAGTGCTCCGCTTCACGTACGTGCGTTTCTTTCGTACTTCCACAGCAACCGTTTTACCACGACCATGAGTTGATGCCGACTTCAGCGTCGCAATTGTCTTCCGCTTGAGCGTGATTTTTCTGGGCGCACCATCGGTCGCTTTCTTGTCGCCATGACTGCGGCGCAGGAACAGAAGCAAAGTATTCTTGTCGTCATTGGAAATCGACTCTTTGGCTTTAGTATGAGGCAAGCCCGCCTCTTCAACTTGAGACAGCAACTTGTCCACCGATACTCCGACCACTTCGGCGAGTTCACTTATTGTTGCATCTGCCATTCAAACTACTCCCATTTCCCTACTTACCAGCGTGCTTAGCAGCACGCTATACTTTTCACTCAACTATCTATTGAAATCATCTATCCAAACTATCTACTCAAACCACCTGCTCAAACCAGGGGGCACGAGCCGTCATGATTAACTTGCCTGCCCGCTCTTCATCCATACCTTCGACTTCCATTAATTCATCGACGGCCAGTTCGGCCAGACTTTCCATATTAAGAATATCTTTTTTGGAAAGATCCAATGCCAATTTACCGTCCATGCCTTCCATATTCAGCAAATCATCGGCTATGTTTGCCGATGACAAATCCTCTTCGGATGCTATTGCCTGTATCAGCAACGCGTCTTTGGCGCGACTCCTGAGTTCCTCGACAATTTCTTCATCAAAGCCATCGATGGCCAACAACTCATCAAGCGGCACATAGGCTATTTCTTCCAGAGAAGTAAAACCCTCCTGCACTAGCACCTCGGAAACATCTTCATCGACTCCGAGTTTTTCCATAAATACTTCGATAAAGCTGCTGGCTTCCTGCTGTTGTTTCTCTGCAGCCTCTTCCTCGCTCATCACGTTGATAGTCCAACCGGTAAGCTCACTGGACAGGCGTACATTTTGCCCATTCCTGCCAATAGCCTGAGCCAGGTTGTCTTCTTCCACAGCAATGTCCATAGTGTGACTATCTTCATCGACGATAATAGAGGCAACCTCTGCCGGCGACATTGAATTGATAACCAACTGTGCGGGGTTGTCGTCCCACAAAATTATATCGATGCGTTCATTCGCCAGTTCGTTCGAAACCACTTGCACGCGAGAGCCGCGCATGCCGACGCATGCACCCACCGGGTCGATGCGGCCATCATTTGTTCTTACGACAATCTTGGCTCTAGAACCTGGGTCACGCGCCGCCGCTTTAATCTCAATAATTTCTTCAGCGATCTCCGGCACTTCAATCTTGTACAATTCCATCAACATATCCGGAGATGTTCTTGACAGAAACAACTGGGGTCCTCGCTGCTCAGAGCGAACGTCTGTTAGTAGTGCACGTAGACGATCATTGACGCGAAAGGTTTCACGGGGAATCATTTGATCGCGAGGCAGCAAGGCTTCAGCGTTACCCCCCAGATCTACTATAATATTATCGCGAGTTACCTTTTTAACAGTGCCGGCAACCAGGGTACCGATTCGGTCCTGATATTCACCGATTACGATTTCACGCTCTGCTTCTCGAACTTTTTGTACGATTACCTGCTTTGCGGTTTGCGCAGCAATGCGGCCAAATTCAACGTTGTCGATTTTTTCTTCGTAGGTGTCACCAATAGCAAGTGAGTCATCTTTTTCGCCAGCCTGTTCGAGGGTGAATTGCGACCCTTCTATCAGATATTCTTCCTCTTCTACGACAGTCCATACCCTGAAGGTTTCATACTCGCCAGTGTCCCGGTCGACTGCTACGCGGCAGTCAATCTCGTCTCGATCGTGTAACTTTTTGGTCGCCGTGGCGAGCGCTGACTCAATCGCTTCGAAAATAACACTGCGTGATACGCCCTTTTCATTCGAGACCGCATCAGCAACCATTAATATGTCACTGCTCATCATAATCGTGTCACCTTACTCAATCCTCTTTACTGCCATTTACTTCAGTGCATGAAGTCGATATCAGTCTGCGTAAACTATATTCGCCTTATCAATATCTGCATGCGGCAATTCGTAATCCTCGCCGTCAACGTGCAAAAAAATATTGTCTCCATCAAGCTTAACAATACTTCCCTGGAACTTTCGCCTGCCCTCTATCGCACTGCGCATTCGTAAACTTACTTCACTGCCGACAAATTGTTCGAACTGCTTCGCTGTAAACAGTGGCCTGTCTAATCCTGGAGATGACACCTCGAGTGTGTACTCCCCGGCGATTGGATCTTCTACATCGAGCAAGGCCCCAAGCTGTCGACTGACGTTGGCGCAGTCATCGGCCGTGATGCCCTGGTCAGCATCGATGTAAATTCTCAACAGAGAATATTTTCCCTGTTGAATGTGCTCGACGCCCCACAGTTCGAGCTGCAACGCCTCGATCGTCGGTTCGAACAATTCTGTTAACGGCCTAACGCTACTTTTCACTGTACTCAATGTGCAGCACTAGTTATTGCAACACCTGTTGTGCATTACTAATTTCAAGAACTCAGGACGAATCCTGTAGATACAAAAAATGGGCCAAAGGCCCACTCTCAAATTCTTTGTGACGATCCTGAATCAGGTGCGTACAAAGCAATGTGCGTACCGGCATAGCGTCCTTGGATAGACTCCATGCCACAAAAAAATTGGTAGCAGGGCAGGTTTTGAACCTATGACCTTCCCGGCTACGCCGCCCTGGTATAGAATCGAGCCCGCTTCGGGCTGGACTGGCTACTGGCAGCAACTCAATTTTGGTAGCGGGGGCAGGATTTGAACCTACGACCTTCGGGTTATGAGCCCGACGAGCTGCCAGACTGCTCCACCCCGCAACAAAATCAACAATTCTTGCTCTGGCTGGCTCCGTACTTGAAATTTTCAGAGCCCCAATCGAATCCGGCTGCCTAGTAACCGAACCTGACATTCAATCTTTATATGTATCCCCTTGTTTTATAAAAACAAATCTCAACGAATCAAGCCAAGATAGCAAATCTACAAGGGACGCGAATTATACGGACGAGACGGGGCTGAGGTCAAGGGATTACGGGGCTTACGCAGCAATTCTTGTAAAGCCAAAAAATTCTGCAATTTGCAGAGTTTTTGATCAATTCGAGTCAAGGCTCAAATTGGTGCGAAAGCCGGACTTGAATACTTTCCGTAACTTATTGTTTTATAACATTTATTTAAAATAATATATCGAAAGTGTTACACTCAGTGTTACATTGGAGCGAAGTCACCAGTGTTTTGGCTATTGTCTGGATGAACGCTCTAATTGACATTTTCTCTTTCCAAAACCAGATTCAGGGGGGGGGGGGAGGGTAAGTCCCAGCACCACATTCTCTCTAAACCGATTTTTCCAGCATTTCTCTAATGTCTGCTTACGGGTACAAAGCGGACCTACAGTTACTGCGGCATTTCAATTCTGCGACAGGCAGCTTCCGGCCAACAGCGGTCCTTTAAAACAATTGTGTCTAGTAAGAAGAACAAACGCCCTTTTCTTAGCCACTTTACCCTAAGTAATCGAAATACGGCAACCAATTACCAGCGTTGAGGCGGCTGGAAATTACTATAAACCAGCTAGTTGCTCACACATTGATTATGAATTACCCACAATCATGGTGTCTTTTGCTAGTTAACCTTTTCCAGCCCGCAATATGCCCTACCGGCTCGCATAGGCTCCAGGCACACTGGTATAAGCGACCCGGTCGCCCTTGCTGAAGCGGGTGACGTCAGTACCTGTATCCTCGACTGTGCCGGCAGCTTCCAGTCCCAGTGTACTGGGTAGTGGTATCTGGTAGAGCCCGGATCGTTGGTACGTATCAATATAGTTGATCCCAGCCGCTTCTATTTTGACAAGCACATCGGTAGCGCCTGCTTCAGGCATGTCAACTTCCTCGTAGGACATGACCTCGGGACCACCGAACTCGTTCACTCTTACTGCTTTCATGGATTCTACCCTTGGCGAAAAGTACTCTTTATCGCAGAAAACAGCGGTCCTGACAATTAGCAATGGAAATAGCTGAAA
>Ga0302135_10000921_pt1 | contig 17781 bp, 14 predicted proteins | sample CBN3_surface_MG_FD_203119 | JGI IMG/M metagenome (GOLD analysis project Ga0302135, IMG submission 203119) | Marine microbial communities from Western Arctic Ocean, Canada - CBN3_32.1 | ecosystem: Environmental > Aquatic > Marine > Oceanic | place: Canada: Western Arctic Ocean | collected...
CATCAGCGTGGCGGTGAACGGGACATCAAGCGCATCCCGGAGGGCCGGCAGATCCTTGAAGAAAACCTGTTCCTGTAGGTTCTTCGTTCCGGTGGACACGATCACGCGCTTGCGGCTGAGGATGGCGGGAACGAGATAGGCAAGCGTTTTTCCCGTGCCCGTGCCAGCCTCTGCAAGGAGGGTCCCGCCCTCATCCAGTGCCGCCCCGACCGCGTCGGCCATCCGGCGCTGCCCATCCCGAGGCTCGTAGCCGGTGACGACTCGCGCGAACGCCCCATCGTCCGCGAAGGCTGCGGCGACCGCGGCTCGTAGGTCCCCGGTGGTGGCTTCCGCAGCGGGCGTGTCAGGCACGACCGGCAGTGTACCTTGGCCCCCACGGGTCGGCTTGCATGCGCGTCTGGTCGGACCCTGCGCGGATTCAGTGGCGGATCATCTCTTCGAGGAAGCCGCGCGCGGCACGCCCGAACGGTTCCCGGCGAGCCTCACTAGGCCGGCTCAGAGTTTCCATTGGCACCGACGGCGTACGGCGCCAAGATGAGTGCCACCGGCCGCAGTATTCGTACGCCAGAGTGCCTTAAAGCCCTGCATCGTGTTCACTCGAAGAGCGGCACTCACGCCGGACGCTGTAGTCAGACCTGGCGTTCGGGATAGAGCGGAAAGCGCCCGGAGAGGCGCTCGACTTCGGCCTTGACCGTGCCAATCGCGCGCTCGTCGTCTGGCGACGTCAGCACGCGGGCGATGAGGTCGCCGATTTCGTCCATTTCGGCCTCGCGCATGCCCCGCGTCGTCAGGGCCGGAGTGCCCATGCGAATGCCACTTGCCGTCATCGGGGGGTTCGTGTCGAAGGGGATCGCATTCTTGTTGACCGTGATGCCCGCTCTGCCGAGCGCCGCTTCCGCGACCTTCCCGGTGATCCCCTTGCTGAACACGTCGACGAGCATCAGGTGGTTGTCTGTCCCGCCGCTCACGAGGCGGAACCCGTGGCCACTCAGCACACCTGCCAGCCGAGCCGCGTTGGCGATGACCTGTCGCTGGTAGCCGACGAAGGTCGGTTCCATCGCCTCCTTGAAGCAGACTGCCTTCGCTGCGATGATGTGCATCAGTGGACCACCCTGTACGCCAGGGAAGACCGCCCGGTTGAGGCCCTTCGCGTACTGTTCGCGGCACAGCACGAGACCCGCGCGGGGCCCACGCAGTGTCTTGTGCGTGGTCGTGGTGACGAAATCGGCGTGCGGCACCGGGCTCGGGTGCACGCCAGCGGCGACGAGTCCGGCGATGTGCGCCATGTCGACGACCATGGGCGCGTTGACTGCCTTGGCCACGCGAGCGATGCGCTCGAATTCGATCACGCGCGGATAGGCGCTCGCGCCCACCATGATCATGTGTGGCTTGTGCTCGTGGGCTAGGCGTTCTAGTTCGTCGTAGTCGATGCGCTCGTCGCTCTGACGGACGCCGTAGGGAATAATGGAGTAGAGCTTTCCGGAGAAGTTCAGCGGGTGTCCGTGCGTGAGGTGGCCGCCGTGGGCTAGGCTCATGCCGAGCACCTTGTCGCCCGGCTTCAGCAGCGTCAAATAGACTGCCATGTTCGCCTGTGCGCCGGAGTGTGGCTGCACATTGGCGTGGTCGGCGCCGAACAATTCCTTGGCTCTCGTGATGGCCAGTGATTCGGCCACATCGACGAACTCGCAACCGCCGTAGTACCGCCTGCCCGGGTACCCTTCGGCATATTTATTCGTCATCACCGAGCCTGCCGCCTCGAGAATGGCGCTGCTCACGAAGTTCTCGGACGCGATAAGTTCGAGGCCTTCAGCCTGCCGACGCGCCTCATGATGAATGGCATCGGCGATCGCGGGGTCGGTCTGGGCGAGCGTGCGGTCGATTGGTGAGACTGCGGCGTGGAGCATTTCGAGCCATTGTACTTTAGGCTTATGGTCCGGTGGCACGTCTGGGCCGGGCCGTGCGAACGATCAAATGTCCACACACTCCACCGTCACCGTTTCCCCCCGCGGCGAACGGCGCATTCGATCTGGCCATCCCTGGATCTATCGCGCCGACGTCGTGGACGTACATGCTGCCGCGGGCGACGTCGTCACGGTCGCCGGGCCGCGCCAGCGCACGTTGGGGCAGGCCTTCTTCAGTGATCGCTCGCAGATTACCCTTCGAATGGTCACCCACGGCCAGGCCGTGGCCGACCTCGCGCTATGGCGCTCGCGACTGGAGCGCGCGGTCCGCTTTCGGGAGTCGCTTCGCCTTGATGCCAATGCGTTCCGCCTGGTGCACGCAGAGGCGGACCTAATCCCTTCACTTATCGTCGATCGCTACGGTGAGTATCTGGTCGTCCAGGCGCTGTCGCAGGCGACGAATCGGTTGCTGCCAGACTTCACGCGCCTGCTGGTCGAACTCACCTCGCCGCTCGGCATCCTGGCCCGCAACGATCCGCGTGTCCGCGAACTAGAGGGGCTCGAACGCCGGGTCGATGTGCTCTACGGCGCGGTCCCTGAATCGATCCTGGCACGCGAAGGGCTCATCGAGTACGACGTCGACGTCTATGCGGGGCAGAAGACCGGACTGTTTCTCGACCAGAGGGAAAATCGCGAGGCCGCCGCTCGCTATGCGCGAGGGCGACTACTCGACGCGTTTAGTTACAACGGTGGCTTCGCCCTGCGACTGGCCGAGCACTGCGACCGGGCGGAAGCTGTCGACAGCTCGAGAGACGCCGTTGACCGTATTCGCACCAATGCGATTCGCAATGGTCTATCGCACGTGGAGGCACGCGAGGCCAACGTGTTCGACGAACTGCGGCGGCTGGAAAAGGCACAGGAACGGTACGACACGATCGTGTTGGACCCGCCGGCCTTCGCCAAGAACAAGGCGTCGGTGCCCGGTGCTCTTGCGGGCTACAAGGAGATCAATCTTCGAGCCATGCGACTGCTCCCTCCAGGGGGCATTCTCGTCACATGCACGTGCTCCTACCACGTGAGCGAGGCGATGTTCGAGGACGTGCTCCATGCGGCATCGGTGGACAGTCATACGCCCGTTGCCGTCGTGGAGAAGCGAATGCAGGGCCGGGATCATCCGGTGCTTCTGGGAGTGCCGGAGACCTACTACCTGAAATGCGTCATTCTTCGCCGGGTCGAGTAACGCTGGACTAACGAGGCGCGCGACGGCCTGGAAAGACGAGATGAATCACAAACACCTCGCACTTGTTACCGGTGCTTCCTCCGGTATCGGTGCGGCCCTGGCGGAGATGTTTGCGATGCAGGGATTTGATCTCGTCATCACGGCACGCCGCGAAGACCGCTTGCGTGTCATCGCCGCGTCCATTCGAGAGAGGCACGGCGTCGCTGTGGACGTGGTTCCCGCCGACCTGGCTTCGCCTGGTGCTGTGGCGGTTCTATGCACGGAGATCGCCAGGCGCGGCCTAGCGGTTGACGCTTTCGTCAACAGCGCTGGGTTCGGCGTGCCTGGCCGCTACGACCGTGCGTCGTGGGAGGCGCAGGCGGCGCTGCTTCAGGTAATGGTCACGTCGATGGCCGAGCTCACACACAGACTCCTGCCCGGCATGCTCGATCGGCGCTACGGATGGATCCTCAACGTGGCATCGCTTGCCGGCCTACTGCCGGCCCCGGCTGGCCACACGCTGTACCCGGCGGCGAAAGCCCTGGTGGTACGCTTTTCCGAAGCGCTCTCGGAGGAGGTACGTGGGCACGGCGTGCACGTCACGGCGGTGTGCCCTGGCTTCACGCTGACGGAGTTTCACGATGTGACCGATACGCGCCACCTCGTGAACAGGCTGCCTGGCTTCATGTGGTCCGATGCAGCCGATGTAGCGGCAGAGGCCTACGAGGCGGTGATGCGCGGGCGCGCGCTCTGCGTGCCTGGGCGCGTCAATCGCGTGATGGCGTTCGTGGGGCGACATCTGCCCAGCGTGTTCGCGGTCTTCCAGCGTCGGTATTCGTGGTCGTTTCGAAAGATATGATCTCCGGACTGTTGTTGTTGGCCCTCATGTCATCGCTCCAGGCGTCGGCTCCCGGCGCCCCAGGTCTCGGTATCAGCGCGACCCTCGCCGAGGAACGCGCTGCGGCTATCGGATCGCTCAGATACACGCTGAATCTGTCGATACCGGGAGCACATTCCGAGCCGATTCTCGGGCGGGCTGTGTTCCGCGTCGTGCTGCGCGAACCGCATCGCCTGGTCTTCGACTTCGCGAGCGCCCGTGATCGGGTGAGATCGCTTACGCTGGCCGGGCGACGCGTGCCCTTCACCGTCTCGGAGGACCACTTCATCGTCGCGGCGGACGAGACGGTGGCCGGCGAGAACGAGATCGCCATCGACTTCGTGGCGGGCGATGCGCCGCTCAATCGCAACGATGAGTTTCTCTATTCCCTGTTCGTTCCTGCTCGCGCACACCTGGCGATTCCGTGCTTTGACCAGCCAGATATCAAAGGACGTTACACGCTGGCGCTCGAGATTCCGGCGGATTGGGTGGCAGTGGCGAACGGGGCTGAGATCGAGCGGCGCGTCCTGGGGGACCGGGTCGAGCTGACATTTGCCGAAACCAAGCCGCTGCCGACGTACCTGGTCGGTTTCGTGAGCGGCCTGTTCTCAATCGAGACTGCCGAACGTGACGGTCGCGTGTTTCGAATGTTTCATCGTGAGACAGACCCAGCCAAGCTCGATCGCAACCGCGACGCGATCTTCACGCTGCATGCTCGGGCGCTCGCCTGGCTGGAGGACTACACGGACATTTCGTATCCGTTCGGTAAGTTCGACTTCGTTCTCGTTCCGTCGTTTCAGTTCGGAGGGATGGAGCATCCCGGCGCGATCCTTTACAACGCCGCTTCGGCGATGCTCGAGCCGACCGCCACCCAGGACGCGTTCCTCGAGCGGGCAAGCCTCATTGCCCACGAGACGTCCCACATGTGGTTCGGCGATCTCGTGACGATGCAGTGGTTCGACGATGTCTGGATAAAGGAGGTGTTCGCTAACTTCCTGGCCGCGAAGATCGTGAATCCCTCGTACCCGGACGTGAACCACGATCTGCGCTTCCTGCTGGCGCACTATCCGGCGGCCTACGCTGTGGACCGCACGGCGGGAGCGAATCCGATCCGGCAGCGCCTCGACAACCTGAAGGACGCCGGCTCGCTCTACGGCGCGATCGTCTATCAGAAGGCGCCGGTGATAATGCGGCAGCTTGAGACGATCGTCGGCGCACGGCGTTTTCGCGGGGGGGTCCGCGCGTACCTGAGGCGATACGCGTTTGGCAATGCCGACTGGGCGGATCTGGTCGCGTTGCTCGACGGGAGGACCGACGAGGACCTGGCCGCCTGGAGCCGTGCGTGGGTGGAGGAGCGGGGGCGGCCGCGCTTGTCCACGGCCCGCACACTTGACGACGCCGGAAATCTCGCGCGGCTCGAAGTGGTGCAGGAGGACCCGGCCGGACTGGGACGTCTCTGGCCCCAGCGGGTGATCGTTACCCTGGCTACCACAACGACGGTCACGCAGGTGCCGCTATCTCTCACGGGCAGGGTGACCTCCGTGCCCGGGGTGGCCGGTCTCGACGGCCGAAGCTACGCGCTCGTGAACGGGGCAGGCCTAGCTTACGGTGACGTGGTGCTCGACGAGCCGAGCCGGGTGGCGCTCCTGTCGGCCATCGAGGGCATCGGTGACCCATTGGAGCGCGGGGCAGCATGGGTCACCCTTTGGGACAACATGCTCGGCGGTCGTATCTCGGCCTCGAGTTTCGTCGACGCCCTGGCGCGCGCGTTGCCGAGCGAGGCGGACAACCAGAACTCGAATCGGATGCTCGGCTACCTGACGCGCACCTTCTGGAAGTTCCTGCCGCCGGCCGACCGGGCGGCCCGGGCGCCCTCGCTCGAAGCACTCCTCGGTCGCGGCCTGGATCGTGCGACGACCGCGAGCCAGAAGTCAGCCTGGTTCGCCGCATTGCGTGACGTGACCTTGAGCGCCGAGGGCGTGCGGTTTCTCACGCGCGTCTGGCGGCACGATGAGCAAATTCCAGGGTTGACGCTCGCGGAGACCGACGAGATGACGCTCGCGATGGAGCTGGCGCTTCGGGCTGAGGACGAGGCGCCTGGCCTACTCGCGAATCAACTCGAGCGCATCGGGAACCCTGACCGTCGGGCGAGGTTCGCGTTCGTGATGCCTGCGTTGTCACCAGATGCGGCGGTGCGCGAGGCGGCGTTCGCGGCGTTCGCCATGCTCGAGAATCGCCGCCGGGAGGCCTGGGTGCTCGAGGCCCAGGGGTACCTGAACCACCCGCTTCGAGAGGCCCACGCCATCAGATTCGTCGGTCCGAGCCTCGCCCTGCTGGAGGAGATTGCCAGGACGGGCGACATCTTCTTTCCCCGGCGGTGGGTGGATGCCTCGCTCGCGGGACACCGGAGCCCGGACGCGGCGGCGCTCGTGGAGCGGTTCCTTGCGTCCAACCCCGGGCTGCCCGAGCGGCTGCGCTGGGTCGTGCTGGCCGCTGCCGATGACCTGATCCGCTTGCCGTGACTATTTTTCGGCGATCGACCGCAGGTAGTTGACGATCTGCCAGGTCTCGGTTTCGTCGATCCGGTCGTCCCAGGGTTCCATGATCAGGGCAGGCTCCACGCCGTTTCGGATCACGTAGTAGATCTCCCCGTCAGTTGAGCCGAAGTCCCACACGCCGTCGACTAGATTCGACGCGGGTGCGTCGCCGGCATCCTTTGCAGGCCCGCCTGTTCCTGCCCGGCCGTGGCAACTCCGGCATCGGCGCATGTAGAGCTTCTCGCCGGCCGCGATTGACTCGGCGCTTGTGGCGACGGGATTCTTCAGCTTCGCGGCTTCGGGGTTTCTCTCCGCGGCGACAAGGCCCATCAGACCCACAACGGCGAGTCCAGTGAACAGGAGCGTTGGCAGCAGTGTGCGCGCGTTGATCTCCATGCGATCGATCCTAGCAGGGATTTCCGCGGCGCGCGAACGGGCGGGTTGGAGGGGGTCCGTTGGGGAGGAGGAGCCGACCGGCTTAACCGATCGACTCCTTGGTAGTCGAGCAGGACGGACGGGGCCGGCTTGCCCCTCTCGCCCTCGGAATGCGCTACTTCGCCAACGGGTCTGGTCGGATCTGGAACTTCACGATCTTCGGACTTTCCGAGTTGCCGCCTTCCTGGTGCCAGGTGGCCTGCTCGGCATGGGTCGACCAGATGCCACGGCCCTTCCAGCCTGTGGCCGGATCATCGATGCGGCCGTCGAGTCCTCGCGGAAAAAAGCCGAGGGGATAGGGCACGCGCATGACCACCATCTTCTCCTGGGCTCTGTCGAATACGACGAGCGAGTCCGAATTGCTGCCGGTGACGATAGGCGTGTCCTCCCCGAAGCCGAGGATGTCGTGCCAGTCGTTCCAATTCAGATAGTGACCGTCGGCGTTGCCCGGTTTCTCGGCGCCCATGAAGTTCGGACCAGGCGTCTGGTGCAGTGTCCAGCCCTCGGGGCAGTGCTGGCCTGTGGCTGTCGGGCCGTTGAGCACCGCGCACTTGCTCCTATCGAAGCTTGCGAGGTGCCCGCTGTTGAGGCCGGTCCAGATGATGCCGGTCTTCCGCTCCACGTCGATGCCGTGGGGAAGGAAGCCCTCCACCTCGACCGCCGGGTTCATGTACGGCGGCTCGTACACTTCGGCGAGCTTCGTTTCTGGATCGACGCGAATGATTGAACCGGGAACCGACGTTGTCGAGAACCAGATCGAACCGTCAACCGGGTTGGGGATCACGTCGTAGGCGCCTCCTCCTAGGGCCTTGTCCTTGGTCGGATCGATCTCATCCCTCGCGCCCACCAGCGGCTCGTCCAGAGTGCCGTTTCCGTTGGTGTCGAGCACGAAGGGGATGCGGCCGCCGGCCGCCATGCTGTCGCCGGTCTCTTCCCACTTCTTGATGTCGAAGTAGATGGCGCCGGCCCCGTCGAACCAGAGCACCTCGTTGTCGTCGATCTGCAAATGGTGTGTGCCATTACAGCCCTCGACGCGGATGACCTCGTCGGTCTCGGGGTCGTACATCCGGCAGCCTCCGCGGGCCGTGATCCAGACGCGGCCCTTGCTGTCGAGCATCGGGTTGTGCGGGACGAGTCTGCCCTTCCAGATGATCTCCTCGCCCCAGTAGTTGGACGGGTTTGGCATGTCCTGCGACCACATGTACGGCCCGTCTGGGTTGTGCTGCGGCAGGTCGATCTTGCGGGACGTATTGTTGACCGGGTCCATGGCCCACAGGTAGTCGCCGCTTAACTCCGACACCGAGTAGATCGGGCCGTTAGCGTTGATCGTGGGGTTACGTCGGTCGGTGGCAATCTCGTCGTGCACGAACAACTTCGGTTCCGCCGTTGCCCACTGCGTGACCACGACGTTGCGCTCTATACCCTCCGGCCGCGGCGGTGCCTCTGGAATTTCACCGGCGGCAATGCGATCGGTCCAGTCCACGAACAGCGGGATTGAGCGCCCACGACCGAGCGGGCCGAAAGTGCTGTTCATGAACGCGCCGCTCTGGCCTGTCTCAAGGCGGTACTCCCACGCCTCGAGCGACGTTTCGAACGTTGGTGCACTGGGCGCAAACTCTCGCGTCGCCTTCGTGCCCATCTGGTGACACTGAATGCAGGAGCCGGTCTGTTTCATGCGGCCGATCCAGGCACCCTGTGTCTTGAGCGCTTCCGAAAAGCCGTTGCCAGCTCGGCCGGTGCCCGGGAAATCACCTGCCGGCGGTAGCTCCAGCAGCGAGAACCAGTAGTTGGCCGGATAGTACTGAGCGGCGGCCGTGGGCGTCGGTGCCAGGACGGCGTCCAGGTTCAGCTGTTCGCCTCGCTCGCTCTGTACCTTCGGCGAATCCACGAGTCCGTAGCCGCGCACCCAGACGTCGTAGTTTGCTTCGGGCAAATCGGGAAGAACGTAGCGCCCTTCGTCGTCGGTAACGACGATCTTGATGAACTTCGTCGGGAGGTCCATCGTCTCGGCGACGACCCAGACTCCGGCCTCAGGACCCTCGGAACTCGTGACGACGCCGCCGATATCATCCGAGTCGATGGCTACAGACGCGCTTGAGCTGCAGGCCGAGCTGATGGCCACAACCAGCGCCAAGCCGCCGATGAGTGCCGTGGTGGAACGTCGTTGTTTCTGATGCATCGTCCTCTCCTTGAGTCGAAAGTTCCAAGCGAAAGCCGGAGTTCCGGCTATTGTGCCAGCGGGTCTGAACGCAGTTAGAAGTGAATGGTCTTGGGTCGCTGCCCCTTGCCATCTTCCTGACGCCACGTCGTTTGCTCCGATTATGTCGACCAGAGGCCTCGGCCTTTCCAGCCTCCATTCGGATTGTCGATGCGACCGTCCATGCCGCGTGGGTGAAATCCCATCGAATAGGGTACACGCATCATGACCCATTTGCCCTCTACGAACGCGTAAAGAGCGTCGGCTCTGGTCCTCACGAACATGTGAACGTTGTTGCCATACCCTCCCGTGTTGAAGCAGTCTATCCAGTTCAGGCAGAAGGAGTCAGCGGTGCTGGAGCCCTCGACAGTCTTGAAGTTCGGCCCTGGCGTCTGGTGCAGAGTCCAGTCCTCGAGGCAATCCTGTTCGGTGGCCGTGGGCCCGTTGAGCGGGCCCTTACACTTGCGGCGGTCGAACTCCGCGTGGTGACCACTGTTCAGCCCTTTCCAGATGACGCCGGTGATGCGGTCGATGTCGTGCGGCAGGAAGCCCTCGTCTCGGTGCAACACGGGACTTTCACCACGGACTGCTAGCCTCCTGACCTCGCTCCAGGGATGTAGAGAGATCGGGCTTTCAGTTCCCGGTGCTTGAGACCGGCTGAGTGATCTAGGCGCTCGATGATGGTGGGCAGGGTGACATTGAAGCGCCAGTCGTCCGCCCGCCCTCCGGCCGCCATCGCTTCGCGCGCCAGCGCGTTCCACCATGGCGTCAGCGCCCGAGAGATCGGCTCGACCACGAGCACTTGCGCTCCGCGGTCCGCCGCCGCGCGCAGGGTCGTCCAGATGCGGACGCGGGTCGCATCGTCCACTTCGTTCAGCAGATACGCCGCGAGTACAGCCGTGGCATGCGCCGGGACATGCATGCGTGCCGCGTCGCCGTGCCGCGCGGACCCCCTGACGTCGAGTTGCGAATAGGTCCAGCGCGCTTCTTCCACCGCCACGCGATGCCGGTCAAGACCTGAAACCCTGACCTCGGTGCCCTGCTCAAGCGCCCAGCCGGCGCCGGCGGTTCCGGTTCCGCAGCCGAGGTCCACGATGACGCCGCCCGAAACGCGGGCGTCGATCGCGGCTACGATATGGCGGACGGTGAGAAGGTGAAGCGGTCCGTAGAACAGCGCGAAGGCGGCGCGCTTGCCCGCGCTGTCGAGGGCGGCGCCTCGCTTTAAGGCGTGGCGTCGCTCTACGTACGTCGATGACAGCGCGCGCAACGCGCGTGTCACTTCCGAGAACGTGAGGTTCGCGAGGTGGCGCTCCTCGAGCGCGAGGAGCCAGGAGTTCAAGCGGTCGTTATTGCTTGCGGTCAGGATGAGGCCACCGTGGAGCCCGTCACTGCGCTTGTTCGCACGGTGCACCACTCAGGACCGACAGCATGATGAGCGGCCGTTTACCGCTTCTGATCAGGGTGTATGGGACGCTCCTGGGCACCGATACGAAGCTCCCCGGAACGAGCGGCAGGTCGAGGGCGTCGATCCGAGCCGAGCCCTCGCCGGCGATGACGTACAGCATCGACTCCGCACCTGCGTATAGTCGTTGCGGTTGCTCCTGGTTGAGCTGCAGAAGCGTGCTCCGCGTATTGCCGCTGCAGGCGACGAGCGACTCGCGACGGGGATCGTCTCTGCCGATGAGTTCCCTTTCCACCAGGTCGACGAGCGACGCCGCGAGCGGTTGCCCTGCAGGACCCAGTGGCGGTGGCGGCGGTGGTTCGGGCTTCTCCTCTGCGAGGTGCAGCGTTACATCGACCTCGGCGGCACGTCCGGCTTGCACGAGGATCTCGCGCTCAAACGTCACCACCGTCTCACCGCTGAACCTGGCGCGGTAGGTGCCGGGCCGGATGCCCTTCAAACGGAGCGTGCCGCTCTCGTCGGTGTCCCCCTCCCGGGTCAGCGGCCCGGTGATCGACACCTTCACGGCCGGAAGGGTCCACCCCACGGGGTCGGTCACGGTCATCAGCATCGTCGTGCGATCGGCGGCCGCCGGCTTCGCCGTGGGCTGTTTGGCCTGCTGGGCGCCGGCGGAATTGGCCACGAGTCCGGACAGGAGCGCGGCGCAGAGGCAGAGCAGGATTCGTGTTCGCATGTGCCCATTGTGGCGCAGCCCCCCCTCGTCGCGCCATGCCCGCGGCGGTGCACGGCGCGCTACACTCCCGCCGATGCCTTCCACGACCGTCCTCGAACGCTTTCTCCGTTACGTGACCATCGACACGCGCGCCGACGACCGGAGCGCTACCTCGCCCAGCACGTCGGGACAGCTGGTCTTGCTCGACCTGCTCGCCTCCGAGCTTCGCGCGATGGGCGCGCAAGACGTGTCCAGGGACGAGCACGGCTACGTCATGGCTACGGTCCCGGCGACGATGTCGGCTGATAGGTCGGCCGTTCCGGTGATTGGCTTCATCGCTCACGTGGACACGTCTCCGGAGATGAGTGGCGCCGGCGTGAAGCCGCTGGTCCACAGGGGCTATGACGGTCGAGACCTCGTACTGCCCGACGCGCCCGGAGCCGTCCTCAGGCTTGCCGAGAACACGGAACTCGCTGCGCAGATGGGCCACGACATCGTCACCGCGTCCGGCACTACCTTGCTTGGCGCGGACGACAAGGCGGGAGTTGCGGAGATCATGGCGGCGGCCGAGTTCCTGCTTGCGCATCCGCAGATACTGCACGGCGATATCCGCGTTGCCTTCACTCCGGACGAAGAGATAGGGAGAGGGGCAGACCACTTCGATGTCGATCGTTTTGGCGCCGTCTGCGCCTATACGCTCGACGGAGGCAACCGAGGGGAAGTCGAGATGGAGAGTTTCTCGGCCGATGCTGTGACGGTGACGTTCCAGGGTTTCAACACTCATCCTGGCTACGCGAAGGACAAGATGGTCAATGCGATTCGGATGGCTGCCGCATTCGTGGACGCGCTGCCGATGGAAGGCCTTGCGCCGGAAACCACTGCCGGCCACGAGGGGTACATTCACCCATACCTGATGGACGCCTCTGTCGACTGCACCTCGGTCCGCGTGCTGCTGCGAGACTTTGACACTGACCAGCTCACGGCGAAAGCGGCGCTCGTCGAGCAATTGGCGCACGCAGCGGTGGCCGGTTTTCCTGGCGGGAGCGTCACGCTGCGCGTGGACGAGCAGTATCGGAACATGCGCGAGGTGCTCGACGGTTGTCCGGAGGTGGTCGAACGTGCTGCCGAGGCCATTCGGCGTACAGGGCTCGACGTCGTGATGAAGCCGATCCGCGGCGGCACGGACGGCTCTCGTCTGTCATTCATGCGCCTGCCGACGCCCAACATCTTCGCCGGCGAGCACAACTTTCATTCGCGGCTGGAATGGACCTCGGTCGAGGACATGGAGGCGGCTGTTCGCGTCATCGTCGAACTCTGCCAGTTTCCGGCCTGGTGATCTCGTCCATTCGAGGTCTGCGGTTCTCTAGCCTCTTGGTCAGGTTCAGCCCAGGGTCATAGGACTTTCCTTGCATCAGCCGCCCCGTCGAAGTCGGGATTCAATCGCAGCGCCGCTTCCAGGAACTCCCTTGCCCTGTTCGAGCCCTCGGTTCTGGAATGGGCGAGCCCGAGGTCCTTCTGCAGATATATCCACCCGAGCGTGTCATTGACAGTGGAGTCGTCTGGCGCGTCTCCTTTCTCGAAGAAATCGCGGTCTCCCCTCGTCTCCAGGCCGACCTGTAGCAGCAGTTCGAGCGGGTTGCATCCGTCATTGCCGCCTTCAAATTGATCGATGGCGGAACGGCTCCCGTCGGTGCGGTTGCTGGCGGAGGAGTTCTCGACGGAGGTCTTGAGTAGAAATTGGGCGCCGAGTCAGACGACCGCGCCCGCGAACAGCAGCGCGAAAACACTTCCTGGCGTGATTCATGCCGAGACCGCAAGGCCTCTGCTGTGTCGCGTTCGATGTCGTCTTCTGTGTCGTTCCGGCACGTGAGCGGACCTTTCGTCTTCATGACGGGCGTTTGCCGACCGCTATGCGACTCGGCTATCGCGTCTCGCTTCTATTCCGGGTCGCCGATCCGAATGATGTCAAGGCGCGGTGCCGATGAGCGGTATAATCGGCGCGTCCGCCAGGGGTATCCGTAAGGATTGAGACACACCCTTGGAACCTGATCCGGCTGAGACCGGCGGAGGGAGAGCGGTGAACACATACGCTACGGCATTTCCAAATTCCACGAAGATTTACGATGAGCTTCAGGCCGAGCTCACGCCCGAAGGTCCGCCTGCCACGCTCCGTGTGCCGAAGCGCGAGGTAGCGCTCTCTGGCGAGAGCGCTCCGATGCGTCTGTACGACACGAGTGGATCGCAAGGCCACGACGTTCACGAAGGCCTGCCGCGGCTGCGCGAACCGTGGCTAGCCGCGCGGCGCGGCGGGGGCGTGGTGGGTACCCAGCTCAAGTATGCGCGGTGTGGGGAAGTGACGCCGGAGATGGCTTTCATCGCAGCGCGCGAAGGGCTGTCGGCCGAGTTCGTGCGGTCCGAGGTGGCGCGCGGTCGGGCGATCATCCCTGCGAACATCAACCACCTCGAGCTCGAGCCGATGATCATCGGCCGTAACTTTCTGGTCAAGATCAACGCAAACATCGGGAACTCCGCGGTGAGTTCGTCGATCGAGGAAGAGGTCGAGAAGCTTCGGTGGGCGACCCTCTGGGGTGCTGATACAGTGATGGATCTCTCTACGGGGGCGAACATCCATGAAACGCGCGAGTGGATCGTGCGCAACTCTCCCGTGCCGATCGGAACCGTGCCGATCTACCAGGCACTCGAGAAGGTGGGCGGACGCCCGGAGGACCTCACGTGGGAGGTATACCGAGACACTCTCATCGAGCAGGCCGAACAGGGCGTCGACTACTTCACGGTGCACGCCGGTGTGCTGCTGCGCTACGTCCCGATGACCGCCAAGCGATTGACCGGTATCGTGTCGCGCGGCGGGTCGATCATGGCGAAGTGGTGCCTGGCTCATCACCAGGAGAACTTTACCTATACCCACTTCCGTGAAATCTGCGAGATCATGCGCGCCTACGACGTGTCGTTTTCCCTGGGAGACGGCCTTCGGCCAGGGTCGATTGCCGATGCCAACGACGAGCCGCAGTTCGCGGAGCTGAAGACGCAGGGCGAGTTGACGAAGATCGCCTGGGAATACGACGTACAGGTGATGAACGAAGGCCCGGGCCATGTCCCCATGCATCTCATTAAGGAGAACATGGAGAAACAGCTCGACTGGTGCGGTGAGGCGCCGTTCTACACGCTCGGGCCGCTTACCACCGATGTTGCGCCCGGCTACGACCACATCACGTCGGCCATCGGTGCGGCAATGATCGGTTGGTACGGCACCGCGATGCTCTGCTACGTGACGCCAAAGGAGCACCTGGGCCTGCCGAACCGAGACGATGTGAAAGCCGGCGTCATCGCCTACAAGATCGCGGCGCACGCGGCCGATCTGGCCAAAGGACATCCGGCCGCCCAGGCATGGGACGACGCGCTGTCGAAGGCGCGCTTCGAGTTCCGATGGGAGGATCAGTTCAATCTGGCGATGGATCCGGTGACGGCCCGGGCGTACCACGATGAGACGATGCCGGCCGAAGGTGCGAAGGTCGCGCATTTCTGCTCGATGTGCGGGCCGAAGTTTTGTTCGATGGAGTTGACCCAGCAGGTCAGGGACTACGCGGCGGCCAATCACATCACGGACGTCGAGGCACTGCGCGTCGGGATGCAGGAAAAGTCTGGCGAGTTCCAAAAGGCGGGCGAGATCTACGTCAAGCAGTAGCGGGCTGCCCGCAAGGTATCCCGGCGCGACGGAACCAGCTCAGTGAGTCATCGAGTAGAGCAGCAGGTCCACACCGAGGGCATAGGCCTGCACCGAATGATGGCGGAAATAGTCCGAACTCACCACTTCTTCCTCGTAGGCGTCTCCAAAATCGGTGTTGTTCGTGGCGAAGACCATCACCCGGCCGTGAACTTCGGTGCTGTCGTACCAGCGATGGGAAGTCTCCAAAGCGTTCATCCACAGCCCCACGGTATCGGCTTAACGCGTTCTGGAGGTCTTCGCGGTTCCCGTCGTGCGTCGCCTCTGGGCGACTAGCGACCCGCCGCTTTGGCGGGCGCGGCTGGCTCTGGAACGATCTGGATGATCGTGCGAAACCGTTCCGGAGGTGCTCCCCTCCTCGGGTTCAGGTAACCGCCGGAGTTGTCCCCCGAATAGTCCTTTATCGTGACGCCAGGCGGAAAGGCCATCGTGGCTTCTCGGAAGCGGCCCACCTCGAAGATATGCGTGGCTGGTTGCTCGAAGACGCGGTTGCCTCGCGACTTGAGCATGGCCTTGTAGTAGTTGACCATGTCTTCGAACGGGGCCATGACGCCGAACAAATAGTAGCGCTGCCCGCGCCCTGCGGTGTACGACGTCAGGAATCTCGCCGCGGGATAGATCGGCATCCCGAGGTCAGCCTCGCTTGGTCCGTCTGGCTCGGCCTTGGCCGGCGGCTGGGCTTCGGGCGAGGGGCCGGCCGATTGAGTCACGCGGTTGCTCCGCGGGAACGGCTGCGGCGCCTGCCCTGCTACGCCGGCGGCGATGGAGGCGCAGGCCGCTACACACACGACCGTCCGATACCTGATCATGACCCCATTATGCGCCGTCGGTGGGAGGAGTGCACCAAGGCGCCGAGCAGGTCACGCCGATGGACGCACCTCGTCTCTCCAGTGGTCGAGTAGGTCGTCTAGCATTTGATCGAAGGAGATCGCTGGAGACCACCCCGTATCGGCCTGCAGCCGCGCGGGGCTGCCAAGGAGCAGCGGTGTATCGTTTCGGCGCAGTAAGTCCTGTTTCACCTCAAGTCGGACCTTGACTCGCACGCGGGCACGGAGACCGTCGACCAATTCACTGATGGCGTACGCCCGGCCCGAACAGACGTTGTACGTGACACCTGGACGGCCGGCGTGCATGAGCAGTTGGTAGGCGCGCACCGTATCTCGGACGTCTGTCAGGTCTCGGCGCGCGTCGAGATTGCCAACCTGAAGTGCCGGCTCCGTCTGCCCCGCCTCGATCATTGCAAATTGGCGCGCGAAGTTTGGCGCGGCAAATGCTGGTCGTTGCCGGGGTCCCGTGTGATTGAACGGCCGCGCGATGACGATGTCTACGCCGTCCTCGGCGCCCGCGTGCTCCCCGAGTTGTTCCTGAGCGAGCTTGCTCAGCCCATACGGGTTGTTTGGTAGAAGGGGATCATCCTCGCTGAGGGCGCGCGTGCTTGCCGCGTAGACCGTCGCGGATCCGGTGATTAGGATCCGGCACGGCATTCCGGCGCGCCGAACGGCATCGAGAAGGTAGTGGGTTGCCAGGACGTTGCTCGCCAGTGCCTGAGTAGTATCGGCCCACGCATGCCCCACGTGTGGAGCGCCGGCACAGTGGTAGATCATCGAAGGTCGTAGGGCTTGAATGCGAGCTCGGACCACGTCTCGGTCGAGCAGGTCGACCACGGATCGATCCCAGCCAACGGCCGCCGTCCCGTCGTCGCGGAGATGATCCATGAGATGGCTGCCGGCGAACCCAGAGGCTCCGGTGACGAGTGCCGGTCCTGAGGTGGTCACAGCCGTTCCCGGCGTTGCGACCGGGATGACGCTGCGAATTGCGGGTCCTGTTCCTTGATGGGTCGCCACCACGATGGCTGGTCTCTGTACCACTCGACGGTGGCGGTGAGCCCTTCCTCGAAGGCTATCTGCGGCGCCCATCCCATCGCCCGGAGTTTCGAGGTATCAAGACAATACCGCCGGTCGTGACCCGGCCGGTCCGCGACCGACTTGATGAGCGAGATGGGTCGGCCCAGAAGTTCGAGAATTCGGAGGGTGAGGTCGATGTTCATCACCTCGTTGCCGCCCCCGACGTTGTACACCTCTCCATCGACGCCCTGGTCGATCAGCAGGTCGACGGCCCGACAGTGATCATCGACGTGGAGCCAATCGCGCCGTTGGTTGCCGTCGCCGTATAGCGGCACGGCGATGCCGTCTATGGCATTGGTGGCGAACAGTGGGATGATCTTCTCTGGGAACTGGTAGGGGCCGTAGTTGTTCGACGCTCGCGTCACGACTACGGGCACACCGTAGGTCGCCCAGTAGCTATAGGCAAGACGGTCTGCGCCCGCCTTGCTCGCCGAGTACGGATTGCGAGGTTTAAGTTCGTCCGTTTCAAGGCTGGCGCCCGTGGCCACGCTACCGTACACCTCATCTGTCGATATCTGTATGAACCGTCGCAGATGGGGCGCGCGCCGGGCCGCTTCGAGAAGGACGAAGGTGCCCACGACATCGGTGCGAATAAATTCGCCGGCAGCAAGAATCGAGCGATCGACGTGGGTTTCGGCTGCGAAATGGACCACGACTTCGGCTTTCTCGACGAGCGGCGCTGCTACGGCCTGGTCGGCGACATCACCATGGACGAAGGCGTGTCGCGGGTGCTCCATGACTTCGGCCAGGTTTTCCAGGCGTCCCGCGTACGTGAGCTTGTCGAGCGTCGTTATCTGCCAGTCAGGGTGGCGTGCCAACGCGAAGCGAACGAAGTTGCTCCCGATGAACCCCGCC
>Ga0302135_10000925_pt1 | contig 17692 bp, 18 predicted proteins | sample CBN3_surface_MG_FD_203119 | JGI IMG/M metagenome (GOLD analysis project Ga0302135, IMG submission 203119) | Marine microbial communities from Western Arctic Ocean, Canada - CBN3_32.1 | ecosystem: Environmental > Aquatic > Marine > Oceanic | place: Canada: Western Arctic Ocean | collected...
ACGAGAACGTGTAGGTAGTTGCGGTTGCCGTGCTGACATAACTCGCCACAAACGAAACCGTCACATCTGTAAGGGTGGAGGGCGGCCCCCATGCAGTTGCGGCCAGGGCGGCGCGGTTGTTGGCCGTGCTTAGTGTCGCGGAAACGGTCAGGCCAGTTTGGGCCGATTCGTAATCATCACTCGCTCCGCTCATGTGGCAGTAGGTTTGCAGGGCACCATCGAAAACTTCAGTCGGTCCCGCCCATGTGGTCGTATAGGTGGAGGCGTTACCGTCGCACATGCCTGCGATCAACACGCCGTTGGCAGGAACACTGATGGTATTGGTGACGGGATTGGTGCCACTTTGGTTGTCGTCTATCGCCGTGTAAGCAGCCGCGCCACTTGCAGCGCCGTCAATTGTCCAGATAAGGATGCAACCGTTTTCTGTCGTGCTTGCAAAGGTCAGGACGATACTAACGCTCGAACCCGTCGCCCCTGTCGCGTCGTAATACCAAGTACCAAGATCACCGTTGCCGGAGGCAATCGCTTGGACAGCTTGAGTCATAGCATTGCCGCCAACGGTGATGCCCGAGATACCTCTCCTAGTGCCACCGTTCTGCCCAGCACAGACAACGATCTTGCGATTGCCAGAGCCAACCGGCTGCGAGGTGAATGTGTACGCCGCCGTAGGAGCGCCAGTTTGACCAGCAGACCCCTGGTACGTCACCGTTGCGGTGGCGGTACCAGCAAATTCAAGCGTGTTTATTTTCTCTATATTATCATCCGTTAAGGTAATAACCTTTTCGATGTCCGCTATAGCGATGGTGTTCAGTTTTTCAACCTGATTTGCCATTATGCGTGCTCAATAACATCCATACTTGGATTTATGTAAACAACGTCAGGGCTAAGTGCCACGCCTACGACTAGGACAAAGGCACCGTCGGTAGATGGAGCCGTATGCGTCATAGCTCCTGCCGTTTCGGATAGGTAGAGAGTCGATCCAGCAGTCCATGTCCAGGTATCGTCGCGGATAAATCCCTGAAGCAGCACGGTTCCAGTGGCTGTGTCGGAAATTGCGGCGGGTGCGATGCCGATGACCCTAGCCGTCGCATACGCGCTGGCGTCCGCCTCAACAACCTCTTGCGTGACCGTGTGAATGCAGACCAGATCGAACGCCGAGATCGCGCCGCCAGCCAGCATTTGTGCTGACAGGCCTGTAAAGGTGTGGTCAGCGCCAGCGAGTAACGGGGTTGAGATACTGATAGACCCTGCATCTGCGAGGCTTTGTGTGCCGGTGAAGGTATTGGCACCCAGCACCGCGATGCCAGCGCCAGATAGCGAGGTAGCCCCCGTGCCGCCGTTGGCGAGCGGCAGGGTGCCTGTAACCCCGGCAGTCAGACTGACCTGCCCCCACGCCGGGTCAGTACCGTTGGTCGTCAGAACCTTATTGGCACTGCCAATAGCAAGGCGCTCGTTTGCGCTCGCACCGCGCTTGAGCAGATCGCCGCGTGTCGTCAGGCCGATTGACGTTGCCGACGCCGCTGCGGCTGTCGCCGAGCTGGCACTGGCTGTCGCACTGCTGGCACTGGCGGTAGCACTGCTTGCACTAGCTGTCGCACTACTGGCCGCTGCTGTGGCCGCTGCCGCTGCGCCACTAATTGCGGCAGTGGTAGGGCCAACCTCAAAGGCAGTCGCGGCTGAATTAAAAGCGAGAACCGTGCTGCCTGTAATGGCCGTCGGCAACGTCGGGTCAAAACTGCCAGTGTATCCGTCAGGAAGTTGCGCGGCGCGGTCTAGCGCACGCTGTTCCTCTTGAGCAATGGCCGTTAATCGGTCCAAAGCCTCTTCATGGCTCTCCGCCGGGAATGGATCGTTCTCGACATAATCAGTTTCCTGCGTCTGCGTCGTGGTGCGGTTGATCACCCATTTGATTGTGCTTGCCGGAGCCACTGCCGCCGTTACCGTGCCGGTCGCTCCAGAACCACCGGAAACCGTGTAGTCAGAGCCGTTGGTTTTGACGGTCTCTGCGCCGGTCGCGATGACCACCTCAACGACTTGAATTTCAGAAGTCGTCCCGGTTCCGAAGAACACATATGGAACGGCGAACGCCGTCGTGCTGCCGTTTCCGCTGTACGAAACCGTGTTTGTGGTGCTGGAAATAGTCATTGCGCGGTTCCTTCGTTCGCTGGGTTATCGTATCCCGTATATGAGCGAATTGCGCTAAAATATTGGCGCAGTTCTTCTTGTATTTCTGGCTCTGATACGGAAAGGGCTGCAAGCCTACCTATGTGTCCCGCCACATCCTTGGATATTTCAGTGGCAGGGGTTGCTAGCCACTTAATAAATCCGGGGTTTGTCATAAGTTTGGCGGCGGCCATCGGAGCAAGAATGGTTCCGGTGACAATGGTGGCCGCAGATCGAATTTCTCCGGCTATCAGCCTTTCTCCAGCTGTCACCAAAGAACCCCAGAACACCATTTGATTCAAAGCGCCAGCAGTTTTGCTGACGTTCTCAAGCCTTTTGACCTCTTTGAGCGCCCCCACAACATCAACAAGATTCATAAGATCGTCAGACACCCCGGCAAACTGAGTGCCCCCGAACAATGCATCCATTGCCTCGGGGCCGTTTTTCTTAATTTGCGACAGGTTTTTCATGAACGTCGCGACACTAAACTCCGCGACATCGCCCACTTGCGCCCCAGCATTTTCACGGCCGAGGTTATAAAGTGCGGAACCAGCAACATCTCCCCACTCTTCTGGGGTAAAGTTATCCCGAAGACGCTGAAGTGCCTTGACGCCTTCTTTGCCTGTACCCTTGGCGGATGTCATGATGTAGTCATAGGCTTGATTGTCGGCGTCAGACTTTCTGATTTTGTCAAAAGTTTTCTGCGCTGTATCCGCAAAAATAGCCCGTTCTGTGTCAATAGCCTTCAGCTTTGCACCTAATTTGGGATTAACACTATTTGCGGCAATGGAAAGGTCATCAGTAATTCCCTTATAAATATCATCTACCATGCGATCATAATCGCCTTGAGTGCCTGATGTCTTTTTGCTTCTAATCAACCGAAGTTGTGTTCTTAAATCCCTCAACTGTTGGAATGTCATATTGCCTGTTTCAGCAAATTTGCTTAACGCATCATATTTTTTAACTAACGCCAACAACTGACCTGTAGGCTGTGCATCTGCTGGAAGCTCTGCAATTTGCTTAAGAAACGGTTGCAATGCCGCATTTACAGAAGACATATCGGTTACAAGCGTGTCGGCCCCGATTTCTTCAAATACCTCATCATATTTTTTTGAAAAACCATCTCGAATGCGCTTTTCAGCGGCTTCAACAGATTCCTTCAGCGCAGCACCGGCTTCATTAGGCGTGCGCACTTGGCCCATTTTGGACGCAATGTTGCGCAAAGCATCATCCAACTGAACGATAACCTTTTCAGCTTGTTTTTGCATGATAGGACCGGCAGCAGTCATTTGCTCAAGACCAGCACCCGTTCGCCCCATTATACCCTTGCGACCAATGGCAGCGCTGACCGGCTCAATTCCAAGAGATTCGAACTTTGCAATCAAATCAGAGGCTGCGTTACGGACTTTGGGCGAAACTCCCGTCAAAATACGCTTCCCGCCCTCGGCGATCCATTGGCCACCTTTTTCGCCGCCAACAGTTAAGACAGCGCGAATCCCGCTTTCCCTAAATTCGCCTACGATATCTTTAGGCGTTCTGACACGGCCACCAAAAACGCCAGTGAAAAAGTCAAATGCCCTCGCCGAAAACTCAGTGCCAGCAATTAGCCCGGCATAAGTCCCTGGCCCAGGCAATAACAACGTCCCGTAAACACCGCCGAGCGTCCCTCCGACTACTTCAGAACCTGTTTTTGCTAAACTAGCAACATCACCTAAATCTAAACCGGGCGGATTATACAGTGTGAATTTACCCAGACCTTTATCAAAAAACAGGAAGTTATCTTCACCATACGGAACTGCTCCGGGGTAATAGTTGTTCAGTGTAGCCAGCTTTTCGTCCACAGTTTCTAGCTCTCCAACCAAAGCCCTAACCGTGGCAGGCGCACCGCTTTCGCTGTCAATGTTCGCCCGTTCCCAAGACTTGTCCGCCTGGCCCTTTTGGGCGGCGTATGCTGGCGTGCTTTCGTGTTGGGAGATGATTTGCTCAAGCTCTTCTTCAGTCACATCCGGCGGAAGATGGAACCTTTGCCCTTCATATTCAAATATTCGAAATTCTGTCCCCGCTTGAGGCGCTTCAACTTGTCCCGGGAGAACGGGAGCAGCTTCTACAGGCGCAGGCGAGTTAGTGGAAATAGGGGCCTCGGGCCGACGCTGCTGAACCGTATCAGCTTCTACGGTTGGTGATGCTTCATCTTGCTGCTGCGAGTTTAACGCAGAAAGCGTATTAGCAACCTTATCCAAATCAATGTGACCGCCAAGAAGGTCTAAGGTTTGCGGCTCTGCCATGTTATTTCTCGACCACTATTTTTCCGTTATCATCTCGTTCTATAACTATGACGCTAGGCTCAACTGGCGCAGCGGCTGGCGCAGCGGCTGGTGCAGCGGCTGGTGCAGCGGCAGACGTTGTTGTGACTGGCGTCGGGATTGTTCGAACCCCCTTAAAAATGGTATCGTATCTGTCTCCTGGAAGACCCAAAATGCCGCGAGAATATCCGGTTTCTTGCACGTACCCGTCGAAAAACCCTTTGCTCATTTCAAGGGCTTTTTGCCCAAATGCATCTGCGGCTGCTTTGGCCTGTATAATAACAGTTTCGGTTACAGCTTGCGCGCCTTCTGTTCCGTACCTAGAAAGCACTGCTTTGATAGTCTCATATATTGGAGACGCTCGCTCTGCGAGTGCGATATCGCTATCACGCACAACTGCGCCTTCGTCAATCATTTTAAGATACGTCTGCAAAACGGCCAAACCCGCCAGCTCATTTCCGTTTTCGTATTCTTCATAAGAACTTTGAACTGTGTTGATTTTTGTAGCCATATCAACAGCGGATTCAATATATGGTTTCGTTCGTTTATACGCCCCACTTTCAGTCAACTGTGATGTCGGGACCCCTTCAACCAATTTAAAATCTTTGTTGGGATCGGGCGCTTCGATTTTTGGAAGGTTAATATCAAGTATTGCCGCTCTCACTTCCACTGTGGCTTCGTCTATGGGAATTCCGAGAGCGTCCAACGCTTTGGCGACTATCTCACCCGGCCCATCGTCTGGAGAAAGGTTTGTGCCCACGACATATGCCATGGCTTTGCCCGGATCAATTTTCTCGCCGCTTGCAAGAAGACGATTAACTATGGCCTCGCGCCCAGCCATTTCAACGAGAGTTTTGTTTTCAGCCTGCGCAAAATTAGAGATCTGGCTGTTGAATTGATCTTTTTTTGACGGATCGAGATATTTTCCAAGGACCGGGTTGTCTAAAAGCAAGGCGCGCGCCTCTTGCCAAGCGCCGCGATTAAGCAATCCAACGACGGCTTTCTCCATAACTGAGGAGCGTGCGGCGGCACGAAGGGGGCCTTCCGATGCGGGGTCCAGAACATCGATATATTTATTGACAATACCGTCTACCAGTTCAAACGAACTACGCAATTTGCTAGGGTCTGCGGCGACCGTTGCGGCGATAAGCGCAATTTCGTCTTGCGCCTTACCTACTATATATTTCCGCTGCTCAGTGTTTTGATAAATGATCATCTGATTAGCGTATTGACCAGCGCGGCTTCGCAGATTTGCTTCAAGCTCCGCCTTGGCGTTTGCACTTCCGCCGAAATTATTGACGGCCAGCATAATCCGCTGCTCGCTCTCAGCGTTGAACCTGCCTATCGTGTTAGTTTCCGGGTTGAGAATATTCCCCGCCTCAAGTACGGAATTATAGGATATCAGCGTCTCTTGCTCGAATTTGTCGCTAGACACCGCAGAGCTAATAATATCCTCGCGGTTCTGAATGCGCGTTGCAGCAGCGTCAAGAGCATCTGAAATCTTCGTAAGCCCTTCACCAGCGCCGCTGAGAGGGCTGGTCGCCAGAGACAGCGGGATGCCCTGCATCCCAGTGCTACCAGGAACAGACGCTTTGCTTGTATATTTCGGAACCATCGCCATTCTGTCGACCTCACTTAATCTTAGTTGCAAGAGACGCCGTGGACGACGCGCCTGTCAAAAGCGAGCTAGCGGCCTTGCCCCTTGCAGATTGCCCCGCTACAGCGCCTTCAAAACCAGCCAGCCCCGCGCGCTGCATTCCAGCCCTATACCCCATGCCGCCGCCATATCGGATCGCAAGATTCTCAATTTCAGCTTGTTCCGCGCTCATATCTAGTATGTCGCCCATGTCCAGCAATTCGCCGCCTGTGGCGGCCATAGAGGCCCGCTGACTGCCCGCAAACAACCTTGCCTGGCGCTCCTGCGCCCTAGCGTCGAAGTCGGCCTTCTGACGGGCTGCGATGGCATCGTTCTGCGCGATCTGAGCGTTGTAATTAGCGAGATTCTGCGCCGCCTTGCCCTCCTGGGCAGCGCCTACAACTTTAACAACCGTTCCAAGCCCTGACGCAATAGTTGATGCAATGGCTAGTGTTCCCGGATCGCACATATTAAACCTTCGTCGTATTAAGTTCTGGCATAATTGCCAAAATGGTAAACGGAAGCGGTTGATCCTGCACTAGAAAAACATACCCGTCAGTATCCCAATTGCGCGGAAACTCAACCTCTTTGTCTCCGGAAAACAGCGCCGGTGGTTCATCCATATCGTCAGCGCTAGACCTGAACGGGATAATATCTAGGCGGCTTGCGCTGGGACCATGTTTCAGTCCCAGTGTATCATACAACCGATATGTAACCCGAGAGATGCGTTTCTTTTTACCCTGCGCCGTGCCATCCTTTGCGCCGGATTCAATACGCATCGTTTGTAGCGTAGACGTATATGGCAGCCCGACGTGGACTGTTTCATAAGAATTGTTCAACGTGATCAGGCCGCTCGAGACAACCCTATCAGGGTGAGCCGCGCCGTTCGCTAAAACCGAAACAGTTTGACCTTCAAGGTGATCCAGCCCGAACACTGATGTCACGCTGCTGCCGTCGTAAGTCAGCATGGAATCAAGATACGTTGCTGCGATTGTGTTCGCGGGAACTTCAGGCAGCCCCGGTGTCATATACTCAATATAACGAACCGACTGTCCGTTGATTGTACGCTGAATCACTGCCCACAAATCGTCGCGGCTCCCGGTCGTGTTTGGGATAACCGCAACGCTTTCAACTTTAGCGTCGGCTCCACCAATAATGTGTCGATGCCAGCCCACAACGTCCTGTGCCCGCTCGTAGGTCATGCCGACGAGAACGCCGTCTGTCCGAACCAACCAGACAATGCTGTCGGGTTCCTGCTGATACGCCATGTCGATGATGCCTCCTTCGGTGATGTGTTCCGAAAGGATGGCGAGATCAGGTGCTGTGTAGGCGTCAGTCTCGAACTGGTAGACGTATTCACGAATCTTACGGTTAGCACGCTGCAAGAACAGCACCGAGTTGCCGACCTGGGGCGGCGTCACTGCGGCACTGCCAAACGTAGTCTGACGCACAACGCGAGTGTTAGTGGGAGACAACGGGCTGTTTTGGTCGCCCTGAGAAACAATAAATTCACCGCCAGCAGTTCCGGCAGACAGAACCTTACCGGCCCTCAGCCAGCGGATCGTATTCACTTGGTCAGTTGCGATAGTGTAAACAAACCCGCTATCGTCCAGCACCAGCCCGTCATTATCGGTCGGCGCATGGTTGTAATAATCAGCAGAAACAGAAAAGAACATCGATTGCGGACGACTTGTCGTTGACGCCCAGACTAGACGCTGCTCGAAAAACGTCACAACAGACGGGTATCCAGTCGTCTCTGAGAACAAACCTAGACGCCAGCCTGTCTGCGCTGTAGTGGCGGAAGCATTCGGTCCAATAAAATCAGCAGTGACGTGCGTTGTATCTGCTCGCGCTGTAATCTCAAGATATGTCCAGTCGTTTGCCGCATCCTCAAACCGGATCAACCGGCCCACATCTGTCGAAAGGAACCCGTCTCCGTCGTTGATTCCAGCGACAGCAGAGGCCGTTACCGTGATGCCAGTACCAGACGTGGCCGAAAGGCCGAGTGTCGTGCTAGTAGCGTTGACGGAGTCATATGGGCCGTCCAGAAACTGAATGATGTCCAGAGTCCAGCTTGTATCTCCCAGCCGGGACAACGTGCGCGGCTCGTGGCTCTGGTGAGCGACGTACAGGACATCAGCAGACTGCGTGATTACCAGATCAAATAGTTCGTCCTCTAAGTACGGCGTTGTTATTTCATAAGCTGCGCCGATATTAAATGCTGCCGCAAACACATCATCAAACGGCCCAGACTTAATTTGGCCGTAATTTTTGTAGAACCGAATATATTGGTCACCAAATTCAAGAATGTATGCCTGAGTGGCGCTAAATTCAAATGGCAAGATTCTGGTCTTTTTGCTGCTGTCCTTCACTTCATTCGCAAAATAAAAACCGCCACGGCGAGACGCCGGACCGTGTTTGAGCACGATCATATTCTCAAGCGTCTTGCAGCCGTTGGCGTATTTTTGAATGTCAACACGGCCTTCGAGGCGCGGAGAAAGTTCACCGGCTGTGAAGTTCGTCTGAATTGGCGCAGAGCGCGGCATTACGGTCTACCGTTTACGCTAACGCCAGAACTGCCAGCGTAATTGATTCGGCTATCCAGCCATGTATCTGCAATGATTTCGTGATAACCGCTCTCTTGCGCGTCCATCGAGCGAGCGTCTGCTATCTTGAGCCGATACATTTCCATCATGTTGGAATAAAGTGTGTTGCTCTCCGACAGCGTTACCGACAACTCCGCCGCAATACGGGCAGACAACGCCTCGACAAACAGGGAGTCGAACAGATTCACGTCTTCAACGCGAGACAGATACAAAATCTTTGCGGTGCCTTCGTCAGTTAGCAGCTTTCCGCCCTCGATCTTGTAATACATACCCATATCTTCCATCCGCAAAACCCGTAGGCAATCAGATGGAAGGTTGTACTGATAGGAAAATTCAAACGCTGGCGGTGTGCTGTTCTGCGCCAACTCGACTCGGCGAGTAGCAAAATTCCAAAGATGGTCGCGGATACAAGCATCGCGGACCTGCTCATAAATAAGATTAGCGGCTCGCGCCGATTCACTGTTTTCCGTGAGAGTTAGGATGGCGCTTGCGCCGATTTTGATCAGCGCGTTGTTTACGATCTGAACAACTGAAGTCGCCATACTTACCTCTGGTTTAAGTATGGGGAGGCCGAAGCCTCCCCAACCTTATTACGTCGCGGAGAAGTACATATCCACAACGAGCGTCCCCGAACCCGGAAGGCTAGCGGAAGCAATGGTGATGAAGATTTCTTCATCAGCAGCCAGTGTCACCGCACCGGCAGCGGTGCCGAAAAGCGTCGGCGTGTTTGCAGCGGTAAACGTAGCCGCCGCCCGGTATTTGGCAATGGTTCCAGTGATACCGATAGCAATCGTGGCAGAAGCGCCAAGCGTGGCGCTGGCAGTAAGAACACCGTAGAGAAAAGATTCGCCAGAGATTGCCTTGGCGATGACGATGGTGTCCGAAGTCGTCTGAGCGGCGAGCGTGATGGTAGACCGCTTGACGCGGACATTACCATCGACAACACCGCCAGACGGGAGGCTGACCGGGACCTCAGCCAGTCCGGCCATTTCCGCGCTATAAAGTACAGTCATTTTCTATGCCCTCCTATTCGACACAAAGGATTTCGAGGACACGGGCTTCTTCCATGCGGGTTCCGCCGATGCTCATAGAGCAAAAGACCTGAGTCGCATAGTTTTTGTCCGCGCGTTCGGAAATCTTCGTAGTCATGTCAGCGCCGACGCCGAGAAGCAAACCATCACCCTGGAATGCAAAGCAGCGACGATGGCTAGAACCATTAACCGGCACCAGCTTGGTGCCGTCAATACGCTTGCCATTCACCGGGACAAACCGGAAACCGAGAAAGGTATCCACCTCGCCGCGAGCAAGAGCCTTCACAGTGTTGAAATCAGCACTCTGCACTTCTGTGGTATTCAGAAGGTCAGTGATCTGATCCGCAGTGCAGACGATGACGCGACCACCTTCAGCCACATCGTCGCCGTCCAGCGTCTCTTTCGCAACAAGCAATTTAGCGAGAGAGAGGCCAGTCACGCCAGCAGCAATAGCCGTCTGGCCAGCAGTCGAAGTTCCGCCAGAAACGCCCGTGTAGGCCGTTCCAAGAGCAGCATCAATAAGCACTTCGTCCATCGCGCGACCCATCGCCATAGCCGCAGCGCGGGCATAGTCAGAGGTCGGGTCGATGAGCATGCGGACCTTGTCCTCGTTATCGATGAGGTCGGCCCAGTCAAAATCCTCAAGGGAAACGCGACGGCGCGCATGAGGAGTATCGACACGCGGGGTGTCGGAGTGGCGAGAGGTACGGCGCTGTGCAGCGGTCGCACCAATCTGTTCAAAAAAGGCATTCTTGCCAGTAACGGATTCTTCACGAACTGCACCGCGCAACTTCGACCCGTCCTGCTGGACAAGGTGCTGGACATTGGCGCTGTACTGTTCAACGAAGGCCGTTGTCACTTGAATTGACATCGGATTCTCCTTGTTGAGTTAAAGCAGTGTCTCAGGGTTCTCGTCAGCGACGGCCCAAGTTGCCTTTGTGAGTCCGCAGGTTCCATTCGGAATTGTCCGCTTATATAAAAGGCAACCCGATTATAACTGATTTATTTGAATGGGCAAAATAATAAAAAGCCCCGCCGAAGCAGGGCTTTTTTCAATCCGTCTTAGGCGGCCGCCCGCGTTTAGGTTTATCTGGTTGCGTGACCCAGTCGTAATAGACTTGGGCGGCCTTTACAGTTGCATCAGGACTGCCAGTTTGGGCTAGTTTCAAGCATTCCATCTTGATAGCGGCTACGTCCGTCATCATTCAGGGTGTGCTTGATTAAACAAGCCCTGAACCTTCTTCACTATCGCCGTGTGTTCCGGGTGACGCTTATCTGTATACGCCGCGTGGCCCATGATCGTTGCCGCTTCAGAGCGCGCTTCCTCGGGCGTCAATGTCATCTGCGTGCCGCCAGACGTTCCGGCCAAATCTTTATCAGCCATTGTGGTTTTGGCAATATTAGCAAATGCCTTCAGAACATCTGGGTCATTACCAAGCCCGCTGGCCTCCATCTTAGCGGCTAACTGTTCGCCGCCGTATTCCTTGAACGCCTTGTGGGCAAACCCGATGTTCTGATCGTAGGCGCGGCCCCATTCTGCCTTCAACGCGATTTCACCTTGCTCCATCGACTGGTCAATGGTGCCCTTATAAGTTTCGTGCTGTGCGCTGAAGTTCCCGGCTTGCCATGTGACTAGGCTTTTGACCTGATCGGCGTTCAAACCAAGTCGGTGCGCTTCCTGCTTGAACGCCGAAAGCGTCTGCTCAGTAAACTGCGCGGACACTTCGTCCGGCAGGCCATCTGGCAGGGATACTTCGTATGCGTCGGGGCTTTCCGGGCGACCGAGGAACTCATAGACATCACTCCAGTCGCTATCCGTAACCGGCTTGGCGATCTTATCACGGCCAAGATGTGATTGCAGATTAACGTAAGACGCCGCAAGGCTGTTTACGTCCTTGAATTTTGAGAAACTAGGGTTCTCTCTAATGTCCTCAGAAAGAGACGCGCGCCAGTCACCTCCTGCATCTGTAGACTTTTCCGTTACGCTAACCGCTTCTGCATTATCTGCCGTGTCGGCAGGTGCAATATCGCTAGGCATTAGCCATGATCTCCTGTGAGAGTTCTAGAAATCGCTCCGGCGTTTCTTCTAGCGCCGTCAGAATCATCAATGCGACGTTCCTCATGCCCTCGTTGAAGGCGGTGTTTTCCAGAGCCTCGCCAGGGACGAACGATGGCCTGAGAACGCCGCATTCACGGCAGATGTGTGAAAGTACGCGCTTGCCTTCCTCTGACGAGAAGACAAATTGAAAATCTTCTTTGTTAATCTGAGGCAAGGCTCAACCCCGCATCTCCTACTGTCTTGGCTACGTTAGCGCCCTTCTGCGCCATCTCCATGACCTGCGCGGCCTGCATCATCTTCTGCTGGGCCGCTTGGGCTTCCTGCTGCGCCTTCGCCTCCTGCATCAAATCCTCGTTTGACTTCAGAAGCATAGGAGGAACTCCATTGAGTTCCGCAATGTGTCGAACAGTATCAGCGCCCTTGACTACCTGCGCAGCCTGCGGGTCCATGCCAGCAATCGGCCCAATGAACTCAAGCGTCCGCATGATTCCCTGCGTCTCAGACTGGCGCTGCGCTCTCGCAAGAGGAGACACATATTCAATTTTCAGTTCCTGTTCTGCAATGGATTCAGGCGGTTCTGGAAGCCGTCCAGCACGCGACAGAACGCCGTAGATGCGTTCGATCATAGGACCAAGGAACTCAGACTGAAGACGGCCCAGCGTCGGCCCCAGAAGACGTAGAGTGCGTTCGGTGCGCTCGACCACTTCCGTCGCGGTCATGCGCGGCGCACCCTGAAGCTGCAACTGGTCAAGGAAGAATGTCGTCCGAATGCGATCACGCAAATCCGTCATCATCTCATAACTAATGCCGATGTTTCCGCCGGTGAGCAGCGGTTGTATTCGAGCGCCGGACGATGCCCGGTAGTAATTCAGCCCTCCGGGAACCGTGCGTATGGGACCGAGAACGCCGTCGTCAGGCACCAAGAGCGGCGGGTCAACTATCTTCTGCGCCGCCTTGATGGTGGTTTTCATAATTTCCTGAAGCATCTTAATATCAGGAAGAGCAGTCATGGCTGGCGACCGTCCGAACACCTCGCCGACCGCTTTCGCCCAGCGACTTACCATGTATGGCATCTCGTCAAAGCCACCTTCTGCCAATACATGGTTCTCTTTTTCGTCAATATATATCGACGCCACGGGCAACATGGTCGCTGCCCGCTTTCCCTGGTCCACATCGTCACGCGGATAGACGCAGTGCAGAAGCTCTATTTCCTTATCTAACTCCTGCTTCTCATACATCCTCTTAATGCGCAGAGACAGAGACTTTTCGCCCCATTTCTGAACGATCTGTCGGACAGTCATCTTGAAACTGCGGAACACCGTATCGATGATGCCGTCCGCGTTCTCGGCAATGAATATTTCATCGATGTGGATCGCCCGGAAACTGATGCCCTCACGGGTCGATGGCTCGCCGACAAACATGCACGCCGTGCCGATAGAGCATAGCGAAAGATAATATTCATGGATGTGCGACGGAAACGCCACCGAAGGTGCTGCGATCTCAGCCATCACGACGTTCGTTGTGTCCTCAAGCCACTGCTTGGCCTCGGAGCCGCTCGCGATATTTCTGCTGTCGTTCTTAATCCGCAGACTGAACCAGTTAGACGCCGGGTTCGTCAGCATCCCGTGCAAACCAGCGGCCAGCATTTCATTCGCATGGATGCCGGTGCTGTCGTAGACCAGCGTCGTGCGTTTGTCGCCCTTGGCGTGCTTCAAGCTGAAGTTGGACCCGTTCGGCAAAACATAATTAGATAAGTCTTGCCAGTGCGTTTCCCACGTTCCGCGCTGAGCCTTCAGTTTGCCCTTGCGTTTGACCAGATGAATTACCTGCTCATGACTAATCATACCGGTGCCCTAGACGGTTGGAAGCGCGAATGCCTGAAAATTAAAATCGTCTACAGTTACAGCAGCGGTGCTTGTCTCATTCGTGACGTGAATTTCTAGATAGTCGTTCACACTCATCAACGCGCTACCCTGAACCACAACCGCTCCCAGTTCGCCGGATGCAGTAACCTTGCGGGTTACGAGGCTGGCCGCTATCAGCGCACCAGACGAGCCGCTGGTATCGTATAGCCAACCCTTGAGCGACAAGACTTGATTATTAGACGCCGCTGAAAGCGAACAGGACGCGCTAAACAGCACAACTCTGTTCGGCGCGCCAATGTAACGTAATCGCCCGGTATTGGTGGCATTGTTGTCAAACAGTAGTTCATTGCCGGAAAGTGCAGTGGTGCCACTTATCTTGACGTATGATCCAGCGCCCGCAATGGTTGTCGCAGACGAATTACCCTGCATAGAACACTCGCCGAAGCTCGGTCGCAGCGAAACAACCAGGTCGCGCACATCATTTGCGGTGATTGCGTTAGCTGCTTGGCCATCCTGAAATACAGCCGAAAGCAACGTCGCGGTGGTGCGGACTGTATCAACCATTATTCACCAAGCAGTACTTTCTTGCCGCCAGCCTCAGAATCCACGTCAGTAGCACTAGTTAAAATCGTTGACCGACGCCCCGCCGATCCAGCCGCACGGCGGCGAGCGTCTTGCTCCGCAGCGCGGACTTCTGCGGCTGTTTTGTCAGGCGGAGGAGGCGGGGGAGGCGGGGCAGGCGGGGGGGACGGAGACGAAAATATACCACCCATGTCTTTAATCCTCTAGAAAGTACTGCTGATTTGATAAATCATACCACACACATCGGTTTTTTGTAAATAATGTATTTGTCGGTGTATCCGAGCCGCTCGTACAACTTCCCGGTCCGTTGAGGTGTAATGCCTGCCGATATGCCCAGCAGAGGTTCCTTGACGCCTCTCGCCTCACACCAATCGGTATAGAGCTTGACCAGCCGCGCACCTATCGTGCCGCCCCGGTGCCTTGGCACCACATAGATCGCGAGGTCGCCGCTGGTCAGGTCATTGCCGAAGAAGTGCGGCGCAACGTAGCCGCAGCAGAATCCAATGATCTCGCCATCGCGTTCAACGACCACCGCAAGCCACGAATCAGGATTGCCCAGCATTGTTTCGCCCAGCAGGCTGAGCTTTCCAGGATCGAAGTCGAGCTTCGCATAGCGGCTTTCCCCGTGCATTGCCTCGCCCATACCAATCAGAACCGGGATGTCCTGCGCGGTCATGGGTCGGATCATTTAGCTTTGGGCTTTTTCTTGGGCTTGGCCTTGCCCACCAGCAGCCGCACGTCGGTCCCGGTCAACCAGATCGCGTTGCCGACCGCGTCTCCGATGTTCATTTTGGCACCGAATAGTATCTGTTGCCGTATTTTTTAACGACAAAACCCCTTGCCTCCTCCCCAGCTACCGCCTTTGAAAAGGTCTCGTGAGACCTACCCTTCAGAATTATATAACTTTCATCTGGGAGATTATGTTTCTTTCTTGCACTGTCGGACGCTGGCGCAACGCTTCCCCAATGTCCCTTGTTTTCTGCTGTACCATCTCCTGTCGGCCCCATACCAAAGGACCGCGCTGTTGTATAGTCATATTCTGCGCCTTCCGGGTCAAACGGCGGCGATGGTAAGCTATTCTGTGGTTGCTGTGGTAAGCCACCCATATCAATCCCCTATCGCAACGGCCTGACGGCCCCGGTAGTCGTTGGTCTCGTAGCTCATCACATTGTAGTCCATCTCGGCGACAGCCTGTTGGCGATACACCTCGCCAGCCTTGTTCACGAGCTTAGGGAACAGCTCAGTGAAACCCCAAACCATCGCGTCAACCCTGTCTGGCGACCCGTCACCCTCGTAGCCGGACGCCGTGATCTGGCACATCTGGCTCTCCAGCTGCGGAAACGTCCCCACATGGTGGATGCGGCCCAGCGCATACAGCGCCGATATCGGCTCGGCCCTGACATGCTTGCCGCGCGTAGCGTGGACCTCGATGATATTGATGCCTGGGCGGACGCTGTCGAGAACGTGGCGGCACATATCGCCGCCCTGATTCTTCTCGATCACAATCCCGTCGGCGTCATAGTGGTCGTAGAGTGCGATAGCCCGCCTTGCCCACCTCTCCGGGACACCCCGTGTCGAACCGTCTTCCAGAACGTAGCCGTGGCCGGACTGGCTGGCTGCAACCACCATGACGCCGTGTTCGTCAGAATGCTCGTGGCTCGACACCGCCGGGTCCACCGCCACCAGGATGCGCGATAAGTCGTTCGGCGTCTCGGCCTGCCGCCCCTCGTTGATATCCCGCATGTTCCATATCGACCCAACAGCCTGCGGCTCGTAATCGCCGAGCCAGATATGGCTGTATCGGTCCGGCCTCATGCGGTGGTCGAGCAGCCGCTCGGCCTTCAGCTCATTGGGGAACCAGGGGTTGCTATCGTAGTTGACCTGCACAACAGCCGCGCCTTCGGGTACATCATCGCCGCGCAGGAACTTGTCCACGGCATCCATGCGATTGCGCGGGTTCCAACTGAAGTACATCTGCGAACCGGGCGAACGAATGGTGGGGCGCAATAGTTCCAGCGACTTAGCCGACAGCGTCTGGGCCTCCTCGACCCATGCAATGCGGAACCCCTCAAGCGACTTGATACTCTCCGCCGTGTGATCTTGCATCCCCATAAAAATGACCACGCCGCCCTGCGGCGTTTCAATCCGGTCGTGCAGCACGCGGAACCGATCAGCAACACCGAGGGCGGTGATCTTGTCGCCGATTAGCCTATACGCCGACTCACGCAGGGATTTCTGGACCTCACGGATGCAAACGGCGCGGATGGTTGGGTCTTCGATCATCCTGTCCACAATGCGTTCGGCAAAATGGTGAGACTTGCCGCTACCACGGCCACCGTGAGCGCCAAGGTAACGCAAGCCCGGCTCAAACAATGGCTTGAATGCTTTAGGCGTCGGTATCCGTAGCTTTGCCATCAATAAAAACCCGCTCGATAGTTTCGATCCTGCCGCTATGTTCGATCTCGCTCTTTTCCTTCCAGCCCATTTGCGTTTTGGCCCAGAAGATAGCCGCTGCCGTGTCGCCGTTCATTACCTTGTTGAACAAAGTGCCGCCGACCTTGGCGTTTGCCAGTATCTTGCTCTCCCGGATTTCCTTCTTGAAATGCTTGGCAAGAGTGTCCGCATCAATGCCGTCGCGGATTACCATAGCGATCTGCTCCTGCGGTATGCCCACAGCCACCATCTGCCCGACCTGCCTGCGCTCGTCGTCGGTGGGCTTGAACGGTGGTCGGCCACTGCGGCCCTTTTTGCCTGCCATCTTTTATAGCCCCGAAAAAAACTGTTTACATCTGGGTTCAACGATATAAATTGCACCTTAGTTTAACAACCCACAAGGGACCATACCATGAAATACAACGGTTGGACAAACTACGAAACATGGCGCGTTGCTCTTGAATGTTTTCCCAGCAAAGACTTCTGGGAAGATGTGAGCGCAGAGTTCTGCAAAGACCTAATTGAAGAACATATCGAGCAGGAATCCACCGGGCTTGCCCGTGGTTATGCTTTGGCTTTCCTTGCAGATGTAAACTGGCATGAGATTGCTGACAGCCTCAAGCAGGAGGATGAGGCCGCTTAGAAACAACCAACCCCATCCCATAATTATTAGTGCCGGGAGAAATCTCGGCACTTTTTTTGCGGATTAACTTGTTTTTCTTAAATGGTCCATAATCAACATGATGGTGAATTCGACCAAACCTGTGAACTATTCTAGAAAAATCAGGATGTACTGCTACTTGCATTTTGGATTTAGCCAACGTTCCTGTGTCCGCATACTTATGGCCCTTTTGAACCGTTCCCTCTGCGTGATAAAATTCCTCTGTATTTCCGCCCTTTACCGTTTGCGTGGGCATTTTTTCTTGCAAGAAAGCATTAAACTGAACAGTACACCATTTCTTTTTCAGCATATCTAAAGACAAAATAGTGTCCTCGTTATACCGCCCACGCCAT
>Ga0302135_10000929_pt1 | contig 17667 bp, 15 predicted proteins | sample CBN3_surface_MG_FD_203119 | JGI IMG/M metagenome (GOLD analysis project Ga0302135, IMG submission 203119) | Marine microbial communities from Western Arctic Ocean, Canada - CBN3_32.1 | ecosystem: Environmental > Aquatic > Marine > Oceanic | place: Canada: Western Arctic Ocean | collected...
TACTGCGTCGCCATACTCATTCTCCCTCGCCTGACAGCAAGCGGCGACTCCGACAGGCAATTCGCGGCCGGTTTGGGTTGAATCCGGAGTCCCACCGGAAGATTGAACCTTGTCTGACATCCCCCCCAATGGGTTCGCCACCGCTATCAGCTACGACGAGATCGCCGACCTGGGGGACTGAAGGTCGGGAGTTAAAATCTCCCCAGCCCGACAAACAAATACCCTGTTTGAACAGGCATTTCATCGCCGCTGGGGTTTCTAGGCGGATGGCGGGAGTTCGCTCAGGCCGCGAGCAGGCCGCGCGTCGTTGGAAATGGCGTTCTGGAACTGCTCCTCCAACCCTTCCGTCAGAGCCTCGTCAAGAGCGGGGAACAGGTGCCCGTACAGGCCACTATGCTCGTCGCAGTCCATGCGACCCACGAAAGGGAATACCGTTGAGGACCGCAACCCGGCCATCGGTGTCGGACTCCGCGTTGCTGCGACAGGATCTGTTTATCGGCGGCCGATGGGTTGCTGCGTCCAACGGCGACCGTTTCGACGTCTTTGATCCTTCCACTAATGAGACGATTGCCTCAGTGGCGTACGCGACGCGAGATGATGTCCGTCGTGCTGTTGCGGCGGCTCAGGAGGCCTTTCCGGGCTGGGCCGCGACCACGGCGCTCGACCGAGCATCAATTCTCCGAAAATGGTACGAGCTTGTCGTCGAACATCAGGACGAATTGGCCCGAATCCTCACCGCCGAACAAGGTAAGCCTCTCGCCGAGGCAACTGGCGAGATTCTGTACGGGGCTCGATTCATCGAGTGGTTTGCCGAAGAAGGCAAACGGGTCTATGGGGAGACTATTCCGACAAACGTCTCGGGGCGGCGCCTGCTTGCCTTGCGCCAGCCTGTTGGTGTCTCGGCGGCGATCACACCTTGGAATTTCCCTATGGCGATGATTGCTCGCAAGGTCGGGCCAGCCCTTGCTGCCGGTTGCCCGATGATCATCAAGCCGGCGAGCGATACACCCCTGTCCGCGTTGGCAATGGCCGCGCTTGGGGAACAGGCGGGAATACCGCCGGGCGTCGTGAATGTGGTGCCTGGTTCGGGGCCAGTCGTAGGTGATGAACTCGCCACTCACCCGGCGGTTCGTGCCATGAGCTTCACTGGCTCTACCGAGGTCGGCAAGGCTCTCATGGCCAAGTGTGCTGGAACCGTCAAGAAGGTGGCACTTGAATTGGGCGGTAATGCGCCGGTCGTCGTGTTCGATGATGCAGACTTGGACACGGCAGTCGCCGGGACGCTTGCTTCGAAGTTCCGGAATGCCGGGCAAACCTGCGTGTGTGCAAACAGGATTTTGGTGCAGTCAGGGATCCACGACGCCTTTGTCGAGCGACTTAACGCCGCAGTCGCAGCCCTCGTGGTTGGTGATGGGTTCGCAACCGGAACCGACCAAGGTCCATTAATCAACGAAGCTGCTGTCGCCAAGGTCGAGCAGCACATCGCAGATGCCATCGATGGTGGCGCGAAAGTCACGGTTGGCGGGGAGCGGCATCCGCTTGGTGGAACCTTTTTCAGTCCGACCGTGCTCACCGGAGCGACCGCCGACATGGCGATCGCACGCGAGGAGACGTTTGGTCCGGTCGCGGCGGTCTTCAAGTTCGAGACCGAAGACGAAGCGATCGCCATGGCCAACGCGACTCCACATGGATTGGCGGCCTACTTCTTCACCTCGGATCTCGGCCGCACTTGGAGGGTTGGGGAGGCGCTTGAATGCGGAATCGTGGGTGTCAATACGGGGATCATTTCGTATGAGGGCGCACCTTTCGGAGGCTTTAAAGAGTCGGGTATTGGTCGTGAGGGATCGCGCCACGGGATCGATGAGTTCGTCGAGATCAAGTACCTCTGTATCGACGGGCTCGGCATGTGAGCAGCGCTTACCACCGACTGCCAGCTCTTTGATGCAGGACCTGTCGACACCTCGACCCACGGAAACCCCGGATGAACCGATCCCGAGGCGGGGTTCGCCGAAACAAACTTCTCCGGGGTAAACCTCAGAGGGGCAAGGGCGGAGAAGGAACGACCTAACAACCGGGGAACGACTTGGTCAACGGGCCTTGGCCTACCCAAAGCACCGGCCCGGGTGCCTAGACCTCGAACCCCCACGTATTGTCGACCTCCTCGCCGACTTAGCGGCGGGTAGAAAGGACCTCGACGATGAGGTGGTGGGAAGCCATCTTGGGGCGAACTACCAGAAGGCTCCATTCGGAGTCTTGCGGGCCTTCAACGTCGTGGTAGTGGGCCTGATCGTTCTCGCCGAACTGATGGCCATCTACTAGTCGGACCGCCAGGACGAGTTACCCGCACGAACTGTTCGGCGATCCGGGCTCTGGTACGGACCAGTCGGAGTTCTACCCTTCCTTTGGTGCGCGTGTCAGGGTCGATGGTTCTTGTCTCTGCTAGAGAGCGTCTGAGGTCTCTCGGACTTTGACCAGGTTGTGTCACGTTCCGTCTCGGATCGGGCCCACTTGCAGTGGTCCGACAGCGGTATCCGGCGTCCGGAACGGTGTCGTGGCGCGAGTTTCGCATGGTGTGCAACAGCTTGGGTTCAGCCCGACCGGCCTGGGGGACCGAAGGTCGGGAGTTCAAATCTCCCCAGCCCGACAACTCAGAAGGCCCGAAATCTCAACGATTTCGGGCGGCTGTCAGACACGCATCCCTGATTCCACGGACGCGAGGGGTCCAGTCGAACGTCTCGGACAGAACCGGTAGGTTCGGATGCAAGCGCGGATGCGACTATAGGTAGGCCCGCGGCGCGAACTACCAGACGAGGGGTTCTGGGGAGAAGACAGGTCCGCGGCCTTCGGCGAGAAAGATCACGAGGGCTGCTACCTCGTCAGTTGTGAGAACTCGACCTGCTCCCTCGGATGCAGCGAAACGGTGCCTGCTCCCCTCAGGATCATCTTCGCTCCTGAAACTCGCTCGGTATAGACGAGTATCGACGGCGGGAGGATTCACGGAGTAGACCCGAATACCGTCAGCGGCGTGGTCGATGGCAAGGGCTCGTGAAAGCGCAACTACTCCCCCCTTCGTGGCTGCGTAGGCAGGGCTACCCGGGAGCCCGCGGACGCCGGCGACCGATCCGATGTTGATGATCACACCGCCGTCGGCGTCGATCATGTGTTTTATGGCTTCCCGGCAAGTCCAGAAGACCGATGAGAGGTTTACTGCCAGCAGGCGGTCCCATGCATCTTCTGGCAGGTCATAGATACGTCCTCGAGCAGTGACTGCCGCAGCGTTGACGAGCGTGTGAAGAGACCCGTACTCCGACACAACGCGATGCACCATGTCGCCTGCGGCATTAGCGTCCGACAGGTTGACCTGCAGTACTCCGACATGTCCTCCGCTTTCGCGCAGGGTTATCGCGTGTTCCTGGGCCCGAGCCTCATCGACATCAGCAAGGATCACCGTTGCGCCCTGGTCGGCGAGTGCAGAACCGATCGCAAGACCGATGTCACCGGCGCCGCCTGTGACTACGGCGACGCTGCCATCGATTCTCGAAGGAGTAGTCACGGCAGGCTCTTTAAGAGTCGCTCACCGTTGCGCCATAGGAGGTGCTCATGGGCGGACTCACTCAAGGGTAAGGCGTGGAAGTGTGCCAGAGCGTTCTTCAGGCTGTTGCTCGGGTAACACGACGAGTACAGCATCCGATGCTTCAGATATCCGTTGGCAGCGTCTACATAGTCTCCGCTACCGGGAATGTGGGGGAGGTACATGTAGAACTCCGGCATCAAGTAGACGTTTGTGCACCGCATCGCCATTGAGCAGGCGGCTGCGGTCCACGGCCATCCGGCGTGTCCAACGATTATGGTTAGTTCGGGGTACGCGAGAGCGACTCGCTGAAGATGTACCGGATGCGCGTGAAGCATGTCGGGGCCGATGAAGTGCGAGCTCGTAACCATCACAGGAATGCCCCGCTCGGCACACCACTCATATAGGGGAATGAGGAGAGGGTCGTCGTCGACTACTGGTGGATCTCCCCACCCTGGGACCAGGGCGATGCCGGCTAAGCCCAGGTCCTCGGTTGCTCGCCGTACTTCGCCGACGATGTCAGGAGCGTTGGGGTCGATGCCACCAAATCCGGTGAAGCGACCCGGGTAGTCAGCAATCAGCTGGGAGATGTCGTCGTTTGAGGCGTTACCCCATTTGTCGGCGCATCGTTGTCCCACTATGACTGCGTGATCGACACCGGCATCGTCCATTTCCGCAATAAATAGCTCGATCGATGACTTCGTGAAGGAAGGTGGCGTCTCGCGGCCCACAGCGAAGGGATTGCCGTGTACGGGGTCCTCCTTGTCGGGCCGCGGTCTGAAGAAGTGGAGATCCATCAAAGACCGATATGGCGGTTGGATGCGAAAGTCAATCAGCATGAGCTGGCGGAGGCTACGGCGTTGCCGTCATGAGATCAGCACCGCCACCGACGTAGATGTGCTGTCCTGTAATGAAGTCGGCATTCTCGTCTGCGAAGAAGAGAACGGCGTACGCCATGTCCTCCACGGTTCCGAGTCGCGGTATTGGCTGTGCCTGAGTCCTTTTCATGACGTCATCCTGATCGGCTTTTGGCGTCGACTCGAAGAGGGGGGTGATCACTAGGGTGGGCGACACGCAATTGGCGGTAATGCCGTGTTCGCCAAGTTCTATCGCAAGGCTCCTTGTGAAGCTGATGACCGCACCTTTCGAAGCTGAGTAATGCACACGGCCAGCTACTCCGAGCCAGCTACGCGAAGCAATGTTGATGATGCGACCGAAACCAGCTCCTTTCATGTGGGGAGTGACCGCCCTGGAGGTGAGGAATTGGGATTTGATGTTGGTGCCCACCACCCAGTCCCAGTCGCGCTCCGATAGGTCCTCCACGTTGGTTGGCCCTGTTATTACCCCAGCATTGTTGACGAGGATGTCAATCGATCCAAGCGAATCGACGACTTCGGTGACCGCCTCATCAACTGCTGTCAGGGCAGTCAGGTCGAGTACATAATTGGATGCCGACCCGGCCCCGTGAGTTTCGTTGATTGCTGCGGCAGCAGCCGCTCCGGCAGCAGCGTCTATATCGAAGATTGCGACGCGAGCTCCAGCTCCAGCGAGACCACTGGCGACGCCACACCCGATACCGCTCCCCGCACCTGTGACGATGGCAACTCGACCTGTGATTCCCATGCTTGCTTGTTTCCCGACTAGTCGATTACAGGACGCCTATCTTTCCACCGAATCCTCCGGGTTTGATCGCCCGCGCAATGATCATGTCGAGGACGGTGCCGGCCTTCGGAGCTGTTAGCTCCTCGACGATGGTCCCGTCATAGTCGAGGACTCGAGAAAAGACATCGCCTTCGTTGATCCACTGGCCGATGCTCACCGCAGGCTCGTAGAGCCCGCCCCGTGTTGTCTTCATAAGGATGCCGTGGTCCAGCTTGACGGGCTTGCCATCCCACCAGATGGGATCGCCGTCGAGTATGTCCATATGCCGAAGCGCGTTCTGCAGTGCGTACTTATGTGCATCGATGAATCGGCGTTCACGCAGCCCCATCCCGCCGGCTTCGAGCGTGAGCGCTGGCCTTCCACCCTTGACGGCTTCGCCAGATCCGGTGCCGGTGCCGAGCACGGGCCCATTGGCGTCGGTGACTTCGACGTAGGTGAAGCCAAGAGCCATCGACAGAGCAAGTGTCCTCTCGTCGAGATCCTGATCACCTGTGCTGTGGGTGATGATGAAGCAATCGATGTCTTCGTCCCACTCCCCACCGTGGACATCAATTACCGCAGCGCAATGTTCGACAACTTCTGTGGTGATGCGGTGGGCGATTCTCTCGGTCAGGGTGCCTTCGGCGTCGCCTGGCCAGACGCGATTGAGGTTCTTACCGTCTATCGGGTTGATATAAGCACTGTGGCCCTCAAGCGCCGTCGTATCGGCACAAAGGACAACCCGTACCGATCCCTTGAGAGCGGCAGGATCGAGTTCGTCCCAGAATTCGACGACGGCGTCGTGTGCCGCGTACTCGGATCCATGAACGCCTCCGATGACCGCTAGGCCGGGCCCGTCCTCATCACCCAGAGCAACTCCTACCGGTATCTGCGCCGTGCAGTCGTGGACTGGATCGGTGACCTCGTAAGTGATGATCTCTTTGCTGGCCATGGCGGGAGTCTCCGTCGGTTCGTAGTGGGTGGGTATGAGTTGGTTCGTATCGGGTGGGTGTGAACTACGGCAATCTATTCGAACTTGAGGTCGGGGTATCGAGGTTCTTCCGGCAGGAGGCAGGCCGGTTCGGTTGGCTCAGAGCTAGGTGAGTTCGCTAGTGAGCCCCTGGTATTCCATTATCCGGCCGTCACCGGTCTTGCGAACTCGATAGAAGCTGACCGGAGCATTTAGGCGTTCACCGGTGGGGTCGAATTGCACCGTGCCGGTAATGCCGTCGTACTGATCTTGGGAAAGGAACGCTGCGAGTACCGCCTCACGTGAAGTGTCGTCCGCTCGGCGGATGGCATCAGCCACCATCATTGCTGAGTCGTACGCCTCGGCGCTGTAAGTGCTGTCCGGAGGGAATCGAGAAACGTATTCGTTTCGAAAAGGTGCAGCAGTGGGCATTCTGGAGAAATCGCAGCCGGAGTGCGTGTGATATGCCTCTAAACCTGGCTCGCCACCGCCGAGGAAGAACGAAGTTTTCAGACCGTCGGTTCCGAGAAACGGAACGGCCATTCCGCGGTCCCGAATGGCCTGGGACACCGCCCCGCCTTCGTGGGCATGAACTGCGAAGAAGACGATGTCTGCGCTCGAAGCAGCGATTGCATCTGCAATTGACCTGTAATCATCTCCGCCCTGCTCAAAGCTCTCTCGAGCGACGATCTCGCCGCCGAGTTGGGCGTATCCGGACTCGAAATTGTCGGCAACACTCGTGCCAAAGGCATCGGCATCGTGCACCACTGCTGCTTGTTGGGCGTTTAGGTGTTGGCGCGCGATGCGAGCCAACTCGGTGCCCTGCACTTGCTCGTTTGGTACGAGGCGAAAGAACGTCTTGTAGCCGCGTTGACAAAGATCCGGATGAGATCCGCAGGGGCTTACTTGAAGCAGGCCGGCTTCGTCGAACACCGGGGCATTGGCGAACGCTTCGGTGCTCCCCATCGGTCCGACTATTCCCACATAACTTGGATCAGCTGCAACGGTCTCTGCGAGGGAGCGTGACTGCTCCGGATCGCCGCGATCATCGAGCATCGTCCACTCGACAGGGACCGGCAGGTCTGCCGCGTTGGTGATGTTCTCCATCGCGAGCAGGAAACCTCGGTACGTGGGCAGCGTGTCAGCCGGAGCGTTGATTCTCGTGGAGATCGAGAGTCCGATCCGAACGGTGTCAGGCATCATGTCTCCGTTCGTTTGCCGCGCAGGATTGGTGTCGTATCCCCGATTCCACTCGGGAAGTGAGCGGCTCAGGAACCCGAGGCTCGCTGACTATACGGGGATCAGTAGGATGTGTCAAATACCGCACAGAGATGCGCACAGCGGACGTCCTGAGGTCTGTGAAATTGGCTAGAACGCCAGCATTGTGCCTTCGCCTATCTCCCAGGGCGTCACTCGGGGAATTCGAGCTCGTGCATAACAGTCGCTGCATCGCGTCGAGCTCGCTCTAGCGCTATCAGGGCTTGATCGCGCCTCCGAACATGGCTTTCCCACAGTTCCGGAGGCAGTTCAGCGTGGATGTCCGCAGCGACCCGCGATACAAGCGATTCAGTCCACGGATCGTCCTGCCCGCGTTCGGCTCCCATTCTTGCGTAGGCAGGGCCCAACCGTTGAGCGTGCGCCGAAATCCCACCTCGAGTATTCAGTTCAGCGGTGGCGAACGGCCCGATAACCGACCATCGACGACCCAGTCCCGCTGTGACCACTTTGTCCAGATCGCGAGGTGTGATGATTTGATCGCGCACCAGGCAATAGGCCTCTCGCAGCAGTGCGCCCTGGAGACGATTGAACACGAAGCCTTCGATCTCGGAGCGGACTCGCACCGGAGACATCTTGGCGCTTCTCATTAGAGATTCGACACGATCTATCGTCACGTCGGACGTGAACGGGGCGGGGACCAGTTCCACGATGGGGAGCAGGTAGGGGGGGTTTCCCGGATGGGCGATCATGCATCGGTCTTTACCCGCCAGATCGCCCGCAATAGCGGAACAGGGGATGGTGGAAGACGAACTCGCTAGCGTTGTCCCTGGGGGAGCGAGGGCGTCGAGCTCGACAAAGATGGACCTCTTCAACTCGAGGTTCTCCGGGGCGCACTCCTGCACATGCACTGCGCCGAGCAGAGCAGATTCTGTACGATCTGATAGCGAAACTCTTCCGGCTACCACGTCAGCAGACTCGTCGATGAGTCCGGCGGCAGAAAGGCCGTCGAGCCGGTCGCGAACCTCAGGCATGCAGGCCCTTCGACGCTCTTTGTCTGGTTCCAAGAGCTGAACAGGCCTGCCGGAACGAGCGAATACGACTGCCCAGGCGACCCCGATAGAGCCGCCACCAACGACGGCGATCGCCCCTGAGTCCGGGGTTGACGCCTTTGCAGTCATGGCGCTCAGGTTTCTTCTAAGTGGTTCATGAGAACATCGAGCTCGCGCATGAGAGCTTCGATGCGATCAACCCGGTCCTTTCCTTTCGCTCCGAGTTCGGCAAACGTTGTGAGCGGCGGCCTCACATCACCTACCGGGTGTCCAGCCACCGCGGCCAGAGCCTTTGAGTAGCACTGGTGGCCATAGGTCGGGTGGCCCTCGGCGATGATGTGGTCGATCGCGTCGATCAATCGCTGTATCTTGAGGGCGTCGTCGATGCGGCCTTCTTCGAGTATGTCAAAGATCCGGGCAGAGGCACGCGGAATGTAGTTTCCGTATGGGTTCACATAACCAACGGCGCCGAGAAGATAGGAATCCACCACTCTTTCGCCGGCGTAGACGTTCATGACGCCATCGCTGGCCTCTATGACGTCGCGCACACGACCGAGATCCCCGCTGGCCTCCTTGATGTATCGAACGTTCTCGAATGCTCGACACATTCTGGCCACCAGCTCAGCGGACATGTCGACGTTGGATGTCACCGGATTGTTGTAGAGCATGATCGGTATCGAGACTTCCTGGCTGATAGCCGCGAAATACTTGAAGATTTCATCATCAGTTGGTGTGTAGTAGTACGGAGGCAGGATCATGAGGCCGTCTGCGCCCAACTCTTGGGCTTCGCGGCTGTAGCGGACGGCAGTCGGTGTGTGAGCATTCATGGTCCCGACGATCACTGGGATCCGGCCCGCGATGTGGCTCACGTAGGTGTCGACAATCAAACACCGCTCATCGTCGTTGATGGCCATGAACTCTCCGGTTGTGCCGAGCGCAATGATTCCGGGGACCCCGACATCCAACTGCCAATCGAGAAAAGCCTTTAGCGCGTCGATGTCGACCTCTTGATGCTCTTCAGTAAACGGAGTGACGGCGACGGTATAACTGCCTTGGAAGTCGAGTGACATAATCGTCATCTCCTCGCGTTGTAGAGCAACCTGGGGTTAGCGATTAACCCGGTCGGGTTCATCGACGATCTCACGCCGACCGTACTAGCAAGATCAGAAGCAGGGATGCTCGTCAGGGGGCTGTGGGGCGGCGATAGTTGAGATCTCCGTCGGTTTCGCCGGTGGTTGGGGCGCAAAACCGGAAAACTCGTCAACCGGGAGGCCCGATCGAGTGGCGGCGAGGCTAGCCAGAATGGGACTGCAGTATCGTCCTTGACATTTTCCCATGCCGGCTCGAGTTACGCGTTTCAATGCTCCAGTCGTATGAAGTTCCGAATCAAAACCGATTTCGAGGTCCCGGAGCGTTACGGTCTCGCATCGGCATACAACGGTGTCCTGCTGCGCGAGCTGGAGGGTGAGTACGGGTGCCTCGTACATGCGCCAGAGATGTTTCTGGAATCGTGCATGGCGCCGCAAAGCGCTCGCGGCTCTTGAGCATTCGGCGGCCACGTCGTCGGTCAATGTCCTCCCGGTCGTCTCGATAACGTCGGCAGCAGCCAGAACTCCTGCGGCCATGGCGACTTGGGCGCCGCCGACACCGGCCGAATCACCGACCACCCAAACGCCATCGACCGTCGTACGGCCACTTATTGTCAGGTCTGGGACGAGATATCCACGTGTTGCGTCGTATTGATGGGAGCATCCGAGCGAGCGAGCGATTTCGTTTGACGGCATGAATCCGAAGCCGACGCAGAGGACATCCACGTCGAATGTGCGCTCGGTTCCCGCGATCGCCCTCCCCTTGTTGTCCAGCCGAGCAACAGTTGCGCGCTCTGCGTGGCCTCGTCCCTCAACGGCGATCACGCTCGCACGTGACATCACGGGCACTCGCGCCTTGGCGAGCGCCGCGCGATACCAGAGACCGCGTAGGGCCAATGAGGGTGCCGTGAACAGCAGCGATGCTCCGTTTCTGAGTCCAGACCACCATCGGGTGTCTGCGACTTCGGCGAGGCCTACAACCTTCACGCCTGACTTCGCCATCTCGGCCGCCACCTGCAGATTTAAGGGTCCATTGCCTGACACCAGCACCCGCGAGCCCGGTGAGACCTGATTGGCCCGGAGAAGTGTTTGAGCAGCACCCGTCGTCATTACTCCTGGAAGCGTCCAGCCCGGCATGGGCACGCCGCGCTCGTAGGCCCCAGACGCCAGCACGAGGGACTTCGGGCGGATCGTGTACCTAGCGTGAGACCCTGCCGCCATGATGTGTGTTGGGGAGACCGCGCTCCACACCCCGACGCCGAGAAGGATCTTGACCCCTGCGGCCTTGACATCATGAATCAGATGGCGCCCGTGCGTGTATTGGGCGTCGAGGCGCTCTTCGTCGATCTGACTTGATTCGGGGGGTTGTTTGAAGTACTGGCCGCCGAGCTTTTTCCGTTCGTCGACCAGTACGACCTCGACACCGGCACGGGCTGCCGTGAGTGCAGCAGCGAGGCCGGCAGGGCCGCCACCGATTACGAGAACATCGGGCTCGAGGTTGAGTTCTGTTGCTGCTTCGACAAGGGCCTGGGGTATTGGTGGAACCTGAGGATGAGGCTCAATCACCATTCCAGACTCCACCGGCGTCATGCATGCCAGCAGGCCGGGAAACCCGTCGATCACCACGGAACATTCACTGCAAACGCCCATGCCGCAGAAGACCCCGCGCATGTCGTCGGCGTTGGCCTTTCGAAAACCGCGAATCCCAGCGTCTACCAATGCCGACGCGACCGAGTCACCTGGATCGGCGACGATCTCCCTGCCATCAAAAGTAAACGGAACAGGCTGCCTGTCCGGCTCGATTCCTTCGACCGAGATGCGCATCAGTCGACTAGCGGTGAGGAAGTGTGTGTCGTCACGCTTTCTGCTTGCGTTGAAACGCACGCCAAGTTGTGGCCCAGCGTTCGGGATCGTTCAAGTAACTGTCATTGATCTGGTGTATCGCCTGATTGTGTGGTGCCGTCTTCACCAGTTCTGGCTGCTCTCGCGCCTCGCTGCAAACGTGAGCCAGCACGTCGATCCAGTAGTCGATGTCCTCCAACGACCACATTTCCCCGGCTTCAGGGGTGAACGGTTCGGGAACGATCCAGGGCTCGTGGCTCAACCAGAATGCGTCAACGCCAAAGTCCACCATCCGGTTCTGAACATTGATTGCTGTGACACCGGTTTCGTTGGTTAGTTCGCCAAGGCTGTATCTCGTCATTTCCATTCGATGGGCTACGAGATGTGGGAGAGACTTCGTGATTCCCGGGATCTCAAGAAGCCGTTTCTCCATGTAGTTATTGGCGAGCATCGACAAGTCCGCCGCCTCGCGAATGCCGGCAGCTCCCATCGCTCGCGACCAGGAGTACGACTTGACGATCAGCGGCACGTTGCCCCAGAACTCGCGCACTCTGCCGCTGTTGTCCGGTCCTCCCTCGTCGAGGCGAAAGGCGTCGCCGTCTGCGACCACGAGAGGACGTGGCAGGAAGCGTTCCAACTCGGCGATGCAGCCGTATGCGCCAACCGCAGGGCCTCCGCCGGCTTTCGGTCCTCCGAACGTCTTGTGGAGCATGAACATACAAGCATCGAAACCGAGTTCGGCCGCTCGGATGCGACTCATCACACCGTTGAAGTTCGCATGGTCGTAGAAGCACAGCCCGCCCGCTTCATGGACGACATCGACCCATTCCTTGATATGCGGGTTATAGATCCCCATATCATCTGGGTTGTTCACCATCAGCGATGCTGTTCGATCGGACACCGCAGCGCGCAGAGCGTCTGTTGAGGCGTAGCCAGCTTCCTCAAGTGGCAGCGTGATAACAGAAAATCCGGCCGCCGCTGCGGTAGCAGGATTACATGGATGCGCTTGTGCTGTTGTGATCACCTCTGTGCGCTGGCCGAGTTCTCCGCGTGATTCGAAATACGCACGTGTGATAGTCGCGTGCAAGTACGAGGCATCCGCGCCGCCACCTGCCTGGAAGACGAAACGATCCATCCCGGACAGCTCCCGGAGAATGAGGTCGAGTCGGTGGATCACCTCGAGGACTCCCTGGAGAGTCGCTGTGCTTTGATGCGGATGCACCTCGCTGATGTGGGGGAGCATTGTCATAATCTCGTTGAGGCGCGGGTTGTACTTCATCGTGCACGTTCCGAAGAGGCTGATGCCCATCATTCCGAGCGTCTGTTGAGACAAGTGGAGGTAGTGGCGCAAGACCTCCGGCTCCGACATTTCTGGCAGCCCGATGGGACTTTGCCTTCGCATTGCTTCGGCCACCAGATCCTGAGCCTCACCTACTGTGTCGGAGATCCGTTCTTCCGTGTCCGGGAACAGGATTCCACGTCGACCGGGAGCGCCTAGCTCCATGACCACCGGTTCGTCCCAGACTGCAGAGTGATAGTTCTTGAGGGGTTGGCTCATCTCGCCGTCACCTCTTTGAGGTTGTCGACGAGGCGATCTATGTCGTCGGCGGTATGAATCTCTGTTACGCAGAACAGGGCGCTCTGGCCCAGTTCGACGTGGCTTTCGCTGAGGTCCTTGCCTCCGAATATGCGCCGCTGACGCAGTGCCTCGTTGATCTCGTTCACTGTCTTGTCAGTGCCGTCGAAGTTGACGACGAACTCCTTGAAGAATCCAGAGCTCCAGTCGACTCGAACGCCCGATAGCTCGGCGATCTTGGTGGCGGCATAGTGGCTTCGGCGCAAGATCGTCGATCCCACATCGAAGAATCCCGCTGGTCCCATGAGTGACATGTAGGTAGCGTTGGCAATCGCCCAGAGATAGACAGAGTTGCCGGTCCAATCGTTGCCGAGCTCTCGAGATCCGTACGAACTCTGGGAGAAGAGAGTTAGCCCAAACCCTCGTTCGCCGGGCACCACGGTGTCGCAGATGCTCACCTGGAGAGTCGGATACTGCTTCGCGTACTTCTCTTCGTCACGCGTTGCTATGAATCCTCCAACCCCGCCGCCGCAGTTCATGTGCACTCCTAGGGGCTGGGTGGTGCCGACAGCGATGTCTGTCCCGTAGTCACCGGGCGCAGCAAGTACTCCAAGCGAAATCGGGTCGACGCCAACGATGGTCTCCGCTCCGTGGGTACGCGCCAAACTCGCTATTTCAGCAGCATCGGTCTCGACAATCCCCAAATAGCCCGGCGTCTCCAGGTAGACCGCCGCAGTCTCGTCAGTCAACTTTGATCGAAGATCTGCCATGTCGTATCGCCCGGTGGCCGGGTCGTGGTCGACGCCGACGAGTTCGATATGACCCTTGAGTTCCGGCGATCCGCAGTAGGTGCGAATTACAGCAAGCCGCTCTGGGTCCATCGCCCGCGGAACCAGCACGCGATTTCGGCCGGTCAGTCGAGCAGCCATACGGAATGCATGACCAGCAGCGGCTCCCCAGCTGTAAAGGGGAAGCCCGACGAAGTCCATACTTACTAGTTCGCCCAACTGACTGGCGAACTCGAACCACGCTTGGTTGCGACCATGGTCCGACGAAGGCGTACCCCATACCGATGTCAGAAATTCGCTCCGTGACGAGACCTCATCGCAGATCGCAGGCACGTGGTGCTGCCAGCAACCAGCACCGAGAAAGCTGAGGTTCTCTTCACACGTGTCATTCTGTCCGAGGAGCGCCATGAGGTGCCGTCGTAGTGCGACTTCTGAGCGCAGGGCAGGCTCGAGTTGGATCTCCTCCGACAAGAGATGGTTTGACGGAATCTGCTCGAACAATTCGGCTACATCGCCTACTCCGACAACTTCAAGCATGCGTTGCCGCGCGGCGTCAGTCGAATTTGCCATGTACGGGTGGACGCGCGATTCTTGTTCCAACACGCTGTCTTCTTTCGGTTGGCTATCTTCGCCAGGGCGCTGACGCTAGCCGACGACCTTGAGCATTGTTGTAGTTCTGGGACCTGTCCGGACTCTTCGGTATCCGATCAGAGTTGCCGATCCCGGTTCACCGCCGAAGTCGACACGGAGGACCGGCGGATCCAGAGAAATGAGTTTCTCTTCGTTGGCGACGATGACGATCTCGTCGTCCTCAATGAACCCCAGCACCTGTTGACTTATCTGCTGGTTTCCCCTGCCAAGGAGAAAGCCTTGACCGCCGATAACACCCAGAATGATCGACGTCGGCGTCCCATCTGATAGGAGGGCGAGGAGCGATTGTTCTGAAGCATCCGAAGCCACTAGCGATCGGTCTCGGATGACGTCAACGCCCGTCAATGTTCCCGTAATGCTGAGAGCCGTGAGGATCTTCGCCGTGGTTGTTCCCGGTCCGATGATGTAATAGCGGTTGGGGAGCATTTCTTCGGCCAACTCTTGGCACAACGCTTCGAGTGCACTGTCGTTAGCTACGACGGGGCTTGCCTTTGTGCGCTGAACTTTGTCCGGCGCATAGGGGACTCGTGCAGTCGAGATGAATTGGGTGTTGAGTCGGTCCTGAAGTTGGCTTTCTTCCTTGACGTCGAGGACCTCAACATCGACGAGCGGTGTGTTCTCTGGGCTGATGAAGAACCGAGCTGCGATATCGCCCGCCGCTTCGGGGGTGGTGCCAAACACGCCGGAGTGCATTTTCACTCCAGCAGGAATCCCCAAGACCGGTAGGTCAGTCCCGGTTTCGGCGACTATGTCACGGGCCGTGCCGTCCCCTCCGGCAAACATCAGGAGCGTCACTCCTGCGGCCACCATCGCGCAAGCAGCAGCCTGTGTATCTCCGGCCGTTGTGATATCGCCGACTGGAATCTCCACTACATCCGTTGAAAGAGCGTGGGCACGCGCGAGGTCTTCGCCCATTACGCCTGGAGCGGCGAGCACCTTGACATCCGGCACGGCGAGGGCGAGTCGAGCCAAGGCGCGATCGGTTCGGATCCCGGCCACAGGCGCAGCACCGAGCTTGATTGCAAGTTGATGGGCCGAGCCGTCGGTTCCATGGAGAGCCACAGAGCCACCCATCCCCGCGATTGGATTGACGATCAGCCCGAGGACTTTTGACATACTGTGGCGAGTCCAGGATCGCTCGCGATCTGGTATCTCCTGGTTCATTTCGATGATGCGTTTTCCCTTGGAGCCGGCACATGTTGCAACCAACGGCGGTACATCGCCAATCGTCAATTTCGAGTGATTACGCTGGCCACTCTAGACAACATAAGGGGAAGGTCATGAACGCTGCTGTCCGGTCGACTTTGTTGGATACTCGTTCGCCTCGGAGAGTCCGCCCATGACCGATCTGACGGACCGAACCGTCTTGATCACCGGGGCATCGCGTGGCATCGGTTATGAGACGGCGCGCGTTCTTGGGGAGGCTGGGTGCAACGTCATTGCTCACTACGGTGGATATCGCGAGGGAGCGGTGGATGCGACGGCCGGTATCCCAGAGGATAGGAAAATGATCGTTCAGGCTGATTTAGCTACGCCTGGTGCCGCTGCAGAGCTTTGGAACGAAGCAGTGGTCTGGCGAGGTCGGGTCGACGTCGTAGTCAACAATGCTGCGATCATGCCTGAGGTCGGAATCGAAGATGCTGAGGCGGATTGGGAGGGCGCACTTGCCGCTGCGTTCGCTATCAATGTGATGGCACCTGCGGTACTGATCCGACTGGCGGCCCTGCACTTCATCGCAAACGGGGGTGGGGTTCTGATCACGATGTCGAGTTGGGCAGCAAATCGGGGTTCGGGCAATCCCAAGCTTGCGGCTTATGCCGCATCGAAAGCAGCTCTAGGGGCTGTTACGAAAACGATGGCGCGAGCCCACGCACGAGATGGAGTGCTCGGCTACTGCATAGCGCCGGGAACGGTCCGCACTGATATGTCGGTGCGCTCTGCCCGTAACCAAGGAGGCGAAGATGCCGTAACCGCTTCGCTGACAATGGGGGAGTGGGTGCCACCCCGGGAGGTGGCGGACCTTGTGGCGTTTCTCGCTTCAGGCACTCGTCGTCACCTCAGCGGCGCAACCCTCGACATCAATGGCGCTAGTTACATTCGGTGAGCAACTCCCTCAGCCTTTTCTCTCCGTTCACACTACGTGACGCCACATTTCGCAACCGAAGCTTTGTCTCGCCGATGTGTCAGTACTCCGCCAAGGGCGATGGCGTTCCCCACGATTGGCACTTCGTGCACCTGGGCCAGTTCGCCGTTGGTGGTGCGGGCCTCGTGATGACCGAGGCGACGGCAGTCACTCCAGAGGGACGGCTCAGCTTCGGCGACACCGGCCTATGGAATGACGATCAGGCCTCGGCTTGGAAGAGAATCACTCGATTCATTCGAGATCAGGGTGCCTTGAGTGGAGTTCAACTTGTTCACGCCGGTCGGAAGGGATCAACAACACCGCCGTGGGAGGGTGAGATCCATATGCCGGTTGAGATCGGAGGCTGGGAAACCGTCGGACCATCCGAGATCGCCTTTGGGGCCCTCCCGGCCCCGCGAGCGCTTGACGAGAACGGAATACGGAGCGTCGTCTCTGACTTTCGTGACGCAGCCCGCAGGGCGCTCGAAGCCGATTTTGATGTCATCGAATTGCATGCAGCTCACGGGTATCTGGTCCACCAGTTTCTTTCTCCGATATCTAATGCGCGGGTGGATAGTTATGGAGGCACTTTTGAAGGACGGGTCAAGTTCTTGCTGGAGGTTGTGGATGCCATACGAGAGGTGTGGCCAGACAACCGACCGCTCTTTGTGAGGGTCTCAGCTACTGATTGGGTCGACGGCGGATGGAATTTGGACGACACCGTGGCAGCGAGCATCCTTCTCCGCGAGCATGGTGTCGACCTGGTCGATTGCTCGAGTGGGGGAACTGTTGACAACGCGCTGATACCGAAAGGTCCTGGATACCAGGTCCCCTTTGCGAGAGCGATTAAGCAACGGAGCGGGATCGCTACGGGTGCGGTGGGATTCATCACCGATCCGAGACAGGCCAACGAGATCATTGTCGAGGAGTGGGCTGACGCGGTGTTCCTCGGTCGGGAATTGCTGCGACAGCCCCACTGGCCTTTACTGGCTGCTGTTGAGTTGAGCGAGTCGTTCGAATGGCCGGTGCAATACAAGACCAGCCAACCTCGGAGGTCGTCGGAGGCTGGCTAGGTTCTTGTCTAATTTTCCCAGTATCGATCGCGGTAGCTGTGAGGCTAGGTGCCGGATCCCATAGGAGACGTTCCTACA
>Ga0302135_10000930_pt1 | contig 17666 bp, 16 predicted proteins | sample CBN3_surface_MG_FD_203119 | JGI IMG/M metagenome (GOLD analysis project Ga0302135, IMG submission 203119) | Marine microbial communities from Western Arctic Ocean, Canada - CBN3_32.1 | ecosystem: Environmental > Aquatic > Marine > Oceanic | place: Canada: Western Arctic Ocean | collected...
GCCGCTCTCGATGAAGGCATAAACCTCATCGACACCGCGAACATCTACTCGCATGGCAACTCCGAGGAGATCATCGGACGTTCGCTGGTGGATCGACGAGACGAAGCACTGATCGCAACGAAGTTCGGCATGCTCTGGGAAGACGGCCCCCACGGTAAAGGCGGCTCTCGCAAGCACATTATGGATTCACTTGAGGGTTCGTTACGACGCCTCCAAACGGACTACGTCGATCTGTACCAGATACACAAGCAGGATCCCGAGACCCCGATCGAAGAGACGCTCAGGGCGCTCGATGACATGGTTCGAGACGGCAAGGTGCGGTACATCGGGCTTTCAAACTTCGATCCGTGGCGCATCGCAGATGCGCAGTGGACAGCCAAGCACCACGGCTACACATCGTTTATCTCCTCACAACCCGAGTACTCGATGCTCGAACGCGGCGTTGAGCGAGCCGTATTGCCTGTCTCCGAAAAATACGGACTTGGCACACTGCCTTACTTCCCGCTTGCACACGGATTCCTGACCGGCAAGTACCGCCGTAACGAAGCCGTTCCAGAGAACACACGATTGGCACTCACCCCTGCTGCACAGGGCAAGCGACTTTCAGAAGCCAACTTCGATGTTCTCGATCAACTCGAAGTGTTCGTCGAAAAGCGAGGCCACACGATGGTCGAGCTTGCATTCGCATGGCTTCTGGGAACATCGGCCGTGAGTTCTGTGATCGCCGGCGCCAGTTCACCAGGCCAAATTAGCCAGAACGCTGCAGCTGCCGACTGGGGATTGACCGCAGATGAGATGGAAGAGCTGAACGGGATTCTGGACGGGTAACGTCCGCTTCGGAAGTATTGCCCTTATCGCTGGTCAGCCCTAGACTACGCCGAAGACACGATGACATACGCGAGAGTCATATGGCGCAAATGGTTTGGGTCCATGTCGAGCAGGGAGTTTCCGAAAATTGAGCACAAAAGCGGTTGAATCGAAAACAGATCCAGCTTTATTGGCCCATCTCTATCGCCGAGTCGGATTCGGCGCCACCCGGGATCAGATCGACCAACTTGCCGGTCAGGATTACGCAGAAACGGTCGAGTTTCTACTCAATCCCACTCCAGAAACCGGAATTCCCGACGATGAACTAACGCGGTACATGGGCGGAGAAGCCCAGCACGCCTACCTGGCCATTTGGCTGTATCGCATGCTCAATTCCCGAAACCAACTTCAGGAAAAGATGGCTCTTTTCTGGCATGGCGTGTTCGCAACCGGGCTCATCAAGAACGAACACATACTTTCGGGGACGAACCAGATCGAAATGTTCCGCCGGAACGGAATGTCCGACATACGCCGCATTTTCATGGGCATCGCCAAGGACCCGGCGATGATTTACTGGCTCGACAACAACGAAAACCATCTTGGAGAACCTAACGAAAACTGGGGCAGGGAGCTTCTCGAGCTGTTTTCGCTGGGAGTCGGAAACTACAGCGAAATCGACATCAAGCACGCATCTCGAGCGTTCACCGGATGGACCTTTGCCCAGTCTCCGCCGCTCTACCCTCACGGCTACTATCCGGCCGACTTCCTGTTCGACGCGGACGACCATGACAACGGCGAAAAAGAGTTTCTTGGTCACAAGGGTAATCTTGACGGCGGCGACATCATCGACATCATCGTCAAGCAACCCGCCTGTGCCGCGTTTATCTCAAGGCACCTCTACAACTTCTTTGTAGCCGACGAGCCACAGGTTCCAACGTGGAACGACCTGCCTCCACAGGATCCCGAACTGATCGACGCTATGTCGAAAGCGTTTCTGGATTCTGGCGGTGAGATCAAAGAAGTGCTTCGAGTGATGTTCAACTCAGACTCGTTCAAGAACGCTCGGTTCAAAAAGGTGAAGAGCCCAATTGAATTGGTAGCCGGCATATTGATGCTGGCTGGCGAGTACACGGACTACCGACCTGGTCTTGCCGAATATGTTCAGACCACGACTTTCAACATGGGTCAGCTACTTTTGAATCCGCCAACGGTCGAAGGTTGGCACACCGGAAAAGAGTGGATCGACGGTGGCAACCTCACCGAGCGGGTCAACTTCGCAGTCGAGCAGATCGGTGACGGGCTATCCCCCGGAATCAAGCAGATCATCGATCAACTTGTCGAAGGCGATTCGCTTTTCACACCCGAATCTTTCGTGGCAAGCACCCTCGATGCGCTTGGACCGATCGACGTTGAAGAATCGACTCGTGAAGCACTGATCCAGTTCGCATCTAATACCGAAAGTTATGAAACTCGGTCACGGGTCGTCCGCATGCTTCGCCTCATGGTCTCAACACCCGATTTTCAATACGCCTAACTGCCCAAATGCCCTTTCTAAGGAGACACCCTGAATGACTGTAAACGGAAACGGAAAAGCGCCGGTGCTGGTGGTCTTGCAGATGACCGGTGGCAACGATTTCATGAACACGCTCGTGCCGTATACGTCTGGGATTTACTACGACAATCGCAGGACGGTACGGATTGATGAGGATTGTGTCATCACCATCAACGATGAGCTCGGTTTCCACCCTGCCGCTGCGCCGTTGAAGGAGATGTACGACAAGGGCGATGTGGCGATTATTCAGGGTATCGGCTACGAGAACTCCAACCGGTCGCATTTCCGTGCGATGGACATCATGCACACGGCTGAACCTCTCATTATTTCGACCGAAGGCTGGCTTGCAAAAGCGATCCGAGATATCGATCCCGACGGAAAAAACGTTCTTACAGGTGTGAGTTTTGGACGAGGGTTGCCGCGTGCCATGGCAGCACCCGGGGTGCGTGTGACCTCCGTTGGTGATCTCGACACCTATGGCCTGATGACGTCAGTCGAGGTCGAGACAGACCGTGCTGAAGCGATGGACATCTTCAAGCGCTTCTACACGCCGGCAATCGGCACCGGCGCCACGATGAGCTACCTGAAGCAGACCGGCGACGATGTGCTTACGGGCATTGATCGGTTGCAGGAGGTACCGGGTCAGTACGAATCGACTGTCGAGTACGAAGACAACCCGATCGCCAAGAGCTTGCGAGATGTTGCACGAACTCACATAGCGGGACTCGGCACCAGAATTTTCTACGTTCAGCATGGAGGCTACGACCATCATGCTATCGAGATGCCGGCCCACGAGAATCTGCTGTCGGAACTTTCAGGTGCGTTAAGAGATTTCATGGACGACCTTCGTGAGCACGATGCCGCCCAAGAGGTGGTTATCTACGCGTTTACCGAGTTCGGTCGCAGGGTGCAGGACAACGGAAGCGGGACCGATCACGGCTCAGGTGGCGGGGCGTTCATCATTGGCGACCGAGTTGAAGGCGGCCTGTATGCCGAGTACCCGTCACTCGACCCCAAGACCTATGCCAATGGCGAAGACCTTTCGCACACCTTCGATTTCCGTGGCGTTTATGCGACTTTGCTCGAACAGTGGATGAGCGTTGATTCGGTCGATATCGTCCACGGTAAATATGAGCAATTACAGCCTTTCAAGACCGCCTAACCGTTTTCTTCTGGAGTTTCTTTATGGCACGACCGTTTGGACTACTGAGAGCGGGATTCCCGTACTTGAAGTCGCTTGGAATGCGTCGACTCACCAACTACCCGGTCGATTTCACGCTCGGGCCCGACGGTCGGATGTACATCCTGAACCGCCAGGAGGGTGCTGTCGTAGTACGCAAATACACCGTTGATGACGAGGATCTCGGCAATTTTGGAACCGTTGGCGATGCCGAGGGTGAACTCCAGTGGGCGGTTTCGATTATTTCCGATTCCGAGGAGAACGTTTACATCTCAGACGAGGCAAACGACAGGATTTCTGCGTTCGACAAAGAAGGCGAATTCCTATCTTGCTTCGGTGAGACCGGTTCAGGTGAAGGGCAGTTGAACCGTCCTGCGGGATTGGTGTTCGATGCTGACGAGAACATTCTTGTTGTCGATTCGAAGAACCACCGTGTTCAGAAATTCACCAAAGATGGCAAGTTTCTCAGCGGGTTCGGTAGTCACGGTGATGGCGATGGTGAATTCGACTCGCCGTGGGGCATTACTGTCGACGAGTTAGGCGATATCTACGTTGCTGACTGGCGGAACGATCGTGTTCAGAAGTTCACTTCTGACGGCGAGTTCATGATGAAATTCGGCAAGAACGGAAGCGCTAACGGCGAGTTCAATCGTCCCACGGATGTGGCGGTCGATCTCGACGGTGACATCTACGTTTGCGATCGTGGCAACAACCGGGTGCAGCTGTTCAACGCTGAAGCCCGGTATGTCGATAAGTTCATCGGTGACGCAACGCTGTCTAAGGCTGGTCGTGAGTACATGATGACCAACGCCAGCCCGAATCGTATTCGCGACATGGCAGTGCTGGAACCCCAAAAGCGACTGCGTCTACCACGGTCGATCGCTGTGGATAGCGATATGCGGTTGTACATCGCCGACACCGGGTCGTATCGTATTCAGATCTACCAGAAAGAAGCGATACACCTCACCCCGCAACAGTTCGCACCACCGATGCGCTCAGTGACGCTTCACCAAGAATGAGTGCCTAAGGCACCTCGACGATGATCTCGCCGTTGTCTTCGGTGATCTGCTCGCCTAGAACGGTCGTGTTGCGCAGGATCACTTTTCCATTGCCGTAGGCGTAAACGTTGGTGCGCTTGGCATCTCCAGTTTCATCGCCCACAACGCTGTCGATTAGAGTGATCACCGTATTGTCGTTCGCCACGACATCACCCGTGATCACGGAGTTGATGACAGTCATCTCAACCCGCTCGAAAGCGACCAGCAGATCAGCCGTGGTGTTCTCGATCAGATAGTGCGAATCGCCGCCGTTCACCGACGAACCCGAGTAGTCGCTGTCACGAATAACCATCGTGTTGCCACCCCATGCGTTCAGCTTCCAGCCGTAGGTGTAAGTGTTGATCAGCCGCAGCTTCGCACCGGCACCGAAGTCCCATGACTGGTCTTCCCATTGGTCGGCACGAATATCAACTGCGGTCATAGTCTCGTTCTGCGCAGGAAGTCCGATTCCTACACTGACTGTGATCGATGGTTTGTTTCGAATAGTGATATCGCTACCCGGACCGACATTGATGCCCCAGCCATCGACGGTTGAATTGAACATTGAAAGTGCGAACTCCATCGTCGAATTCGCTCCCGGATCGAAGATGTATTCGTCGAAGACACGTGGCAACTCTGTGTCCATGACAGTAGGCCACGGCATGCACAGTTCGATCTCCATCCTGCCCGAGTCATGTATCTCGACCGAAGTCTGATCGCAAACTGTTCCCGAGAAAGACTCCCAATCGGTGACGTCGATCATCGATGAACCGCTCATGAAGTTCCACGTGTTGCACTGATCGAGTGTCGGGTCCATTCCGTTCGCTGTGAGCTTGGCGTTGTCGAAGAACGCCCAGTTGAACGACCCGGTGCACGACGACCCGATTCCGGAGTTGTTCACTATCACCTCGGAGTTCTCGGTCGCTTTCAGTTCGTGCTCGAATGAAAAGTCTTTGACGTGTTCGAAAATTGAGTCTGTGATGATCAGCTTTGCGTTACCGCTCAACGTGATATTGCCACGATGCAGGAAGTGCGTGTCGGTGATCTCGAGTACGTCATCGCAGGATAGGACGATCGGCGTAGAGCTTTCCTCGAAATTACCCAGGACTCTATAGGTCTCATTCAGTTCGTCTGAGTCGGTAAAACCCGGTCGCGACACAATGACTTTCAGGTTGGTCGGGGTGCTCGAAGAGATCGTGATCGGTGCAGAGTAGACCGCGCCGTTGGTGACTGACGGAGTGGTGCCGTCGAGGGTGTAGATCAGATCGGACCCAGGTTGGTTGTTGGAGATCGCAACGACTTGATCACCAATGTAAACGCTACCTACAAGCCCGATATTCGGCCTGTCGAGCGGCGGCTTTTCGATCGTGTACTGCGATGACGCTATCGCTCCTACGACTCCGCTTTCCATAATCACGAGAACCATTACCTGCGCATCCTCGTCGATCTCGAACTTACCCTCGTACAACGTGCCGTTCTGTTTGTCGGGTGTAGATCCATCCAGCGTGTAGTAGATAGCGGCACCGCTTGGGAGTTCCCAATTGATCGTGATAAGCGTTGGGCCCGAGTAGTTCCCAGCGTCGGGTCGTCGCTGTCGCCCCGGGTGCGCTATTAGGCGTGGGAGTATGGCTGGGAGTGCTGCTGGGTGGCGACAGTGTTCGTTGGCGCGCGTGTGCTCGGAGGTGCTGGGGGCACAGTGGGCGTGGCTTTATCTAATGAAACAGGTGAGCTCGGTAAAGCAGGCGGCTCGTCTTCAACAACGACCTCGATAGTCACGGCGGGTGACTGAAGATCTGCTGTGGTAGGCGCCTCTGTGGATGAGCACGAGGCAACAAATCCAGCGACGAGCGTGACGCCTTTTGTTTTGACCATCTAATTAGCATGAAACTTGTGCATGCATGGCACATCAGTAGTTCCCCATATCGGCATGACCATATGAGTTCGGATCGGGTGAGCCGACAGTTCATTCCACAGCGAGTCTGTAGAGTGTTCCGAACATGCCAGAACACATACTCGCAATTGATCAGGGAACAACCTCAACCCGGGCGATAGTTTTCGACTCTACGGCTACGCCTGTTGGGTCTGCGCAGGTTGAGCTTTCGCAGCATTTTCCGCAGCCCGGCTGGGTTGAACATGACCCGATAGAAATCGCGGAAGCAGCCGTAAGTGTCGCAAAACAGGCCATTGGACGCGCTCAACTCGCGTCCGACGATATCGCAGCAATAGGAATAGCCAATCAGCGCGAAACAGTGATCGTCTGGGAGCGCTCAACCGGTCGACCCGTTGCCAACGCGATCGTGTGGCAGGACAGGCGAACGGTCGAAATTTGTGCCGATATTGGTCGCGGAAGCCATGCCAGAGATATTCGTCAGATCACTGGCCTCGTGGTCGATCCTTATTTCAGCGCAACGAAGCTGATGTGGCTGCTGGCAACAATTCCGAACGGTCAGCAGCGTGCTGAAGCCGGTGAGCTGTGCTTCGGTACGGTCGACACATGGCTGCTCTGGCACCTCACAAAAGGCGCTGTGCATACGACTGATGCCACAAACGCCTCTCGAACGATGCTTCTGAATCTCCACGATCTGGAGTGGGATCCGGAGATGCTGGAACTATTCGACGTTCCAGAAATTATGCTTCCAGAGGTTCGTGGATCGGCGGACGACTATGGAGTCACCGACAAGTCGATATTCGGGGTCGAAATACCGATTACTGCTATGGCGGGAGATCAGCACGCAGCGTTATACGGTCAGGCCTGCTTCAAAATTGGCCAGATCAAGTGCACCTACGGAACGGGAGCGTTTGTACTGGCGAACCGGGGTGCAACGCCGCCTATTCAGCAGTCGGGACCCGGAGATTCGGGTTTGCTGGCGACTCTGGGATTTCAGGTGGGGTCGAAAAAACACTATGCGATCGAGGGCTCAGTTTTCGTTACTGGAGCGACAGTTCAGTGGCTGCGCGACGCGCTTGGAATCATCTCGAACGCTGAAGAAACCTCCGATATGGCGCTGCTGGCAGGATCTAACGAGGGTGTTTACTTCGTTCCTGCGTTTGTCGGATTGGGGGCGCCTCACTGGCAACCGTACGCAACAGCTTCGATCACGGGCATGACTCGTGGCACCGGGCAGCACCACATAGTTCGCGCAGCGCTCGAGTCGACTGCGTATCAGGTGAAAGACGTTATAGGCGCGATGGAGGGCGGTAGAACACGTTCGAATCAGCCGTTGAGAGCCGATGGCGGTCAGAGCAATAACCCGTTCGTGATGCAGTTTCAGGCCGACATTCTCGATCGACCGGTCGAGGTTGCAGGGGTTGCGGAGACAACCGCTCTGGGCGCTGCATTTTTGGCCGGACGCGGAGTCGGGCTATGGCGATCTGAAAGCGAAATCAGCTCACTTTGGCAGACCTCAGCTCGCTACGAGCCGTCGATCAGCGAGTCGGAACGCACCAATCTTTACGCAGGATGGCTCGATGCGATTCGTCGTTCGAGTACAACGATTTAGGGATTTGATTTGACCATTCTCGTTACCGGAGTAACCGGAAAAACTGGCCACCGTGTAGTTGAATCGCTGGTGACGCGTGGCGTCGGAGTTCGAGGACTCGTCAGGGACCTTGAACGGGGCAAGATGGCGACACTCGGAATGGCCATCGAGCTGGCGCTTGGTGATTTCGACGATCCTGAAACGGTCGCCGAAGCAGCCAGAGGGTGCGACGGAATGTACCTCGTGGTAGCCGACGGCAAGAATCAAATGAGCCAGGAAATTGATGCCGCCCGGGTAGCTGTCGAGGCGGGCGTCGAACACATCGTAAAACTCTCTTCGAGCGATGCAGATCAACGACGCACCTACTGGGCAATTGCTCACAGCGACATAGAGCAGGCGTTAGCGAAGATGGACGTCGGCTACTCAGCGGTTCGCCCCAATTACTTCATGGATGGCTTTCTCGATCTCTTCAAGGTCGATTCATCCGGAAACATCACGATGGAAGTCCCTATAGGCGATGGCAAAATCGGTGCAATAGATCCCTATGACATCGCTGAAACCAGCGCTGCACTACTGGCGGGTGGAAAGCCGCTCAACGGGCATGCGCTGCTCACGGGAACTGAGAACATCTCGATGAAACGGGTGGCCGATGCGTTCGCCAGCGTTACAGGTCGAAAGATCACATATGTCAGCCCCGATCCAGCCACTTACCGGGCCGAACTCGAGATAGAGGGTTCAGCCAGCGCAGGTGATATCGCCGACATCTACGAGGAAGTTCGTTCGGGTACAGCGGAAGTGGTTTCCAGCGAGGTCGAACGAATTACGGGTACCCCCGCTCGTTCGATTGAGCAGTTTGCAAGCGCCAATGTCGACGCCATCAACGCGGCGATTTCTGGCGTAAATTCTGGCGGGTAATTCAGCACTAACCACTACTCGGGATGCTAATCTGCCGCCAGCTTTTATCAGGTAGTAGCTGGAGACATGCGATATGTACGTTGGAACTCAGGTCGGGGCGCGAAACGATTCGGACTTTGAACAGTGGGCGCAGCTCGGCGTTGTGAACGTCTGCTCCGATCCCCCCGGTGATGCTCGCTCGTGGACGAAGGACGATCTGGCACGCCACAAGGACAAGCTCGATTCCTACGGGATCACGCTCGATATGGTGCAGATTCCGCTTTCGTCGACACCACTCGATGTCTCGCAGTCCCCAAACATCATGCTCGGAAAAAGTCCCGAGCGCGATCGTGAGATCGAGGTTGTTCAGAACATCATTCGTTGGTGCGGTGAGGTCGGGATTCCTTCGGTCAAGTACAACATGAACATCATCGGCATCCCGCGCTCAGAACGTGAGGCAGGCAGGGGTGGTTCGTCGAACTCGACCTTCCGATGGGCAAAGATGAATCAGGACGACCCCCCAACTATCGCCGGTGTTGTTGGCGTGGACGAAAACTGGGAACGCATCGACTACTTCCTCGAGCGCGCAGTACCGTCTGCTGAATCGGCAAAAGTTCGATTGGCATGCCACCCCCACGATCCCTACACGCCGGACGGCTACATGGGAGTGACTCGCGTGCTTGGAACGATCGACGGCATGAAGAAGTTCGTGATGATGCACGAGAGCCCGTACCACGGTCTGAACTTCTGCCAGGGCACAGTGACCGAGATGCTCGACGACCCCAACGAAGAGATCGCCGACGTCATTCGATGGTTCGGTAGTCGCGAGAAGATTTTCAACGTTCACTTCCGAAACATCCGAGGTCACAAGCTCGACTTCATGGAGTCGTTCCCGGATGAGGGCAGTATCGACTTCACCGAGATCGTCAAGGTCTACCAGGAGGTCGGATACAAGTACATGCTGATGCCCGATCACGTCCCGGGGATTAGCGGTGACGACCCACAGGGCACCGCTTTTGCGTTCTGCTACGGCTACATCTCGGCGCTACTACAGTCGATAGGCGAGCCCCGCAAGCAAGCATGGATAACGAAGGGGCCGTAAGTGGTGCTGATGGCACACGCCGCCGCCCCATCGTCATCCTGAACTAGATTCAGGACCTCGTTCATCGATTGCGACCGTAAACGGGGGCGCAAGCCGTCATCGACTGGATCGTGAGATATGTCCACCTTTCGAGATACTGAATCAAGTTCAGCATGACGGGGCGGGCTGTTGTAGGCTGATTCGTGAAATTCATAGGAGAAGCTCGTTTGCCAGACAACCATGTGCCAGATAACCAGGAAGCAATCGACCCGGTCGCGTATCGTTCGAAAGTGCGCATCGAACGTGTAAAGGGCCCAATTCGCAGGGCGTACGTCCCGGCGCACGATGGCCCGGTGATGCTCGGGGTCCACTCGGAAGTTGCCGAGCACTACGGCGTCGACAACAACGTAGTCGATCCATATACGACGACTCTCGACTACGTGGTCACGGCCACAGCCGGGTGAATGACCGGAACATTTGGCGGTGCCCTTGAGGCCCGCGGGATTCCGGCTGGCGACGGCTTTCTTGTTTCAGAAACGGTCGGCGAGCTAGAAAAAGAGCGTGGCACGCTTGTTATCAAGCGGATACACGTCGTTTATCAACTGAACGTGGAATCAGGACTACTCGCCGAGAAACGAGACGCCATTGAGCGCGCCTTCGAACTGCACCCCGACTCATGCCCGGTGTACCGGAGCATCTACACCAGCATCGACATCACGAAAGAGATCGGGATCAGCGAGGTTTAGTCCTTGAACGTGAGCGTGTCTGTCACGCCCCACGGCGATGTCATCGTCAGGACAATCCATGTTCGGTGTTCCAGATTCGGGTTGATCTGGATCCTTACTTCCATCTCTTCGTGCGGATTCAGCACACCGGGCTCAATCACCTCGGGATCATCCTGGTCGTAGTCGAGCCAGAATTCCTGAGCGGTCCATGTGTTGTCGGATAGCGAATTTGTGTAGGGCGGAACCAGAAAAATTTCGTCTGCGCCGCCCTTCTGATCGTAACGAACGGTAACTACCCAATCTTCGAAATTAGTGAAGCTGGTGCGGCCGTCGTTTGTAATTATCAGGTTGATGAGCGTGTGCCCAGCCGACTGCCGGGCGCTGACAAGTTTGAACGAACTTTCAAGGTCGTCGATCAACAACTGGTCAGTCGCTGCATAGGCTTCAGCCCGGCTGGCTCCAGTGTCCATGACACCATTAATTGCAGCGAACGCCGTTGTAATAACGATGAAAAACGCAATTAGCCATGTGATTGCTGTGCCCATGGATCATTTGCCGGATCAGCTCGCCGACTGTATTTGTTCGGCGATCATAGTGGTGGGTATCCGGCCCTTGATCTAATCGTCGATTAGGTGATCTCCACAGGCGAGTTCCGAATGAGTCGATAGCGGTATCCGCAAGTGTCACCTGCATGCGGGCAAGCTCACATGGGCACCTGACGCAGGCAGCGAGCAGCAGTTTTTATTCGAGTTCCTTATTGACGATGCAGTGGCTTAACGTGGTAAATCAAGTGATCCATGTATTCACTGCAGTCGCGTTGATCGGCGTGCCGTTCGTTGTTCGGTATGTGGTGATACCGCAGGCCGACGATGCCACCACGGCTGATGTTGTGGAGGGCTTCTACTCGCTCTGGCCGCTCATTGTTACGGTGGTGCTCTTTAGCACGGGGTTTTTGAACTTCCTGTTCGCCAATTCAGGATCGAAAAACTCGTTCATAGGCAGCTTCCTCACACCGTTTGGCATCACGGTACTGATCAAGATGACACTGCTAGTCGTTATCGATGTAATCAGCATCTTGCTTGGGATCAACGACGATTTCCAGGCCGACGCCGATATGTGGCTACTGGTGCTTATGACGCTCGGAATAGTGGCGCTGATTCTTTGCAGCACTATGCACCGCGGTGGGATTAGTTTGGAAAAGAGCAGTAGCTAGAGAACCTGAGGTTCTGGCAGACTGACTTGAACATATGACGCAAAACAGCCCGGTTGTACTCCACCGGGCTGTTTTTGTTTGACGCTGTGTTTATTCGACGCTTGGGTTGTTGCCGTATGCGGTCGGACCCACCCTCTCCCTCCCTCCGTTGAAGGGAGGGAGGACTTACTTGTCCCCGGTACGATGTTGACGATTCAGACGACCCCGAACCTGCCGGAGAAAACGTGCCAATGGCACCTAGGGTTTGACCATTGAGCCGTCGGCTCTTCGTACGGTGTCCCATGCTCCGCCAAACTCACGTTCCTTGAACGGGAACTTGGCCGCCATCTCTTCATCGATATCGATACCGAGACCCGGCTTGCCGTTGGACCACATCATGCCGTCCTTAAGGGTCGGAGTACCCGGGAACATCTCGCGAGTGCGTTCGGGTGGAATTGCCGCTTCCTGAATACCGAAGTTGTAGTTGTTCAGGTTCAACATCAGGTTCGCCGCGTGGCCAACAGGCGAAGTGTCGCCGGGACCGTGCCACGCTGTTCGCACGCTGTATAGCTCGCCCATTGCCGAGAGCTTCTTGGCAGGTGTGATACCGCCGATCTGCGACACGTGGATTCGGATGAAGTCGATCAATCGATCCTGGATCATCGGGATCACCTCGTGTGGACTGTTCCACAGTTCACCCATCGCGATTGGTGTCGTGCACTGCTCGCGCACCATGCGGAAGTAGGCGTTGTCCTCGGGTGCGAAGAGGTCTTCGAGGAAGAACAGTTGATACTTTTCTACTTCTTTGGCGAACCACACACCGAGAATCGGTGGAATGCGCTCGTGAACATCGTGGAGAATCTCGAGACCGTATCCGAATCGATCACGCACGTATTCAAATAGACCGAGGGCCGATCGCATGTACGGCTTTGGCTCGAAGACTCCACCTGGGTGGGCGTACATTTTGTTCTCATCGTAATCACGAACCCATGAAGTTGCAGCGATCGGGCCTTCGAGAGTGTTGTGGTTCCCTGAGGTCGATCCGCCTGCTGCGCCCTTGTTGCCGTAGGTTGCGTAGCCGGGAGTCGACACCTGAACTCTGACATGGTGAAAGCCCTGCTCAACGAATGCCTGAATACTGTCGCCTACTTCTTCATTCGACCCGCCGGAGGCATGAACGTATACCGGGGCAGCTTCACGTGCTCGGCCGCCGAGCAGGTCGTAGACAGGCATGCTTGCCATCTTGCCCTTGATATCCCAGAGCGCCTGGTCGACACCGGAGAGAGCGTTGTTGAGCACGGGGCCGTTACGCCAGTAAGAAGAAACGTACGACGACTGCCAGATGTCTTCAATATCGGCGACGTTTCGACCGATCAGGAAGGGTCGCAGGTAGTCGTTGATGGCGGCTGCAACTGCCGTTGGTCGCTGGGTGAAGGTTGCGCAACCAACACCGTAAAGGCCGGGTTCTGATGTTTCGATCTTGACGATCACGAGGCGGATATTGTCCGGCTCGGTGAGGATAGTCTTGATATCGCGGATCGTTACATTACTCATATATAGCTCGGCCTAAGTGTTGGTGTTGTGGACTCAAAAAATGCTGGACGAACTCGCCCAGCAAGAACGAATTGTACTCGCGGTTAGAGGGTCAAGAGAAAGACAATCAATTTCTATCCGGTAGCGTCGAGCATCCACCTGATTGCGGATAGCGCTTGGGCGAAGGGAAATTATGAAATTGAGTTATCGGAGCATTATGGTTCGACTGAAAAGAGGTATAGCGCTATGAAATTACTCCTGATCGGCGGGACTCGATTTATCGGACGAACAGTCGTGCAAAAGGCATTGGAGCTTGGTCACGAGGTTGCGATATTTCACCGAGGGCAGCACGAGACTGATTTTGCCGCTGAAGTGACCCACATTCACGGAGAAAATATCGATATCGCTGATCATCTTGAAGAGATCAAGACCTATAACCCTGACGCAGCAATCGATACGACACAGTTCGAGACTGAGAGCACTCAGACCGTGGTTGACGCTCTGACCGGTGTCGTGGATCGGTATGTTCTTGTTAGCAGCATGGACGTTTATGTCGCGTACGTAAGACTCCACCGAACCGAGCTGGGACCACCTCAACCGCTACCGATAACAGAGGAGGGTGAACTCCGAACTCTGCCGGGAGAGGGGCTTACCGAAGAGATCGACAATCTCAATGCTGAGCGAGTTGTGCTTGGTCAACAGGATTTGCCGGCTACGATCACTCGGCTGCCGGCAGTTTTTGGTCCAGGCGACTATCAGCGACGAATCGGCGAGATGATCGACAAGCTGAAAGCATCGGATGGAGAACTGAAGCTGCACCCGATTCAGGCGAACTTCCGGTGGACGTGGGGCTACGTAGAAAACATAGCCGACATGTTGCTGGAGAGTGTCGGTGATCGCCGTTCAGGAAACCGTGTTTACAGCCTCGGATATCCCGCTGGAGTGAGCGTGCTTGAGCTGTACGAAATGGTAGCGGACGTGATCTAGTGGGGTGGCAGCGTAGTCGTCACAGAAGATGGCACCGAAGAGCCCGAGCAAGATTTAACTCAACACTGGATCACCGACAGCACGAAGTTTAGGCGTGACTTCGACTATTCGGAGCGAATTTCACTTGAGAAAGCGATAACGCTAACGGTTCAGCACGATCTTGCAGCACAGGCGTAATCGCCACTCAAGGCTTCACCATCGCACCCCGGCTCGTCGGACCCTTTGCCGCCTAGCCCTGAGTGCGAGCCCATTTGCGTAGTGAAGGCATTTCTCGGGGTGGCTCCTGAATCATGCCCCACTCGACGTACGACACCTCGGCCACGTACACGTCGCCCTTCGAGTCGATCGCCATGCTGTGGGGCCATAGGAACTGGTCGGGCTCCTCACCCATCAGCTCTGAACCGAACCTTGTAATACGATTTCCTTCTCGGTCGTACACGCCAACCCGATTGCCAAGATTCGGTTCGCCACGGTTAGGTGAACCCTTCGTTGGTCCCTGCTCAGCAACGTAAATACGGACATCATCGCCCGTACCCGTCACCTCGACTGCTACCGCCTTGTGCACCTGCCACTCGCGAAGAAACTCGCCATCAAGAGTGAACACCTGCACGCGGTAGTTCTCACGGTCGCAAACGATCACTTCTTCATCGTCGATCAGTGCCAGATTGTGCGGAACGTTGAACTCGCCCGGATCGGTGCCGATCGTGCCCCACGACTTGATGAGCTTGCCGTCAGGGTCAAGTCGATGGATCCTCGAGTTGTTGTAGCCGTCGGTGATGAATATCTCGTTCGTAGTTTTCGAAATGGCGACATCGGTTGGTCGGTGGAACATGCCTCCGCTCTGCTTCGGAGCAGGTGTGCCCGACCCAATGGTCATCAGGTAATCGCCCGACTTAGTCATCTTGTGAATCTGATGAGCGTTGTCGTCTACGACCCAGATGTTGTCTTCGTGGTCGATAGTTATGGCATGGGGTCGGTTGAACCACGTGTCCCAGAACTGCGATGCGTTGCCGTACGCGTCGTGCGTGATCCGCACAGTGTCGGGCGGATTGTCGTTGCCCCACATGTTTATCACGTTACCGTCGGGATCAAACACCAGAACCGGCTTGTTCCCTCGGTTGAACACGAAAACGTTGTCATCGGCGTCTACAGCCACCGACGTAGCCTCGCGGAGCCAAATTCCATGAGGCACTTTCGCCCATAGCGGGACCGGTTCGAAAACTGTGTTGGGCGTGACGATGGCGGGCATAGGAGACCTCTGTTGCGGATCACGACGAGATGAGAGTCGCCGAGTTCGCATGGTACTGCGGTAGTGGAGTTATTTGGAGTTTATATGGCGAAGAATTTCGTCGATGTCGGGCGATCCGTTGATCACCAACGTCTTGTGAGCCTGTTGCCGAACTTTTGCCTCGATCTTGGCCTGAGTCAGAATCGAATCGTCGTTGCTGTCGATATCACCGATCACTGGGGATCGATAAGACCGGACGATGATCCTCATGAATTTGAACAGCGTTAACCATCTAGGGTGCCGGTTATTGCGCCTGATCTCGGCCTTGACGTGACGCCAGAACACTCTCCAGAGCATGACTCTCAGGCTTACATTGAGAAAGATGATTAGGTCGGCGGTGCGCCAAATCTCCTGACCGGCTGCGCCGCAATATCGCCGATCTTATCGACGTGATCGGTCGCCAGACCCCGCCTGCCGTCGTCATTTCTGCTCCACAGTACCCAGTCTAGTTCGAACAGCGGGAACCCGGTCACTTCTGCGAGCCGTTTAGCCAGGGTGGTCTTTCCGGCACCGGCGCCACCAGTGACGTATATGCGTTTGATCTCCTACATTATTCGACCCTAAGACATCACCCTGAAGCGCACAACCGAAATTTCTTGGTAAATTTACGTGTCTGAATATTTCAACACCTCGTCTTTGCGTAAAACGCGAGCTGGGGTCATCTGAGACGATAAGCACCCGAACCCGAGAAACGCCGAGAAGCGAAGTTAGGACTAAGTAAATGTTTGCAGATTTGAGTGGAAAAGTAGCATTGGTAACCGGTGGCGGACAGGGACTTGGCCTTGGCATCGTACTGAAGCTGGCAGGTCAGGGCGCTGACATTGCGATTGCCGACCTGAGCGAAGAGAACGCAGCGGATGCGGCAAAACAGGTCGTTGCGATGGGTCGCAAGGCATACACCGCCAAGATGAACGTGACCGACAAGGACTCGATTATCGCTGGGGTTGAGAAGATCGCCGCGGAAGCTGGCCAGATCGACATTCTCGTCAATAATGCCGGTGTCGCCGGTGCTCCCGGTTCGACCGGAACAGGATTCCGAGATGTTGACTGGGATTTCACGTGGCAGGTAAACGTGAAGGGTCTCGCAGACGTTACCGAGGCTGTTCTTCCGCAAATGCGTGCGCGCAAATACGGCAAGATCATCAACATTTCTTCAGTTGCCGCAAAAGCAGCCAAATACCAAACCGCCTACTACGCCACGACGAAGATGGCTGTAATTGCTTACACGCAGGCGCTTGCTCGTGAGTTCGCACTCGAGAACATCAACGTGAACGCCGTGGCTCCGGGTCGTATCTGGACCCAGTTCCACCAGGATTGGATGGCAGAGCGTGAGGCTCTCGGTGATGAGGCAGTAGCGGGCAAGGATAAATTCGATGTATTCATAGGCGCTCTCAAGGAAGTAATTCCGATGGGCCGACCCCAGGAGCCGTCCGATATAGGTTCTCTTGTGACGTTCCTGGCTTCAGAGGAAGCTCGCAACATCACAGGCCAGACCATCCAGTGCGACGGCGGCCAGGTGATGTCCTAGCGGTGGCGTGCCACGTTTTATTCGTGGTTGGGCGCGGGTTGGCTTATTCGGTTAGCCCGTGCCGCTGGATAGTGTGATCTGTTCTCCTTCCCTGGCAGGGAGGGAGTTAGAGAGTGGGTTGAAAGTCGGTACACTCGGCGTCGGGTTGGATCGGGATCGATGCAATTTTTTTAACGTGAAATACGGAGCTATTAAGCAATATGGATAAACGATTCGAGGGCAAGGTTGCGCTGGTCACAGGAGCCAGTTCGGGTATCGGTGAAGCGGCAGCAATGCAGTTTGCCGAGGAGGGAGCAAGTGTTTTGCTGGCGGCCAGACGCGAATCGGAAGGACAGGCCGTCGTCGAAGCGATTCACGACAAGGGCGGAGTGGCATCTTTCATC
>Ga0302135_10000931_pt1 | contig 17662 bp, 13 predicted proteins | sample CBN3_surface_MG_FD_203119 | JGI IMG/M metagenome (GOLD analysis project Ga0302135, IMG submission 203119) | Marine microbial communities from Western Arctic Ocean, Canada - CBN3_32.1 | ecosystem: Environmental > Aquatic > Marine > Oceanic | place: Canada: Western Arctic Ocean | collected...
ATTATATTCATCAAAATTATATCCTGGCCATTTATATAGCATTTCAACGTCTTTTGCACTATTTGAAACAAATTTGTCAAATATATCGCTATTCATTTCCGACCAGTTACCTAAATCCCAATGTCCCAAACCATAGCTATAATTTATTTTATCTTTTAAATTTTCATCAAAAAATTTGGCCATAATAGTTCTATGTGATTTAGTTATTCTATTTAAACATAATCCATACCATTTTACTTGTTTTTTGGTTTTTATATTTTTAATTTTTATTGCGATATCCTCTGAATATTTTGTAATGTGGCGGTAAGAAAATCGTTCCCAATATCTATCATAAATTGTAGGTATAACTGTATGTGTTGTAATCCTTGCATCCCCTCCCAATAAAATAAAATCCTCCGGAGGTCGTTTAACTATTTTATAAAAATCGTTCCAATAAAAATTAGTCGGATCTCCAATACATTCAGTTGCCGAATGAAGTAATATTTTAGCATTCTTATTATTTAATTCAATTTCTATCTCGCTAGAAATAACAAATTTCATTATATCCAAGAACTTGGTTAAATCATTTCTATCCTTATAAAAATATTCTCGAATATGTAATAAATTAAAAAAATAATAAATTTTTTTTTCGTTGCTTTTTATGTTTGATATTAAATTATGATACTGAGGTGTGTCATAGTTAATTAAAAAAAGAGAACGGAATTGTTTGTGAAATTGATACAAATTAAGAAAATTAAAAACCAATATTTCTTGTCCATTTTTGTCATACACTGAATCTGTTTTTGTTACTCCTTTACCTATAAACCAACTAATACGTTCTAACATTTCATCAAATGTATCCAAAGATACAGGCAAATGAAATTTAAAAATAGAAAAGGAATTGTCTGTAAAAACTAAATATTTTTCCATTTTACTGCCCAATCTATTTTAGTTATATTCCATCCGTTGGTAACAACACCGGGTATTTTTGGAAGCCTATCAACCAAAGTGTTACTATATTCTAGTAATTCCTCATAATTCAAAATTTGCTGATGTTGTGGATAACTCGGTGAAGTTATGCCAATTATATCATTTTGTACAATATCTCTGGTAATTAAACTACAATCATGTACTGGCTTGTATATAAGATCTTCAGTAAATATAATTTTATTATATGTTATATCATATGGTCGTTGAAACATTAGATTAATACTTGCCCATATTGCTAATGCACTTCGTTCAAATAAATCTAAAGAAATATGTACTGAAGAATTAGTATATTCGGCCCATTCATTCTTGGTTCTACTTAACGCATAACTAATAGATTGTTCTAATGTATTAGATCTTATTATTAAAATAGTGTACCAATCAACACTCAACATATGTGTTATTTGTTCTTTACTAGCATATAAATCATGAGCAAAAATATGCCGAATGTGGTTTTTAATAACACTTCGAGAATCCGTTAACATCCAATTTAATACTTCATCATTTATAATACCTTTATTAAAAGGTTCATTAAACCAATCATCAGGATGTTTTAATTGAAAAGGATTATAAAGACTTGCTAAACAATCTAGAAGCCAAGTACCTCCGGTTCTAGGAGCAGTTATTAAGTGTAATCTCATCTATATAGTATCCTGTCATTTTAATACTATCCATGGGCTTTAATTGTTTTGCATATAGTATTGCTTGTTCTTTCAATTGATAATAATTTTTTACTATGTTTTTCTTTTTCGGCGCAAATTTTACTATAGTGTCAATTACATCATTGTAAGGAAAAATTTTACTAATTTTTAATCGATTATATGTTTCATTAGTAACATTTCCGATCGAATCACTAAAAACTACTTCATTAAAATGTAACTTAAATTCATTATCTACTAAAGCTATTGTGTTGACATATTGATTAAAAAAATTAATTTTAAATTTTTCAGGTGAAATCAAGATTTTATTTTTGTCTTTGTATAATATCCATTGATTTTTATGTTCGGCTATACTCAGACTAAGAGCAGATTCAAATATATCTTGTCTAATTAATAATATATTATAATTAATTAATGAAAGAAATTCATCTAATAACCCCCAATCTTTTAATCTTAATACCATCCATAGATGATTTTTAATGACACATAGAGGAGACATTTTAATTTTTTGAATTTCATTTTTTATTCTTATAATTTTTTTCTCTGTAGTTTCACTAAAAAAATATGGTGGAGCATCATAATCTTGAAACGGTTCATTAAAGTCATCACTCCAATTATTATTTTTTGTAACTGCTCTATATATAACATCAAATAGATAAGTACCTCCTGTTCTAGGATTTGTTAAAATATGAATTCGCATATCATTTCACATCTAACGATTTTATTGCATTTTTATATTCAGTTATATTTGTAATAATATTACTTTTAAGTTTATCTGAATCTAAATTTGAAATATTAGAATTTTTATAATCCCATTCATTAAAAATATGATCTACAAGTCTATTTACACTATGCTGTAAAAATAAATTAAAATCGCCAACGATCATATAATCAAAGTCAATTATTTTTAATTCATTTGTACTATGCTCAATAACTATATTATCTGGTTTTAAATCATAACTATAACTATATTTTTGGTGTTCAGCACTATAGTTGACTATTTTTATTAATAACTCTGATATTTTATCAATTAAAAACTTCATATTAATAATGTTTTCTTTGCCAGATTTTAATCGTAATAATTCACCTAAACAATCTCCTTGTATTATCGGATAACTTTCTATTCGGCAAAACGAAGATTGAAATATCAAAATATTAACTTCACTTATGCCTATTGCACCATATTTTTTATTTAAAACGTTTGTTACTTGACTATTAACTATTTTATGATTATGAGTACTAAGGACGGCATTCAATCCGGTAAAAATTTTATATTTTCTAATAGAATTATAAAAACAACAATTATGAGGATTCCATGGCTTTTTAAAAATAATGTTATCATCTTCTAAAAAAATATTATAATTCGGATCTTCTTTTTTTATTGTTTTTAATATTTCAGTTGCAGTATTTTCTAGTAAATCGTCATAACATGTTACTTTATGAATATCTTGCATTATATATATAAAATAATCTGATATGTAATTTAAAATATTTTTTTCTATTGAATATGTAGGACGTTTACCTAATAATTTTATATTAATTATATTCCTTTGGATGAAATTTTCCCAGGCAACAAAAGATTTAACTTGATATCGAAACTGATGCCAATCAAATACATTACTATACCATAACCATAATTTTTGTGATTGGGAATCCTTTAATAATTTTGTAAATAATTTTATATTATTTACAACATCAATTTTAATATACCGTTTTTTACATTTAATGTATTCATTAAGAAACTTGTACCATTGATCTTTGTTTATATTTAAAAAAGATAATTGTTCATCTATATATGAATCTATACTTTTATTTTTATCTTTTATTTCAAATGCGTTAGGATTAATTTCCGTTTTAAATTTTTCAAACATAATATCCCAACTTTGAGGATTGCTACTAAGTAAATTATCACAATATAATCTATAATTTAATGCCGTTGGGCTTATATCGTACCATACAAATTCAAAATTATGTTTATAACGAGTCCAATCTATTAAACATTTAAAAAATCCTTTAATACCCGAACATAAACTAACATATTTGTCGTGTTTTTCGGGACAATCTATTAATCCATCTATTTCGTTATTTAAATTTTCTGTGTTGATAGTATATACACCATTTTGTAGAACATTTAAATTAAAATCCGACTGACGAATTATAGTAGGAAGTTCTGAGTATTCTTTTTTAATACGACGATGAGGCCTAATTTGATCAACATAAAATTTATAGACACATCGACGACCCATACGCATATCTAACTCATGATAAAAAATTTCATATGCATATTTGTCAAATAGTGGTAAAAAATCCGGACTTTTATAAAAAACATTAGGTATCGGTTCTTGAACAATAATAATTTTAGGTTTATGATCATCAATTAGTTGACTTACATATTGTAATGGTGAAAAAATATTATCATTTTTACAATAATATAATATGCCACTTAAAATTATTATGTCAAATTGTTCTTTAAACCTATAGGTCCAACAATCTTCAATAAACCATGTATGATTTGGATAATGATCTTTACAATAACTAATTGCTTCGACGTTATTATCATAACCTACAATAGTTGCATTATCATTATAAAATTCGTTCCATCTACTATAACCACAACCTATATCTAATATACTTTTTCCTTCTTCTCGTATTAATAGATCACCTATAGTTTTATACATTGGAGTTGCTGATTTATCGTTAAGATATGGCCACGAATAATTTTCTATCATAATATTTTCTTTAATTTAACATGACTTGATAACTCAGGAAAAATATCTAATAAATTTTCATTCCTCCATTTATCTAATTCTATATTATATTCTAAAAACTCTTGTGTAAAATCTCGAGGAGGTATTTGTTTAATATAATTAATAATATAATTTATATCGTCAATTAACTGATTTGAATACTTATTATCTATATCATTGATATAATTTTGCAACCGTATAACGGTTTGTTGTTTAATACTATCAGGTAACGTATTAATATGAAAAAAGGGAGGACTTACCAATACATTATTAAGTTTTATAGATTTCGGATTAATAGTATACAAAAAATCTAATAATTCCGGTAAAGTTTGAACATTAAATATACTTATTGTAGGAGTTATATCTAAATCAATATTAGACTGATTGCTTACTTTTTTTAAATTATCTACAATTATATCCCAGTTTGTGCCTTTGCGAATATATTCTGCTCTCGGACCTATTGCATCAATACTTGCCATTATATGTATTTTTTTAAAATGTTTCCATAAATCCATACAATTTTTTAACTTTGACATATTACTACTATAACTTAATTTTACATCAGTTTTTCCTAATTTAATTAATTTTTCCAAAATATAATAATGTTCTTTCATTAATAATGGTTCTCCGCCAGCAAAATAAATTTCTTCAACATAATTTATAAATTTGTCAATATACTTATAATTGTTTTGTCCTACAATATTTAAAACAGGAGTATTATTGTTCCATGAGGTTTTACCTGATCGTTTAATATTTTCTTCCCCCCATAGACTACTAAGTGTATCACCACACATACGACACTTCATATTACAAAGATTACTAAATCTAAAATCCCAATAAACAAAATTCATATCACTCACCGTACCGTTTTTATGCGTTTTTTTTAATCGATTAGCATGGTGTATAAATTTAACATTACTGTTTTGTCTAAAACTGGTCCCTCCAAATTTTTCTTGTTCATAGCATTTAGCACAACTAGGATGCTGTTTACCTGCTAACATAGTACGTCTTAATTTACGCATATGATCATTATTCCATATTTCTTCCAATGTATTGGTGTTTAAATTTCCAATAACATTTTCCATGCCATTATAACAACATTGATAAACAGTACCATTTGGCCAAGTATGTAAATGTATCCAAGGTAATATACATGCGTTGTTTGGTAATTTATCCATTCTTAACTATTCGTTTCTGGGAGATCTTCCCACCATTTTATAAAATCTGGGTGTATACTAAATATATCAATAAAATCTATATTTCTACGTTTACAGTACTGGTTATAAAAATTTTTAAAATCACTGTACTTGTCTTCCCAACTATCTGTATCTTCGTAACTGCGATCAACATTATTGAGATAACTAATCAGTCTACGTAAATTTGCAGTTTCAAAACTTATCATATTATTATTATTTGCGTCAACCCATCTTTGTATAACATCGGCACGTTCTTGTTTAATAACTTGCGGTAAAATATTAACACTTTGAAAACTTGGAAAACGCAAAATGTTTATACTAAGAATGAATTGGTCTGTATTATTAACAGATTGTTTTAGCTTCATAATATCATCTAAAAATGATTCGATACCAAACAGACATAACGCATTAATAGTCATCATAATATGTATTTTGTGATATTTTGCATACTTACTAAAATATTTAAGATTATCAATCCATGTATTATAATTTAATCCATATCTAATCATTTCGGCAACTTTACCATGACTTTCATTACTAGTATACAATTCAAAATGTTTAAATTGTTGACTGCAATCAACTAATTTATCAAGCCGTTTTTTGGTCATTTGCATATTACTATTCACACTAAATTTAAATTTTTCATTGTGGTACTTACTAACGAACTTCCAAAAATGAGGGCTCATAGTCGGTTCGCCGCCGGTAATGCGTAATTCTTCTAAATTTTTTCTAAGACTTTTATCAAACCATTCAAAAAATTTCTGTACATATATATTTTCTATTTTAATAATCTTTTCATCAAATTCAAACGGATGATCATATGTTTTTCCTTCTTTGGTTTTTAAATTTTTATAATTACCGTTAACTCTAATATCATTATTCCACGTTGTGCTAAATTCTGCATTACAATAACTACAAGATAAGTTACACAAATTATCAAAACTTATTTCTAATGTCTTTGGATCTATTGGTTTATCCCACGGGAAATTACTAATTTGCTTTATTTGTTTATCCGTATATATTTCACTTTTAAAAATTCTGTCACTATATTGACTATTATCTGCATCTTCTATTCGCCAACAATAACCACATTCATCTGGCCTATCTCCTTGTAGCATCGCCAATCGTTGTTGCAGTTTAAATTTTGTATTATGTAATGCTCTTGAGTCTTGTTTAAGTTCATCTAACGGTACTTTATGTGCTTCGGGATGATGACAACTAGCAGTTCTGCCATTACTAAGCCAAATAGTAGCATTATACCATTTTGCCGCACAAAACCCTGGACCTATTTTTTGCAACAATTTTTTAACTTGTTTATATCGTTTTTCGCTCACTTGAATATGCCTTCTCACACATGTCATAAAAATGTTTCATTTCAGGAAATGTATTAATGAAACTAGTATTATTTCTCGTATCAATCTGATTTATAAAATCATAAAACTTTGCCCTTAATACCATCAAATCTTTTCTATCATCTAACGGATTGTCCTTTGGTTGATTATAAAATAGTCTATGTAATATTATACGCCTAAGTTTTTCAAATTCGTAAGTTTCAAACCCTTGGTGGTTCCACCAACGTAATTCACTCATATTACTTGCTAAAAAATTCAAATTTGGTATCATATATTTTTCTACTAAATCATGGGTACAAATATGTGCATCAAGCATTATCGGATGCCTTAAATAAGGTATATCTATTCCTACTACACTTTTATGATTACTGTTAACTTCATATAATTCTAAATTACTCTTGCCTGTTCTGGTATGCCATCCTGCGTTTTCGACATTCCTTACAGATGGATTACAATTATACTTTTTGCGTAAACCCAATTGCCATTCTAATAATGATTTAAAACTGGTGACACTAAAAATATTATAGGTTGCCATAATAACACATCTAACATTGCCCATTCCTACAACTTGTTCATACCGTTGTTTAAATTTTTTAAAATCTAAACCAGTTCTAGCATATTCGGCACGTTCTCCCCAACCTTCCACACTAGTGTATAATGAAAAATTGTTTATATTTGGACTATCTTTTAATACCTCTATTTTTTTAATAAATTTATTCCAAGTTTCATCGGGCACATTTAAATTACTATTAATATGAAATTCTAAATCCGGATTACGATGTTCTGTCATCCAATCAATAATTTTAAATGTTTCCTTACTCAAAAGAGGTTCTCCGCCAGTAATTCGAAATACCTTAAGATGTTTATATGCTTCGGGCCACCATTCCCAAAATGCATCAATATAAGGATTATGTTCATTGTTTTTATAATTAAAACTATCCAAATCATCTTGCCATCCATGTGTCCATTGTTCATTGTTGGTACCCGCTAAAACCTTGATAGGTCCGTTCTTTTTAATTTCACTAACCCATTGACTACTGGATTCGGGGCCGCAATAAGTACACTTTTGATTACATGTATTACCAAAACTCACTTCCATATACTTAGGATAAACATCTTCATTTCCGTTAAGTTTTTTACTAATATAATCATAATCGTCTAATGCCCAATATTCCATACTTTTATATTGTCGGTCACTCCAATTATTCTCATCCTCATTACGCCAACAATAATCGCATTCTTCAGGCCTTTTACCTTCAAGCATGGTTTTTCTTTGTTGTTTTTTAAACTCTGTATTGTGTAATGCAGAAGGATTTTTTACTAATTCTGCTAACGGTATTTTATGAGAAGCCGGATGATGGCAACTATGAGTGTGTCCTCTGCCCAAATGTAATGTTACCTGATTCCATTTTGCAAGACAAAATCCTGGCCCAACACTATTCAATAACTGTTTTATTTCTCCGAGATTATAATCATTTACTCGCACGGAACCATCAGGCGCCTTATCCCATGCAATTTCTTTTTCATTCATTTAAAAATCTCATATTTAAGTTGTTGCATTATACTCTTTTGTTTTAAAATCTTTAAATCTGTCGTTTTCAAATTTACAAAGATTATAAAAATCTGTCATCTCAGGAAAATATTCTAAAAAATTTGTATTTCTTCTTATATCATATTCATTAACAAATTCGTAAAAAGATGATCTATTTTTCATCGCATATTCTCGATCTCCTTTGATTTCATTAATTGTATCTACAAGAATTCTTTTTAATTTTGCAGACTCTGATGTTTTAAATCCATATGAATTCTCATACATAAAATCTACTGCTGGCGACAAATATTTTTCTACAAGTGCTAATGAGGAAATATTACAATCTAAAAAATTGGGATTTCTTACATACGATATGTCGATACCTATATCTTTATTATATGTATTTTTTAGTTCCAATATATATTGTAAGAATTCTTTAAACGTAGACAAACTAAGAATATTAAATGCAGACATAAAAAAGAGCCCTGTACCTCTAGTATTTTTTAAAAAATATTCTATATTAGATTTAAATTGATTCCAATTCATACCATATCTAGTATATTCGGTCTGTTTCCCGCAACTTTCTGCACTAGCAAATAGTGTAAATTTTTTAACACAATTATTTTTAACAATAGCATTAACCTTATCTGTAAAATTTTTCCATACTTTTTCCGGTGGGTTGGCATTTGTATTAATTGCAAATTCTAAGTTAGGTTTTGGATTTTCTATAAGATAATCTAAAACTTTTGAGGTATGGTTGCTCAAAAGAGGTTCGCCACCAGTTATTCGGAATACAACCATATGCTCAACTGCTTCGGGGAACCATTCCCAAAATGCATCAATATAAGGATTTTCATCTTTTTCTGAAATCTGTGTATCCTCTATCAATCTTAAATCGGATTTATCAGTAAATATATACGGACCATATTTTTTTATTTCTTCCATCCATTTACTACTAAATGTTGGCCCGCAATATGCACATTTTTGATTGCATGTATTGTTAAAACTTATTTCGACATATCGAGGATAAAAATTTTCATCACCTGTCATCAACTTAATATCATCATGATCGTGTACACTAAAATTATCTAAACTTTTATAAACTCGATCACTTAGTTCACCTGTATTATCTTCTATACGCCAACAAAAATCACATTCAACAGGTCGTTTAGATTTGTCAGTACCAGACAATAACATTTCTTTTCTTCGTTGCTTTTTTTCTTTTGTATTATGTAATGCTCCTGGATTTTCTTTAAGTTCATCTAATGGTATTTTATGAGCACGTACATGGTGACAACTATGTGTTAATCCTACACCTAAATGAATTGTTACTTGTGTCCATTTAGCTAAACAAAATCCACAACCTGTGGTGTTTAATAGATCTCGCATTTGATATCTGTTAACATCACCATTCTGTATTTTTCCATCGGGATATTTTTCCCATTCTAATTCTGATACTTTGGTTTTCATACGACCTGATCTTCTCTAATTAACGGAGCAGTTCTTGTTGGGCTTACATACACTTCTTTAAAAAATTTACTATTTTGTACATCCATTTCTGCTACCGGTAATCTTAAATCGTCCCGTATTTTGTCCCCTAAATCAAAAATTTCTTCTAATAATTTTTTATTACCAATATCATTTTCAAACTTAGGCCATACGTTTGTTTCCCAAAACTCTGTGTGCCATTTAAAGTCCCGCACAAGGGTATAATCCCAATCAGTTGCATTAGTCATCCAACATCCCAATCGAGCACCATATATTGCCCACCAACCATTAAGTGAATCTGCACCTACTGTCATCCATACTAATAATCGTTTAAGATTTTTGTCATGTATTAATGTTAACGGTTTGTCTTTTAATACCGAACCTTCATCTAAACTCATTTTAACACCTTCACGAAACCCTGCTCTATATGCTTGGTATGGTGATGTGTTATTTTGTACATAGCTATAAATGTTATTCATTTGTACATAATGCACATCCCAACAAAATTCTATAATTGATTTTGGCGAACCAAGTATATTGGATGCTTCATGTGTTCGCATATTTTCAACTACATGCTTAGGCCAACATTTTAATCCACCATTACCGTATACTAAACCATTAACATCATTTTTGCCAGACCAACTAATTACCCAATCTTCTTTTATTATGTCGGTATCAATTTCTATATTAAAAAAATCAGGGTCTACTATATTATCGGCATCAACTCCGACAAATCTATCTGTTTCAGATAAGTTTGCGGCGGCCTTATGTGCGGCATCACTACCAAACACACCATGAGATCTTTTTGCCCAAGGGCATTTGCTTTGCAAATCTGCGAAATTTGCATTAGCATTAGGTTCATCATATGAGATGAATATAATATCTAATTCAGTTACTGGTATTTTCATATTTTATTTTTATTTTTTTTGAGTTGATATGTATTTTAGTGTTTGATAAATCTACTGTTAACGGTATACGAATATGATGTTGAACTTTTAATTGTGCAAGAACAAAAGGTATATAATATTCTAAATAATTTCTATTTTTATTGAAAAAACTTATAATAAATTTATGATTTTTTATATCTTCAAATTCGTACCAATAATTTATTTTATTTTGTATTAGTAATTCTTTACCAGTATTATATATTTTAATGTGGTACTCTTCATCTATTAAATTTCTATCAACAATACCTGATTTTTCAATAATTTCGTATGCATACTTTTCAAAACATCGATTGGTTTTAAATACTAAATTTGTTATATCAGTTTTACTTAGAATTGTAGAAATATCTTGTTCATATTTTCCTGTTTTAAAATATTCGTTTAAATCTATTTCAAGTGTACCAAATAACTCCGGACTTTTTTTAGAATGTACAAATATTTTTAATATTGGCTCTGTAAATTGTATGCGATCTAATTGATTGGAGTCTATGAATGTTTGTATAAAATACTTATCAATTGTTATTTTTAAAATTTCTTCATCAGGAAATATATTTAATTTTACTGTAGCATTTTTACCATATTCTATAGTTGAAAGTTTTTTTTCTAGCGGTATCCTAACTAAATTATCTCTCTTATATAATTTATCTTCAAATACAATATAACTATAGATATTATCTGCTGGCGTATCGGCTTTAATACAACGATCAGATTTTTCGCGTGTATGACCAACTACTTGGCCAGTCCATTTTTCATAATGTATGTATTTCTGCATTTCGATAGTGTAGTGGATAATATTGTTTAAAATTTTCTATGTAGAATTCCTTATAATCACCCCAATAATTTAAGTCTTCATCCCATTTTATAATATTGGAGGTATTTAAACACGATAGTTTCATGTCTACATATTTAAATATATCATTTCTATCATAAATTACATCTTCAATTCCTAACATTTTTATACAAATAGGGAAAATATAACTTGTTATACAACTTTGGGGGTTATAGTCAGGAAAATAATCAAAAGAAAATTTATTATAATTTATAATAACCTCACCTAACATAATAAAAAATTCTTGAGCAAATTGGTCTTTCTTAAAATAAAACATTTTTTCGTATGCTGGGCGTATATTATTATCTGTTAAAATTCTATCATATTGTTCGTGGCTAACTGTTTCTTGTTTATAATTTATTATTGTATTAGGAAACAGTAAATCAAACCTTGACAAATAATCCCACCAATATGAATAATCATTTAAAAACAACATGTCGGCATCTAATACTATAGTTTCATCATATGGTGACATCCAATAAACTTGCCATAGATTTTGTATTTTATGTTCTTTACCATATGATGCATCTCCGCCAAATTCTTTTAATGATCCGGAACAAATAGTAACACTATCATTTGTATAATATTCTATACTTTTTTTAAGAGTTTCTGCCTTACTTATATAAGGTTCATCTATTGCATATATTAAATAACCTCTAGACATATAGTTCCATTAGTTTATTATAATGTCTATCCATAGCACGTTTATTCATCATATGTAAATTTTCGCCTTCACTATATGTTAAAATATTATTCCATTCGTTTCCGTACTCGTTTGCAAAAAATACAATACCATTTTTATCTACACTTGCAATATCATCTTTATATGCCATATATTTCATTGGTGATGCAGGTAATTCAGCAAACACATCATCAATACAATCAACAAATCCTTTTAACAAATGCATACTAATACTAACCGCAAAATCTGTTCTATATAATCCCCTCGAAAATTTATATAAAGATTGATAGTAATCATAATTTTCTTTTACATGTTCCCACATATCAAAAAACATTTTTGACATAGGAGACTTATCAAAATATATAACTGTCGACCAATATAACGGAATACCGGCCTCATTTAATCTTTTATCTAAATTATGATCTGGTTCTGTGTTTTTTAATGTTTGTGCATTTTTGTATAGTTGCACAGGAGCATCGATATTAAATGCTAAATTTAAAATATCATTGTTAACAAGATAGTCTCCATCAAATAATATAGTTTTATCATACGGTGATAAATTATATACATTGTGTTTTGTTAGATTTTTAAATTGAGATTTAAACTTAGCATATGGTGTATCATAAAATTTACGTATATTATCAGTATTACCTATTTTGTATTTAGAATAAAAATGATCCTTCTTATAATCTTCATCAGTTTTTTCATCTATTATAATTTTTTCAAATATATTATCTATTTGTTTATGTTCTGATTTTTCAAAATGCCGCAATGACCCAGCATCAGTAATTAAAGAGCAAGGCAAATTTAAATGTTTTCGTACAGACGATGCACTTAAACATGCTAACTTAACATAATTTATTTCTTTATTATTAAATGCAAGAAAAATTGCGCCTTTACTCGAAGTTGACGAGTTTTTTAACTGATCTTGCTTTTTTGATTTTGGCATATCCTATATAATGAGAGTTTTTTGCTTTAGAATAAGTTGCTATTAAATTTTCTAAAAATTCTTTAGGACTTTTTATATTAACAGGATTTTCATTTATGTCATCAATAATAACTGTAGGATAATTAAAATCTACAATAGTTTTAACTAGTCCTATTAATTCTGGTGTTGCTTTAAATATTGAGTCTTGATATGTTAGTAATAATTCATTTATTACTTTTGCTTTTAAGGTTTGTTGTTGGTTGAAAAGTGTTTGTCTAAAGTTTGAAAAGTCTAATGCCTTTTCTAATTTAATATCCATTTTCTCCTTTTATTTAAGTTCTCCACATACCATTAGAACCTTCAGCAGTGGATGCGTTATCTTTACTTATTGCTGGGGGACTTCCTTGTTCAGGATAAAAATAGTCCACTGTATCTGGCCACCTACTACCTAATCGTAATGTTCCTTCACCATGAACTGTACAATTAGTTCCCGAATTATCATACATCATTCTATAAAAAATACATGGTTTTAATGATTGACTTGGATCTTTTACAAATCTCCAATCATAATGAATCCATCCTCCATCACCAGGTGCTGACTGAGCACCGGATGTATCGGTTCCATATAAACTACCTCCGCCGTTATATTGACACGCTCGATACCATTTACTACATGCCCAGGCTTGGCCAGATAACGAAATTGTTTCGGTTCCGCTTATATTTCGCAATATTCGATGAAGGGTAGCGGTACCACCTGAAGCAGAAGAAATTGTGCCCGAATAACCGCCTACATGTAATACATCATTTGCCGCCATGTTTGTTGTTGAAAGGCCTGTTATTGTTATTCCGTTGGTTGTAGCGGCTCCGCTTCCTGCAAAATATGCATTGGCCTTGTCTCCTAATCCATGCACCCTAGGACAATCACCTGTTACACCCCAACCATTACCTGATCCACCAGAGGTAAATCCGATATGCCCTGAACTTATAAGTGTGGCCTTTTCATGATACGGATTATGTTGTCCGGCAAAAACTTTACTAGTATTACTATCTGTATTGGCACGAGCTAACATTGCCCACATGTGACCACCCCACGATCCGTCACTATTATAATGAGGCCAGAAGGTACAACAACCACCTTGATTAAACCAATATCGCATATGATCCCAATCATTAAAAGTCATGCGAGCTTCAACAAATGGTCTGTCATTTCCATAATCGGACCCGCCGGAAGCACTCCACGGATATGGGGCGCCAGGAGAAGAACCTTGCTGCCAATTATCTGAACCCCAAGCATGATTGCTTGCAAGTGATCCGCTTACAGCCGATAAAGAGTCACTATATACATCGAGGTCTTTATTATTAGTTGTATAAGGAGCATATATTCCGTCTACATGTAACTTATGAAAATTATAAGTACCTGCAGAAGAATTATTAAGTGGTGATCCTATAAGTTCTATTTCGTCTGATAACTTGTTTACATGAGCATCACGAACTCTACCCGTATCTTCATTTATATCAGCAGTAGTTTCTCCGAGGGATTTCCTCATTGCTTTGGTTTGAACAAGAGGAAGGAGGGCTTTACTAGTACCTGTAGCAAAAGTAGATTGCCCTGTACGTTTTATTGCCGAATTCACTCTTTTTTGTATTGCAATATATTGATCTCTAGCAATGGTTGTTGTTGTTTCATAATTACCTGCATTTCCTTCACCTTCAACAAAATCTACAACAAAATTAACATATCCTTCTGATCCCGCCCATGCAGTATTACTACTAGAATCATATTCAATAGTAAACCCCGCATCAGTATATAAATCTAATGTATCATTATCAATGACTTTAGCATAAAAAAATTGATTATTTACATTATCACAATTTAATTCATGCATACTAGTTGCAGGGACACCTACTATTTGTATTTTATTAGGAACAGATAGAGTACCTCCTTCGTGTGCTTCATCTAATAAGCCGTGACCCGGACAAGTAATTCTACAAGGAGGAGTTGTGTTGGTTGCCGCAGTTATATTGGCTCGTACTGTATACTTTCCATATCCAGTAGCATCTCTTGGATCAGACGTAGATATGCCCGAACCTGCAGAAATATGAGAGTCTGGATTTCCAGAAAGATCCCCCAAACCTGCACTAGCTGTTCCTGTCCCAGATGTTCCTGCGTCATAACTAGCGGATTGGTTCCATCCTGTGGCTCGATCGTATTCGTTTTTGTCATTCCAATCAGAACAAGCAACCCCAGGACCCCAAAATCTAACCCACAAATCTCTTTCTAATTTTCGTATCCATTGTGCTTCGATAGTATCAGGTGGTTCAGATCCACCTGCCGAGCCGGTAATACCTACGTTGTAACCGGTTCTATCTTGATATTCTGCCATTTAGTTTCCTGTATTAGTTTCTAGTAACAGCAATTTCTATTGTGCCTTCTCCGTCAGAATCATGAGCCTCGATCGCTCTACCTATTATAGCATAAACGGAATCATTTGTCAAGTCTGCTTTTCTGGCTCTGCCTGTTGTTGGGGATGATACTAGTCTATCACCTTTATTTATTTTTCCGACAACCTTACATGGACAACGACCTGTCATTGCTATTAACGGATGAGTTTCGTCTGTACCTGCTTTACCATTCATAATAAACGCAGGTTCTGTTGATACTACCCCAAATACATTTGTATCATTTTCTGATGTAGTTGCTGTTACTTCATTATCGCCACCAATTGCAACTACTGTTCCTGGGGCTAATTCTTCATCTGCTTCATAACGTTCTGCTAAGTCGGCAGTATAAGTTGATTGAAATGTGGAGCCAGCAGTTAAGGACCAATCACCGTCTATTAAACCTGTTTCTGCATTAGATCCTGCACTAATATTTCGTACATAAAGTGTACGCCAACGCCTATCGGTAGGACCAGTAGTAATAGCAGTTTGTAGGTCTCCGTGAACATCTTTAATACTTCCTTCAGCATCTGTTGCACCCAAATCCCATCCTGCTCCATCGAGTGCCGCATCAGGATCATCACTATCTCTGCCTGGTATTACATGAGAACTTACATTTGCGTTAAAATAAATACTTCTATCCCATAAATCGGTTGTTCCTGCATTTTCAAGACTTCCATCACCTAAGTGTATATGTCCATTTAATCTTGTATCTTTTGCATCAACTTCAAATCGAGTTAACCAATCTGTCATCGGAACAACAGTTCCGGTTGGTGTAGCAGATGTTCTTCCTGCTGAAGAACCCGAGGCGTTTCCGGAAGCTTCAATAACAACCATATCGGTTGCTTGGACATGAACTTCGTTTCCATCATCTGACGTTGTGCTATCTTCAAAATTTTGATGTACCCCAGCAAGATGAAGTTCTCGACGCTGTCCATATGGAAATGTTACTGCTCCGACATCTGTTACAGACCCTCGAGCTCTAATATAAGTAAAACTTTCTTGCGTTCCGGCGACACCACTACCATCTGTTGTTGCTTCTATATCTACAATACCATCAGCCTCACCTTTAGCCAAGGTTTGCATATATATTTTAGACTGATTATCACCTTTCGAGCTAGATGTAATTTGAATTACGCCTTCGCCGCCTGTTCCGTTAGTCGGTCCGCCATCTGCATATATATGAATTTCGGCTTTACCTTGATGTGTTGATAATGCTCCGATATTAATTTTTGCTTTTGCATTTGTACCAGTAGCATGAGTCGCTCTATTTAAAATAGTTAATGCTTCTTCGTCATTCCAGTGATTTTCAACTCTTATATTTTTAATAAATGCATCAACAAAATGTAAGTCATGAGTACCAATTGTCATACCGGAACCATCATATGGTTTTGTTTGATCAAATGCAAGGCTATTATGCCCATCCATTATCGGATATAAGCCTACAAATTTTTGTGAACTATCTGTTACATGCGGTCCGCTTGTCATAGCCGACATTGTAGAATTTGTTTGCGATGGATCAGCACACAAAATACCATTAAATTTAGTTGAGTTTATTTCTTTGAATGGCTTAGGAGTTCGGTAACCTGTTCCGCCGCTTCCACCAGCATTCGCTATAGTACCAGTTGCGTATGTTACAGTAATTATTCCATCTTTTCCTATGCTTGTATTTGCTGTAGTTGAATCTCTTGCCTCACCGACCATACCAACTGCACCAGTTCCGGAATAATGTTTTCCTTTAGTCATTGCTTCTGCACCTGAAATAGTACCATCGGGTCCTACTATCGGTATTACAAATGCTCCTGTACCATAATCAGTATGTGTATCATGCACATGAATTCTTGGTCTGTTCCATCCTAATGCTCTACCTTCTCGCAATGCACATACTTGACCTTCGCCGC
>Ga0302135_10000934_pt1 | contig 17651 bp, 19 predicted proteins | sample CBN3_surface_MG_FD_203119 | JGI IMG/M metagenome (GOLD analysis project Ga0302135, IMG submission 203119) | Marine microbial communities from Western Arctic Ocean, Canada - CBN3_32.1 | ecosystem: Environmental > Aquatic > Marine > Oceanic | place: Canada: Western Arctic Ocean | collected...
TATCGTCATTGCCGGAGCCGCACGCACGCCTGTTGGCTCATTCTGCGGAAGCTTGTCCACAATATCTGCTCATGAGTTGGGACGCATTGCTATTTCAGCATCCCTGGAACGCACTGGCATCGAGCCCGGCGCGGTCGATGAAGTTATTCTTGGGCAGATTCTGACGGCAGGTCAGGGACAAAACCCCGCCCGCCAGGCGTCAATTGCCGCGGGTATCCCAAATGAAACTCCTGCCTGGGGATTAAATCAGCTATGCGGATCCGGCTTGCGTGCGATTGCCATTGGATACCAGCAGATTATGCAGAACGACGCGGCGATCGTGGTTGCAGGTGGCCAGGAAAGCATGAGTCAATCACCACACTGCGCCAATATGCGTGCAGGCCAGAAGATGGGTGAGGTCAAATTCATTGATACCATGCTCAAGGATGGATTGTGGGATGCTTTTAACGGCTACCACATGGGCAACACGGCTGAGAATGTAGCGCGCCAGTGGCAGATCACCCGTGAGCAACAAGATGAGTTTGCTGTTGCGTCTCAGAACAAGGCCGAAGCGGCCCAGAAGACTGGCCGCTTTGTCGAGGAAATTGTACCGGTTGTCTATGAAACGCGCAAAGGTTCGGTAACTGTCGATACGGATGAATATATTCGCCACGGCACAACCCTTGAAAGCGTTGCCAAGCTGCGTCCTGCTTTTGAAAAAGACGGTACAGTCACAGCTGGCAATGCATCAGGCATCAATGATGGTGCCGCAGCGGTAGTCCTCATGAGTGCCGCTGAGGCGACCACCAAAGGCATAACACCGCTTGCCCGTATCGTTTCCTGGGCCCACGCGGGTGTCGATCCAGCAATCATGGGTTCAGGTCCAATCCCAGCATCCCGCAAGGCATTGGAGAAAGCGGGCTGGGACGCCGATGATCTCGATCTAATCGAGGCCAATGAGGCCTTCGCCGCCCAAACCTGTGCCGTCAACAAGGATCTCGGCTGGAATACGGACAATGTCAATGTGAATGGTGGTGCGATCGCACTGGGCCATCCGGTCGGTGCGTCGGGTGCCCGCATCCTCATCACGCTGCTGCACGAGATGCAGCGCCGTGATGTCAAAAAAGGTCTTGCCACCCTGTGCATCGGCGGCGGCATGGGCATTGCCATGTGCGTTGAGCGTGAGCAACACTGAACCGTGCACGCAGGTCATTTCTCAAATCACGGCTGACCTAGGTTGGATTCGACATTGGAATAAGCTAATATTAAACGACCAAAAATAAGTCAGATAGGCTTGGCTTCTCCCTTTTGGATCAGAACAAAGCCGTCATCTTATCCTATATCTTTGCGACGGCGGATCTCAGCAAACACCTCCGCCGCACAGCTGCCAGAAAGACCAAGGCGCACTTGAATTTCCTCACTTTCCGGTCTAAAAAACGGATTGGTTGAAAGCTCCAGTCCAATAGTTGTCGGCAGCGTTGGCAAGCCCTTGGCCCGCAGACAATCAATCTCCTGAGCGCGCTGTTGCAAGGCCTCATTTCCAGGTTCGATAGTTAATGCGAATTTAGCGTTCGACTGAGTGTATTCATGTCCGCAATAGACCTGTGTATCGTCCGGTAACTGGCGTAATTTATCCAGTGACGACCACATCTGCTCAAGGGTACCCTCGAATACTCGCCCACAGCCAAGTGAGAACAATGTATCACCGGAAAATAGAATCTTATCATCCTCGAACCAATAGGTAATATGCCCATGCGTATGACCGGGTGTTTCAAAAATCTGTGCGCTGTGCCCGGCGAAGTCATAAGTGTTACCCTCACCCAAAGTCTGATCTAGTCCAACAATGGCATCGGCTTCCCCCTCAGGTCCCACAACAATGCAGTTGCTGCTTGCCTTCAAGGCAGCGATGCCTTGCGTGTGATCAGCGTGTTTATGGGTGACTAGGATGTGGCTTAACGTCCAGCCGGTCTTTTTAAGGGCGTTTGCGACCGCATCCGCCTCCGGCGCATCGATCGATGCAGTTGCCCCATCATGTTTATCATGAATAAGAACACCAAAATTATCGTCCAAACAGGGGAATTGATGAACTTCAAGTTGTGCCATTACATAACCTCCTGCTGAAAGCGTTAGAATTAGTGCCCACTCATATCATTGCCGCCATGCCCCGTCTCAAGTTAGTTGGCTCAGCACATCAATCAATATAAAACTCACAAGATTCGGAACACCTTTAGAGCTCGAAGAGTCAAAGGCTTAGAATTTACAGCCCCGCGGTAAATTTTGAAACGGTGCATTTGTGTATAGCGATATTATTGATCTACATGACTTCTATGCTCAACCGCTCGGCCACGTCGCCAGGCGCATGATTGGTCATCGCATTCGCTCAATATGGCCTGATGTCTCGAGTGCACAGCTGATCGGTCTTGGCTATGCGACTCCTTATTTTCAGTTGTTTAAAGATGAAGCAACCTTGTGTGCAGGTTTGATGCCGGCCGCACAAGGCGTGGTGCGCTGGCCATCGGAAGGAGCAACTCGGGTCAGCCTTGTCAAAGACATCTCACTCCCACTCTGCAATGCATCAATTGATCGCATCATCATTGTCCATGGAGTAGAGTCCGCCGATGCACTGCCAGTACTTTTACGAGAAGTATGGAGGGTATTGACCCCCAGCGGCAGACTGATCATCGTTGCGCCAAATCGTCGCGGCATCTGGGCGCGCTCCGATACAACACCCTTCGGGCAGGGGCGGCCATTTAGCCGCAGCCAGCTTTCGCGGCTTTTGCATGAGAGTATGTTTTTTCCCACCACTTGGACACCAGCACTTTTCATACCGCCATTCCGTTGGCCCTGGATGCTGCGCTCGGCGGTGGCCTGGGAACGAGCCGGAAGATTTGCCTGGCCTGGATTTTCCGGCGTAATTCTGGTTGAGGCGATCAAGGAAATTTACGGTGCCATACCTCACAACAACTGGCGTGTCAGCAAACAGCTCAACCAGAAGTTTGAGCCTGCACCAATAATTCCATATCATGGGGCAACCCCCTATCCGGTCTTGAAAGCAGAAACACCGCCTGCTCACCGAGCAGATTTGACAACCAAAGATTCTGGGCAAGATTAAGCTGTTTACCGCTGAGGTCGAGTGCCACAGCGCGTTCAACGGTAAGATCCAGAGCGCCGCACAATTCAGAAAAATCACGTATCGTGCACAAATGGAGATTATCACTGTCATACCATGTGTCGGGCAAGACGTCTGTGAGGGGCATCCGGCCGAGCAGTGCAAGATGCGCTCGCACCCGCCAATGACCAAAATTTGGGAATGATACGATCGCCCTCCGGCCAATCTGCAGTAGCTGTTCAAGCACCTCTCGCGGATTGTACACAGCCTGAATAGTCTGACTAAGAATCACATAGTCAAATGCGCCCACGGGATAGTCGTACAGATCCCGGTTTGCATCGCCCTGGATTACCGACAATCCACGTGCAACGCATCGGTTGACATTCTCCTGACGAATTTCAATACCTCGCCCATCGGTACCACGTGTCTTCTCCAGCATACCAAGTAGTGATCCATCGCCGCAGCCGATATCAAGCACCCGCGATCCTTGTGCCACCATATTGCTAATGACGAGATGATCGACACGCCCCCCAATTGAAAGGTTGTTTAGCTTGTTATCAGTGTCCATTACTATTTGATTTTTTCTACTAAATACCGCGCCATCTTGAGACCGCGCTCAAAAACCCCGATACAGCAGAGAACATTTCTGGTTCCTCCAGTAGGAAAGAATCATGTCCTTTATCGGAGATAACATCAACGAAACTAACATTTGCAGCAACCGCATTCAGCCCATGAACGATGCGCCGACTTTCTTCCGTTGGAAACAGCCAATCGCCGGTGAATGAAACAACGCAGACACGTGTTTTAAGATCACGGAATGCATTTGCCAGGACCCCCTTGTGATCACTGGCTAGATCAAAATAATCCATAGCTCGGGTGAGATAAAGATAGCTATTAGCATCAAACCGGTCGACGAAGGCAGAGCCTTGGTAGCGCAAATAGCTTTCAACCTGAAAATCGGCGTCGAAGCTAAAAGTGGGAGCTGAACGGTCCTGTAATTTTCGCCCAAATTTCGTTTGCAGAGCGGCTTCGGACAAATAAGTAATGTGGGCAGCCATGCGGGCGACAGAAAGCCCCTTCACTGGCTGCACACCCTCATGAAGATAATTGCCTGCACGCCAATCCGGATCGGCCATAATAGCCTGACGCCCAACCTCATGAAACGCAATATTCTGAGAACTATGTTGCGGTGCCGTTGCAATTGGAACGGCAGAAAACACCTTATCTCCATGGCTTGCCAACCACTGCAGAACCTGCATTCCACCCATTGATCCGCCAATGACGCTCAGTAATGTTTCAATGCCTAAATGATCGAGCAACATCTTTTGTGCCTTCACCATGTCACCAATAGTGATCACGGGGAAATTGAGCGCATAAGGTATGCCAGTTTCTGGATTTATCGAGCCCGGACCTGTCGAGCCCATACATCCACCAACCGTATTTATACAGATGACAAAATAACGATCCGTATCAATTGACTTGCCCGGTCCCACCATAGTGTTCCACCAACCCGGCTTTCCGGTGACCGGATGGGTGTCAATCACATATTGATCACCGGTGAGCGCATGACAAATGAGGATAGCGTTTGTACATGCACTATTCAGCGAACCATAGGTCTGATAGGCGAGCGTGAGCGGCGCGAGCGTTGCACCAGAATCCAGCCGTAGTGGCAGACTCGGACCGAAGGTTACCGTCTTTCCGACTCGCGCGGCATCTACCTCGGCAGCAATATGAGCCATCGAGCGCGACCGTGATCTTGGGTGCATATTGCTCTGAGACATGGCGTTATCACCGTTCGGAGTTAGGTCGTTGGATATGTCTTTAGTTGATGTCATGCTTACCGGATGCCGTGCTAATTTAATAATATAACAGGAGCGAATGGATATTGCTAAGGAACCGGCAGAGATGGTGTCAATGTTTTCTTTGCCAATATCTTAAGCTCGCCTTATGAATACGGCCTTTCGCGCTATACTGCGCAAGTCAATCTGGACCAAGACCATGACCAATACGGATGTGCCAAACGCCCGTCCGCTAGAGACGATCCGAACCGAGCTGGATGATATCGATAGCCATATCCATGCCTTGGTTATTCGTCGCGCCGGACTTGCTGATGAAGTGCGCCGGGCCAAGACAGATACCGGTGCAGCAGCACTTCGGCCCGGACGTGAAGCTCAGATGCTCCGCCGTATTGCGGAGATGAACCGTGGAGAGATGCAGCTAAGTCAGGTCTGGCGGCTATGGCGAGAGCTCATCATGGCCAATGCACGCCTTCAGTTTCCGTTTGTTGTCGACACGGTTGCAGCAAACGAAAACCTCACATTATGGGATATGGGGCGGGCTCATTTTTGCTTCGAAACCACAATGGAGGCTCATGATACTGCGCAAGCAGCCTTAGCATGTACTGCGGTCGGTCCGGCGCGTATAGCACTCGTACGATCAGGCGATGCATCATGGTGGAGTAAACTTGCAATACCTGGCACATCATTGAGAGTATTCAATGCTCTGCCAATGATTTGCAATAGCGATGCGAGTGCGCCATTTGCCATGGTAGTGGGTGATATATCGCTTAGCCCCTCGGGTGAGGACATTACGGTGTTTTACCTCCAAGCGACCACCGGAAGTACAATTAACGATCAATTATCGTTGGAGCTTACGCGCCGTCCGCAGCAGATCGCATATTGTCTTAGTGAAGCGAATGAAGCTCTTATCGGTTGGCATGGGTTTCTAGGTGAAGTACCTACCAATTTAAACTCCTGGACAGGCAATGACATGAAAGTAACTCTCATCGGCGCGCATTCAGCACCAGTAGCACCTACATTCCCCGTGGCCGGGAGAACCTGAATGATCAATCGACCTGAGCCTGGGCCCGGCATTCTCAAGATCAAACCCTATTGCGGCGGCAAAGGCGGACACATGGCCGGCAATGTCTATAAACTCTCATCCAATGAATCTGCTCTTGGGCCAAGTAAAAAAGCACAAAAAGCATATAGTGATGCTGTAGCCAGCATATCAATCTACCCCGACGGTGGCTATGTACCGCTACGTCAGGCCATTTCCGAGCGTCATCAACTTCGGCCCGAGCAAATTGTCTGCGGAGCCGGATCTGATGAGATCTTGTCACATCTGGCCCAGAGCTTTCTACAGCCGGGTGATGAAGCTATCTACAGCGCGCATGGATTCACAATTTATCCCTTGATCACACTTGCACAGGGTGCGGTACCCATTGCGGTTACTGAACACAATTTGACCACCGATGTAGATGGCATCCTCGCCGCCGTCACTCCACGTACCCGCATTGTCTTCATCGCCAATCCAAACAATCCGACCGGAACATATATAAACTACGAAGAAATGCGCCGCCTTCATGGTAGGCTACGCAGCAACATCCTCCTTGTTATTGATGCAGCCTATGCAGAATATGTATTGGCAAACGACTATGACGCTGGGATCGAGTTGGTGACTTCAAGTGAGAATGTAGTCATGACCCGCACCTTCTCGAAAGTGTACGCATTGGCTGCATTGCGGCTGGGATGGGCCTATTGCCCCGAACATATTGCCGATGTAATCAACCGGGTCCGCCTGCCATTCAATCTAACCACACCGACGATTGAAGCTGGTATTGCTGCAATTAGTGATCAAAGGCACGTTGAAGCCTCAATCGCCCATAATGAAACCTGGCGGGACCGCATTTTCGAAGAACTATCAGCTATGGGTTTGCATTTGACGCCAAGTGTTGCAAATTTCCTATTGATAGAATTTCCTGAGGATGCGGGTCGTACCGCACACGATGCGGATGCTTTTATGACTGCACGTGGTATATTTTTGCGAGATGTAAGCGATTATGGTTTATCAAGGCATTTGCGCATGACAATCGCGGGTGAAAAGGCCAACTTGGCAGCCCTCGCCTCCATGCTAGATTTCATGAGCAGCACGTGAGTGAACAAACATTGCATCCAAGTCCCCCTTTCAAGCGCATGGCATTGATAGGTCTGGGACTAATGGGTTCATCGTTAGCCTGGGCTGCTCGCCGATTTGAGTTAGCTGATGAAATCGTCGGCTACGCACGAAGCGAACAAACACGCGCGCGCGCACTTGAACTTGGGTTTATCGATCAAGCCCATCAGACTGCGCACGCTGCGGTCGAGGGCGCCGACATAGTAATTTTATGCGTGCCGGTTGGTGCCAATGCGGCTATTGCCGAAGAGATCTCCACGTTTCTGCTACCGAACACGATTGTGACCGATGTGGGTTCAGTCAAGTCAGCCGTCATTAAAGACGTTGGGCCCCATATCCCCCTCGGTGTTCATTTTATTCCCGCTCATCCAATTGCTGGCACAGAGCAATCTGGACCGGATGCAGGCTTTGCTGATTTGTTCCAGGGGCGTTGGTGTGTGCTGACTCCAACAGACAACACAGATCCGACGGCGCTGAAACGATTGGAAGAATTTTGGCGTGGCTGTGGAATGTTTGTTGATACAATGACTCCACAACATCATGATCTAGTTCTGGCCATCACAAGCCACGTGCCTCATCTCATCGCATACAATATTGTGGGCACAGCTGCAGATCTGGAAGAAGTCACCCAATCTGAGGTTGTTAAATACGCAGCCGGAGGATTTCGCGATTTTACCCGCATAGCAGCATCTGATCCAGTGATGTGGCGCGATGTGTTTCTAACTAACCGTGAAGCAGTTCTCGAAATGCTCGGTCGGTTTACAGAAGATTTGACCGCTCTACAGCGCGCAATACGCTGGAGTGATGGTAAGACTCTGGAAGAGCTTTTCACCCGCACACGCGCCATCAGACGGGGAGTTATTGATGCCGGCCAAGAAACAGATGCACGCGACTTTGGCCGATGGGGTAAAAGCGAAGAGGACGTCAGTTAAGTGCCGGTAACCGCGCAGCCTTGACTGGTCCAAGATAAATATCACCACCACGGATAGAAACCGGGAGAGTAACCATTTTCTCCCCGTTGATACTTTTGGCGAACAAGTCGACCGCACCCATCAGTAGATTGGCATCACTTTCTCTTATATTACCTTGATTCACCAACATACTGACAAACCGATCAAGCTTGAAAAAATTTACCCTAAACGCACCAGTGATTAGATTTTCAGCTTCTAGGCTGATAGTTCCAGCTCCCTCACCGGAAAGATATTTACTGTCAAACTCAAGGCGTGTGACATCCGCCACACCCCCATTTTCGCGCCAACTTTTCAACCAGATTGCAAGAGTATCAAAGCTTACTGATACCGGGTGATTGACGATAACTACCGCTTCAATGTGATTAAGTTGAGTGGCTGTTTTAGAAGATTTATTGCGGAGGTACGGCTGATCGACATTTAATGCTACATCTAGTGCATCGTCTCTCGGGCGCACGCGCCAGTGAATCTCAGATGCATTGGCGCCATATTCAGCTATCTCTTCTCTTCCCGCACCCATCATGATCTTTATAGCTGGCAGCACGGCTGAGAGTTCACCAAGGCGTCCATTAACGAGTTTAGCGCTTGTCCGTACCGTTCCACTTGGAATTGAAATGGCGATGCCATTCTCATCAAGGCTTGTATCAATCTGTACGGGCGTTTTTAGCTCGGCAATCATATGATCACTATCGTATGCCTGCGCCACCACAATAAGGCCCGCGCCAATAAATCGGATTTGGCTATCGCGTGTGCGGATAACAAATTCTGGCTGGTAGCACTCAAAAGTAATTCGGAAAGGATAGCCGCCAACACTTTCATCCATACAGGAAACATCAACGCCCCGCTCTGCCATATAGCTACGCCAGGAAAGAACATTGTCCTGTACACGCATTGAGGCCGAATACCAGAAGTAAGACCAGATCGCGATGGAAAGAACTAGGAGCCCGGCGGGAAAAAAGATCCTGACTATAGATTTTCGCTGGCTCACGGCGTCACCACGATGTGAAGATAAGCTATTTTATGGGCGAATTTGGTGCGGATACAAAAATAACTTCCACTCATTCACCTGTCTTGCAATCAATATGAGCTATAACATGGCAATCGAGCCAATTTTCTTCCACGGTTACCGCGCGTGTCTACCATTTTAGACGGAGAAATGGGCCGGTAGCGCTATAAAGTATAATTTGAGATAGTGACTAAGACCGCAAGCGCTACAACCAAAACAATAAAATCGACTTTAGTACGACCACCGCGAATAATACGGTACAGTGCTGGAAGAATCAAAAAAATTGAAAAAAAAGAGAGAACAAGACTAACAAGGGTCATGAATGTGTACAATCAAGGGGATAAAAGAAGCTCAATTCAATTTATATGATTACCCTGAATGATCCGCCAAGCACATAGGTAACGACAAAAAATATCAACCTGCACATGTATCCAGTCACATTTGTGACAGCGCGCATTAGCAACAGTTCCATCAACCGCCACACGGCCCGTTCACCTTATCATGCAACTGATTGCTTTTATGCTCAATCTCTTCCTGCAATATCGAAAAAAACGTCTCACCATCAAGTCCTGGTAAAATGGCGGGCAGAAATTCAATTGTAATGCGCCCGGAACGTTGCGGCCCGACGTGTGGTGGCCAGAACAGGCCGGAATTTAATGCTACCGGTACACACGGCACATCAAGCAATCGATAGAGTGCAATTATACCGCGCTGGTAGTCCGCGCTCATGCCTGGGACTCGGCGCGTCCCTTCGGGAAATATAATGATCTGCCGGCCATCATCAGCCAATTTACACGCACGCCTTAACATGGAACGAAGCGTACTCCCTCCACCAGCACGATCAATTGGTAGATTTCCAAGCTTGAGCATATACCACCCGAGCAATGGAATGCGCATAAGTTCCTTTTTTAGAATAAAGCTAGGTGAAGGAAGAATATGCGCAAGGCTAAGTGTCTCCCAGGTCGATTGGTGTTTGCAAGCAATAATAGCTCCGGCCCGCGGGATGTTTTCCTCACCCCTGAGAGTAAACGTAATGCCGCAGATCATACGCAATTGCATACTCAATGTCCGCGTCCACAATTTGAGAAGTATCATCCCCCAGCGCCTGGGAAAAATGAGGAAAGGCAACCCGATGAGACCATAAAACAGCGTCGTTAAAATTATAACTCCACTGAAAATATGGCCCCGCAGACGTCTCACCAAAACAGCGCCCCACGGGGTTCACTTCTGACACTTGCATACACCACGCCGATAACACGTTCCATTATTGCTCCCACCATATGATTATGCTGCGCCGGTAATCTACGATGCGTGTACATCGATAAAATAATCTACCCGTAGCCGGGAAGCCACTAACTTTACGTACTCACCTAATAGCAGGCTGGTTGCCTTTAGACTAAGCCACCAGCGGGACAGATCAATCGATGAAGTCGGAACCGCATGACCAACCAGCTTTACATCAGGCAGAGCGAGGCTAAGTTCAACCAGACTGCGCGGCATGTGATAGCCAGACGTAACAACAATCAATGAGGAAAATCCCTGCGCGCGTACCCAAAGTGAGGTTTCCTCGGCGTTGCCAATAGTATCCCGCGCACGACGCCCAAGTTCAATGCAGCAACCAAACAAATCATCCCGACCGCCAGCAAGTTTTGCTAGCATGGCTTGGCTAGTCTGCGGGTGAACCCCGGAAATCAGCAACCGTTGACCGTAGCCTTGCGCCAATAGGCTCATAGCTCCGGAAATTCGGTCCTTGCCTCCGGTAAAGACAACAATGCCGTCCGCGTGCTCCAGTATGTTTGGTTTAACCACAGCACTCACCTCATTCGCATAACGCAAAAAGCTAACGACAAATAAAATGAGAGTGAGCACTGCAAGAGCCCCACCAATCCAAAACAGAAATCTAAAAGCGGTATGATATTTCTTGGTCTGTTGAAATTTCCCGGCCATTTCTTCTTTATTCACCAGCACCTTGTGCAATCTAGATAAGGCACCATTAATGGCTCCCCCCTACCATCGCCAATCTGCAATGCCGTCCACCTATACTATCTCCGAAGATATAAATAGCCTAACAGTTCAATTATGGAGCTCTTACGCGAGTGATCTGAGGACGCTCATCACCACATAACGCGATGTCAAAACACCGAGTATCGCCGCGCCCACCGCTACCGTGGCAAACAGCCCATACCCTGATATAGGCAACGAGAGCATGCCAACCATCAGATTTAACGGTTCCCCGGTAACACTCCCAGCGGCAACTGCACCTGAAATCGTATTAAGAACAAGAAAAGTAAGAACCGCTAGAATTCCGGCGATTGTTCCGCTGATCAAACCAAGAAAGAAAAATCGCTTTTGAACATGGTAGGCAACAAAGCCTTCCGTTGCACCGGTCAAGTGCAACACCTCAATAACTTCCCGATTCCCAGCGATCACAGCCCTAGTCGCGAACACAATAACTGCAATGGTTGTGGCACCAACCAAGGCAATGACCGCGGCTGCAATGAGTTGCATCGAAGACGCCATTCGCGCCAAACCTATTTGCCAACGGCGATGATCATCAATAGTTGCCCCCGACACCTCTGCCTCGATTCTGGCCGATAGCTCGGGCAGATTAGGTGGGTTTTTGAGATCAATCTCAATGGCTATTAAGCGCGGTATCGGCAAATCATCTAAAAGATGCGCCGATCCAAGCCACGGCTCCAAAAGCGCGAACGAGTCTTCCCTACTCATGGGTTCTGACCTCGTCACACCTGCGGTGTTGTTCAAAATAGAAATTGCATCGGCAACCTGCGTCTCAGAATTAATCCCCCGCATAGGCCTTATCTGAACGGTTATCTCGTTTGAAACATCCGAGGTCCATTCATTAATTTTATTACTGATAAGCAAGCTAGCTCCAAGCGTAATGCTAGCGAGGTAACACATAGCGGTCACAACCAAAAACAGCGGTTTTCCTGCGACTCCCGAGGACGGGATAATCGGAGATGGTTTTGGTGGCATAACACGCCTTGCCAATTCAACGGTTGGTACTTGGGCGCGAGCATCAACATGCTCTGGCATTATAGGCTGCACATCAGCCATAGAGCTCTATCTCTCCATGATTGAGCACAAGCCTAGGCACATCGATTTGGTTCATCAACTCCACATCATGGGTTGCGATCAGCACAGATGTACCTAGTTTGTGCAACTCAACAAACAGTCTCAACAATCTCCTGGCGAGTTGCGGATCGACATTGCCGGTCGGCTCATCCGCGAGCAGTATCTCCGGTGCTCCGATCACCGCCCGGGCTATTGCTGCACGCTGCTTCTCACCGCCTGAAAGCACCTCCGGCCTCGAATAGATCCGTTCACCAAGCCCTACCCAGCGCAGCAATTCCACCACATCGGAGCGATAAACTGATTCGCTTTGGCCCCGCACTTTCAGAGGCAAAGCAACATTTTCAAACGTCGTAAGATGATCAAGAAGGCGAAAATCCTGAAAAACCACACCAATCCTTCGGCGCAGATAAGGAAGCTTGGATCTAGATACTGTGGCCACATCTTCGTCGAACAGCGATATCAGCCCGCGTGTCGGTTTAAGAGATAAAAACAACAGCTTGAGCAATGATGTCTTGCCCGCGCCGGAATGGCCGGTTAGAAAATGAAAACTTCCAGGTTCTAGATCAAAACTGATGTCACGAAGGATCTCAGATCCCATTCCATAGCGAAGTCCAACATTTTCTAGTCGTATCACGCCAATTCCGATCTTAATATTTTAAGCGGCGAACGTTGGATCACGCACGGTGCCTTGATGAAACACTAAGGCAAGTCTACTGACAATGTTGTTAACGAAACTAGGCACTGAACATAACTTGCAATGTTAACCACATGTCCGAGCCGTGCTACTCGATATGAGCTTCCAAAACAACATTTGAAACGTAAGGTAACCGGGTGAAGTGTAAGTGATGCAGTTAGCAGTTCATTATGGCAAACTTCAGGGGCGTAATTAATCTGCATCTCCACCATCACAGTTCTAGAACTGCTTCAAAAGTCACTCCAGATAGTCCCGTTCTATTGACCGAAGATCCGTATAGCCGAGACGACGTTATAATTCTTCACGTAGGCGGTGCGCCCATCCCGCATTTATTTCATCAGGTACTTTCACAGTAAGACCAAATTCAGGACCCGTTAAGCGCATCAGGCTGCCCGGTGAGCCATGGAGCAAGGCGATCTAGGCCTATTAACTCCTCAATCATCTGGCGCGGACGGATAACAAAAAAATCATTCTTCCTGACCAGCACTTCAGCGGCAAGCGGGCGGGTATTGTAGGTACCGGATTGAACCGCACCATAGGCACCAGCTGTTAAGATCGCAATCAAATCACCAGGCGCCAACTCGGGCAGATAGCGGCTTTTGGCCAGATAATCGCCAGTTTCACAAATCGGACCAACAACATCGTAGGAGCGCCCGTCCAGATAGCCGCCTTCGCGCTCTGGTATAAGGTCATGATTGGCCTCATAGAGCGTCGGTCGGATCAGATCATTCATAGCCGCATCAACTATCAGGAAAGACTTTGTTGCGCTGTGTTTTACATTGATTACCGAGGTAACCAGAATTCCAGCATTACCCGTTATCAACCGCCCTGGTTCAAGAACTAGTGTCGCGCCAATACCGTCGAACACTCTCTGCACCATCTCAGCATAGGCGCGCGGATGTGGCAGATTATCGTCCTCAAAATAGGGAATACCAAGGCCACCTCCCAGATCCACATGTGATATGTCATGGCCATCAGCGCGCAACTGCCCGATCAACCGGACCATCAAGCGAAAAGCTATCTCAAATGGTTCAAGTTCACCAATCTGACTTCCAATATGCATGGCAACGCCACTGACAGATACGCCGGGCAAGCTGGCAGCCTCATGATAAAAATGCCGGGCATCAGCATAGGAAATTCCGAACTTGTTCTCTGCCTTGCCTGTTGTAATTTTAGCATGAGTACGCGCATCCACATCTGGATTTATGCGAATCGATACAGAAGCGATAGCACCTTTCTGCTGTGCAATCTTAGAGATCATCGCAAGCTCAGATCGCGATTCAACATTGACCGAGAACACCCCTGCGTCGATTGCAGCGGAAATTTCAGCTTCTGTTTTGCCAACACCAGAGTAAACGATATCTCTACCCTTAACTCCAGCCATGAGCGCGCGCGTAAGCTCGCCGCCCGACACCACATCCATGCCAGCGCCAAGGCGCGCCAAAGTTGTGATCACCGATTGATTGGAATTAGCCTTCATCGCGTAGCAGATACGTGCATCAACATCCGAAAATGCCTCAGAAAATACCTTGTAGTGACGCTCTAATGTCGCTGTGGAATAGCAGTAAAATGGCGTGCCTATCCGATCAGCAATCTCACGGATACCAACATCTTCGGCATGCAACACACCATTGCGATAAGAAAAATGATGCATGACAAGCGCTCAGATCAGAAAATCTAGAACGGACGGATTGTCCTCTCTCAGCGGCTCTCCGCTTGAGAGCTCCAAAGGTCCTCTAACTCCGCACGCACCAAGCGTGATCATCATTAGAATAACCAGTATTGCCGGTATACGTGCCATAGCGTCCAAGCCTACTCTTTGCGATACCGTGGGCATATCTAGTTCTATCCTCAACGCTCATCCAATTCCAGCTTTTCGATCCAGCTTTGTGCCCGACGTTCGACTTCCGCAGGTGCAGTTCCACCAAACGAGGTTCTGCTCAAGATTGAACTTTCCACCGATAACACACTTAAGACATCCTCGGTGATACGAGGATCGATATCACGAAGCTCATCAATCCTTATATCGCCAAGACGCACCTCCCCTTGATCGGCAAGCGCGACAATGCGACCAGTGATATGATGAGCCTCTCGGAAAGGCATATTAAGCGTACGTACTAGCCAATCCGCAAGATCTGTAGCAGTTGGATGACCATTATTCGCAGCCGCGCGCATGCGCTTCACATTTGGCTGCATATCGCCAACCATGCCGGCCATGGCGCTAATCGATAATTCTAGTGTGTCGAGCGCGTCAAACACCGCTTCCTTATCTTCCTGCATGTCTTTTCCATAGGCCATTGGCAGACCTTTCAGCACAGTCAGCAGTGTTACCAAAGATCCGATGGTTCTGCCTGCCTTGGCGCGCACAAGTTCAGCGGCATCTGGATTACGCTTTTGCGGCATAATAGATGAGCCGGTAGTGAATTTATCAGATAGTGTAATAAAACTGAACTCGGCCGAACACCAGATGACAATTTCCTCCGCCAACCTCGACAGATGCGTAGCGCAGATGGCGGCAGCCGCGAGCACTTCTAAGGCAAAATCTCGAGCAGATACCGCATCTAGTGCATTTGCCATCGGTTGCGAGAAATCGAGCGCGCTTGCTGTCATATCTCGGTCGATCGGAAATGAGGTTCCAGCAAGCGCCGCCGCCCCCAATGGGCATTCATTAAGGCGCACGCGCGCATCAGCAAATCGCCCGCGGTCCCGCGCAGTCATCTCGACATAGGCCAACAGATGATGCCCAAATGTTATTGGCTGCGCAGTTTGCAGATGCGTATATCCTGGAAGGATGGTTTCGCAGTGCTCAAATGCCTTGACTGCTAGCGCCTTTTGATAGCTCGCCAGCATCAGATCTATCCCGTCAATAGCATCTCGTACGAAAAGTCTAAGATCTGTTGCCACCTGATCATTTCGTGAACGGGCGGTGTGCAGTCTCCCTGCCACATCACCAATTAGCTCGTGCAGCCGCGACTCGACATTCATGTGAATATCTTCCAGTTCAGCCGAGGTCTTAAAGGTCCCGCTCTCAACCTCTTGCAGGATTGTGTCTAGACCTTCATCGATTAACTGTGCATCGTTGGCACTAACAATTCCAGCAGCGGCCAGCATCGCGACATGGGCTTTCGAACCAGCTATATCCTGCGGTGCCAGCCGATGGTCGAATTCTATAGAGGCGTTGATCGCCTTCATGATTGCATCGGGACCAGAACTGAAGCGCCCGCCCCACATTTTATTGCTCATCAGCTTTGATTCATCTTATCATAAGTAATTAGACAATTTGGAGTTCAGTTTTGAGTTCACTATCGCCCAGAACAGCTGTCATCATAATCACATGCATTGCAATCACCGCTATCACTGCATTTTCCGTCAATACGTTATTGGACGATCTGTTCAGTAAGCGCAAGATTGCACAGCATGAGACAATAAATATCAGTCCACGGCTCGGCATAGCGCAAACACATACCCCCGTCACAGATAAACGCATTTCTACTTTCGTGGTTCATGATACGCCTCACAACATCAAAAAAGTGAGTTTTACCGACGCTAACAATGCAGATAAAACACTTGCTGATTGGCACGGGAAACCTGTTCTGGTCAATCTTTGGGCCACATGGTGCGGTCCTTGCCGCCACGAGATGCCGGCTCTTGACCGCCTGCAGAACAAACTGGGCAGCGACGGCTTCTCAGTACTAGCGATCAGTCTGGATCGAGGAGGACTCGATAAACCGCGGGGTTTCTTTGAAGAAATTGGCATTAAGCATCTCAGACTATACAATGATAAAACATCCAAGATTGGTTCCGACCTTGCGATTATCGGTATGCCAACAACCTTACTTATTAATGCAGAAGGCAAGGAAATCGGCCGACTTTCTGGTCCGGCAGAATGGGATTCAGACGAAGCGATAGAGTTGATTACGCGCCTTTCCAGGTTAAAATCCTGACACGCAGCAATTTTACCAAACCTGCCCCCGGCGTACAAACTTGAGCTTAGCTCGTTCATTCTCCTATACATCGCTTATAGGACAATGCAGTTGATCATATTAACTTTGTTAGGGGTGCAAACCCAATACCGATTGCCAAAAAATCCGGCTCTAGCGTGTAGGAACAGGCTCGTTGCCGCGATATCGATATCTGCCACGAGACGGTACGGCTCTGGTGGAACCGGTTCGGCCCGATGTTTGCGGCAGAAACCCGTAGGCGACAGATAGATGTTTGTACGGACAGAGAACCTTGTTAAATCCTTGCATAATCAAGGTGCAAGTAACGGCGGTTGCGAGCCCTCGATTAGTATCGAAAACCACACTCACGTTTTCCAGTACATCAGCATAACGCCGACATTAAACTAAATAATTACTCCAATATTTATCCGGGCACTAACCCTTAGTTGCATTCTTAACCCGATGTGATGTGCTCAGTATCCAGCTTTTTTTAATTCCTCTTCAAGTTCCGGTACTGCTTGGAACAGATCAGCCACCAAACCATAGTCAGCAATTTCAAAAATAGGAGCTTCTGCATCCTTGTTGATTGCAACGATTACCTTTGAATCCTTCATTCCAGCAAGATGCTGAATAGCTCCCGAAATACCAACCGCTATATAAAGATCTGGCGCAACTACCTTTCCCGTCTGACCAACCTGATACTCGTTAGGCACAAACCCAGCATCGACCGCAGCTCGGCTTGCACCTACAGCTGCCCCAAGCTTGTCGGCAATTTTATCCAACATCACGAAATTGTCACCAGACTGCATACCGCGCCCACCAGATATAATAATCCGAGCCGACGTCAGCTCCGGGCGTTCCGATTGGGAAATCTTCTCGTCGACGAACTTCGAGATTGCCGGATCAT
>Ga0302135_10000935_pt1 | contig 17649 bp, 17 predicted proteins | sample CBN3_surface_MG_FD_203119 | JGI IMG/M metagenome (GOLD analysis project Ga0302135, IMG submission 203119) | Marine microbial communities from Western Arctic Ocean, Canada - CBN3_32.1 | ecosystem: Environmental > Aquatic > Marine > Oceanic | place: Canada: Western Arctic Ocean | collected...
CATTGTGATTGGTCAAGCCTGCGAGTTCGACTACTCCGGCACCCAGGCAATCCGTGTTCTTCGTGAGGAGGGTTACCGCGTGGTCCTCGTGAACTCGAACCCAGCCACGATCATGACCGATCCCGAGTTCTCGGACGCAACCTACATCGAACCCATCACTGCCGATGTGATTGAACAGATCATTGTGAAGGAGCGGCCAGACGCGGTCCTTCCCACCCTAGGCGGCCAAACGGCCCTCAATGTCACCATGGAACTTGCCGAACGTGGCACTTTCGATCGGTGGGGCGTTGAGTTGATCGGTGCGGGAGTTGACTCGATTAGGAAGGCCGAAGACAGAGGTCTCTTCAAAGAAGCGATGGAGGCTGTTGGGATCTCCGTTGCCCAGGGTGAGTACGCCACCGATATGGAGACCGCCATTGTCGGGGCGCGCACCATTGGCTACCCGGTGATGATCCGGCCATCCTTCATTCTGGGTGGAGAGGGCACCGGGGTTGCGCTCGACGAAGAAGAGTTCCTCGCCAAAGCAGCGATCGGCTTGGCAGCCTCCCCGGTGGGTGAGATCTTGGTCGAGGAATCGGTCTTGGGTTGGAAGGAGTTCGAGCTCGAAGTGATGCGGGACAAGGCTGACAACGCGGTCATTGTCTGCTCCATCGAGAACCTCGACGCCATGGGGGTTCACACCGGAGACAGCATCACCGTAGCTCCGATTCAAACTCTCACGGATCGGGAGTATCAGGAGATGCGCAACGAAGCGATCGCGGTTCTGCGGACGATCGGAGTCGAGACTGGTGGGTCGAATGTCCAGTTTGCCGTCGACCCTGAAACGGGCCGACGCATAGTTATTGAGATGAACCCTAGGGTGTCTCGCTCCTCCGCCTTGGCTTCCAAAGCGACCGGGTTTCCGATCGCCAAGATCGCGGCGCTGTTGGCCGTTGGCTACACCCTTGATGAGATCAGCAACGACATCACGGGGAAGACGCCTGCAAGTTTCGAGCCAGCTTTGGATTATGTTGTCGTCAAGGTCCCTCGGTTCGAATTTTCTAAGTTCCCATCAGCGAGCGGCGTCCTCGGGACATCCATGCAGAGCGTTGGAGAGGCCATGGCAATGGGTCGAACCTTCCAGGAGGCGCTGCAGAAGGCGCTTCGTTCGCTAGAAACGGGGAGAGCAGGTCTCAACGCAGATGCAGCCGAACTAGGGCTGAGAGGGTTGTCAGCGTCAGATCTCAAAGAGGCGCTCTCTTCACCGACGCCCGACCGAATCTACGCGGTTGGAGAGGCGCTACGTGTAGGTACCCCGGTCGAAGAAGTCAGCGACCTCACTGGATACGATCCGTGGTTCGTAAACGAGATCGGGGGAATTGTTGAAGTTCGAAGTGCCCTCGATGAGTCCGCGCTGTTGGGCGCTGCCGGCGACCCCCAGGCTCGAAGTGTGTTGGAGCTGGCCAAGCGGACAGGGTTCTCCGACGATCAGATCGGGTACCTGTGGCAGCGTCCTCGCGAATTCGTCGCCAACTTACGTGCGAGCTGGGGGATTGAGCGCACGTACAAGACCGTCGATACCTGTGCTGCTGAGTTCTCCGCCTCGACGCCCTATTTCTACTCGACGTTCGAAGACGAGTCAGAGGTTCCACCTGCGGATAAGCCAACGGTTCTTGTCTTGGGCTCGGGACCCAACCGAATAGGGCAGGGCATTGAGTTTGACTACTGCTGTGTGCACGCCTCCTTTGCCCTCAAGGATGCAGGATATGAATCGGTGATGGTCAACTGCAATCCCGAAACGGTTTCTACTGACTACGACACATCGGACCGCCTGTACTTCGAACCGCTCACCGTTGAAGACGTGCTGGCGGTGGTCGACTCAGAAAATCCTGTTGGTGTCATCGTTCAACTGGGCGGGCAGACACCGCTCGGCTTGGCTAACGCCCTAGCGGAAGCCGGTGTCCCGATAGCAGGTACCAGTCCCGCTTCCATTGACGCCGCCGAGGATCGGCAGCTATTTAGTGAGTTGTGCAAGGAGTTAGGCGTCCTCCAACCAGCCCACGGAATTGCCACCTCAGCAGACGAAGCGGCTGAGGTCGCTGAGAGGATCGGCTTCCCGCTGCTTGTGCGCCCGTCGTACGTTCTAGGGGGCAAGGGGATGCGCGTTGTCTACGGGTATGACGGACTCTCGGAATACTTGGCAGATATGAAATCGAAGTTTGATCTTGATCTCTCTGCCGGACCGCTGTTGCTGGATCGTTTCTTGGAGTCTGCCGTAGAGGTGGATGTTGACGCGATCTACGACGGAACCGAACTGCTCATCGGAGGCATCATGGAGCATGTGGAAGAGGCTGGTGTCCATTCTGGCGACTCAGCCTGCGTGACTCCACCTCCAACTCTGAGTCCTGCGGCACACGATCGTATTGTGGCTGACACCGAGAAACTGGCTAAAGGTTTGGATGTCCGAGGGCTCATCAATATTCAGTTCGCGGTCAGACGGGACGACGTCTACGTACTCGAAGCGAACCCTCGGGGTTCTAGGACCGTTCCCTTCATTTCGAAGGCAACGGGCATCCCTTTGGCGAAGATAGCTACTCGAGTAATGATGGGCGAGAGCCTCAAAACGCTCCGAACTGCGGGCGTACTTCAAGATCGGCAACAGAGCTTTTCAGCGGTAAAGGAGGCCGTTCTCCCTTGGTCCAGGTTCCCCCAAGAAGACATCATTCTGGGACCGGAGATGCGCTCGACAGGCGAAGTGATGGGCATCTCGAACTCCCATGAGGTCGCTTTCTCTAAGGCGATGCTGGCGGCAGGCATACAACTTCCTGACAAGGGCAATGTGTTCTTCTCTCTGGCAGATCGCGACAAGGTTCGTGGCCTCGAAGCAGCCAAGGGCCTGCAACAGCTTGGGTTTTCCTTAGTGAGCACCGAGGGCACTTCGGCGTTTTTGGAGGCGAATGGTGTGGAGTCAGCCTCGATTCCTAAGCTCAGTGGTGGGGAAGGCAATACCTTGGATTGGATAGAGCGAGGCGCCATCGACATGGTGGTGAACACGCCGCGGGGTCAGCAAGCTCGATCTGATGGGCGCCTAATTCGTACGGCCGCCCAGCGGGCCGGTGTCCCCTGCATTACGACAATTGAAGGGGCGTTGGCGACGGTAGGGAGTCTGCAGTTTGGACCTGAAAGAGTGTTCGAAGTGAAGAGCCTTCAAGATTGGTTGGCGTGATGGATACGACGGTACAGCTGGGACCGTTGTCTCTGTCCACTCCACTCGTTGCGAGTGCTGGGACAGTCGCGAGTGTGGTGGATGTAACTCAGGTTATCGACTTCTCCTACTACGGAGCTGCCGTAGCGAAATCGGTTTCGGCAACGCCCTGGGCAGGGCGGCCTGCCCCCAGAATGGCGCCAACAAGGGTTGGCATGCTCAACGGCATAGGCATTCAGAACCCTGGGATTGAACAATGGGCGGCGCTCTATGGCCCGCGCCTCGCGGAGGCTCCTACATCTCTCTGGGGATCAGCTGTAGGTAACTCTGTGCACGAGTTCGTCGAGGTTGCCAAGGGACTGGTCGGGGCTGGTGTTGCGGCTGTCGAACTCAATCTGTCATGCCCGAATCTGGAGACGGGCGAGATGTGGGCGCTTTCACCTGAGCTGACTCGGAACGTGGTTGCTGCAGTGAGGTCGGAAGTTGGCGTTCCCATTGGGGCAAAACTGTCTCCCAATGCGATGGATGTAGGCGATGTGGCGGAGGCAGCTTATCTATCGGGCGCCGACTGGCTGGTGCTCACCAACACGGCCTACGGAGCCGGAGTCGATATCTCCACGCGACGACCCCTGCTGTCAGGAACGATGGGCGGTTACTCGGGAGCGGGGCTCAAGCCGATCGCGCTTCGATGTGTGATGCAGGTGCGCGAACGGCTCCCGGAGGTGCCCATCGTGGGTACCGGTGGAGTGCGATCTGGGGAGGACGTGGTCGAGTATCTTTTGGCTGGGGCGAACGCAGTTGGTTTGGGCACCCTTCACTTCGAGAGTCCTCGTTGCGCAAAGTCGATCCTCCGGTGGGTAAAGCGGTGGTGCCGTAAGAACGGTGTCGATCGAGTGACCGACCTTACGAACGGAGTCATATCTTGGTAGCCAACCCCGTTCTTGTGGCCCTAGACGTCCCAACCTCCGATGAAGCATTTGGGCTGGCTTCGCTATTGAAGGAGCACGTCGGCGGCTTCAAGGTAGGACTCGAGCTGTTAATGGGGCCAGGGCCTGACACGGTTCGTCGGATAGCTGAGTTCGGCCTGCCCATTTTTTGCGATGTTAAGTTGCACGACATCCCCAACACGGTGCGCAATGCCTCGCGGCAACTAGGCGCTCTGGGGGCAAGGTGGATCACCGTCCATTCGAGTGGCGGAGAAGCTCAGCTGGAGGCAGCCGTGGAAGGCCTATCAGCAGGAGCTGGCGGACGGCTGGCTGGAGTTTTAGGTGTAACTGTGCTCACGTCCCTTTCCGCCCATGATCTCGAACAGATAGGGGTAGGTGACGGCACTGAGAATCAGGTCGAGCGCCTAACCCGTCTAGCTGCAGCTGCCGGTGCCGAAGGCGTCATCTGTTCGCCGGTGGACCTGCCCATCGTGACCGCGGCTGGGCCGGGGCTCCTCAAGGTGACCCCCGGGATTCGTCCGACAGGAGTAGGCGTTGATGACCATGCGCGGCCGGCGACTCCTGATGCTGCGATCGCGGCTGGGGCGGACTATTTGGTCGTCGGCCGTGCCATTACGCTTGCGGCGGATCCGGTGGCAGCGGCGAGTGACATAGTCCGTTCGATCCAGATCCAACGTGGATAGAAGCGGCGTCGCTACGCTTTGCCTATGGCTGTACCAGTAAGCACACCAGAACAGCGAGCTGAGGCCCTTGCGAAGGCCGCAGCGGCGCGCCGGATCCGAGCTGAGACCAAGCAGCTACTGAAGGCTGGTTCCCTTCAATTTCGTGATGTGCTGGATGACGAAGACGACTTCATTGCCACCACCAAGATTGGTTCGTTGCTTCCAGCACTCCCCGGAGTGGGCAAGGTGAAAGCGAAGCGATTCTTAGAGCTGCATTCCATCGCGAGCAATCGCAGGCTCCGGTCTCTTACCAAACGTCAGCGATCCGTCCTGCTTGAGCACTTTGGCTAACAGGGGAAGACTGTTCGTCATCTCCGGGCCTTCAGGCGTCGGCAAGAGCACTGTCATTCGCGCGTTCAGCGAATCGCTACCAGTGTCCTTTAGCGTGTCCGCAACTACACGGCTGGCGAGGCCTGGCGAGGTTCACGGGGAGGACTACTTCTTTGAATCGCCCGAGTCCTTTAATGAGCTGATCGCGAACGGCGGTCTTTTGGAATGGGCTGAGTACGGGGGCCATCGGTACGGAACGCCGCGAGCGCAGGTTGATGAAGCGCTTCGTCGAGGAGAGCACATCTTCTTGGACATAGAAAACGATGGCGCCGCTCAAGTCAAGGCGGCGCGCGTTGACGCTGTGCTTCTGTTCATCCTCCCGCCCTCACTTGTAGAGCTCGAGCAACGATTGCGAAGACGGGGTGACACATCCGAGGCTGATATCGAGAAGCGACTCGCCGTGGTGGCGCAACAGATTCAAGATGCTCGGGAACGGTACGACTGGCTCATCACGAACGACGATCTCGATCTAGCTGTTTTGCAATTAAGGCGTATACTTGCCGCTGCAGAAAGGAACTCATCATGGCAGACATCAACCTAGACACTCTTTTGGAGCATGGCGGCGGACGATTCGATACCGTAGTTCTCGCAGCCCGTAGAGCTCGTCAAATCAACGCCTATTTTAATCAACTCGGTGAAGGCATCGGAGCGTTCGTTCCGCCACAGGTGCACTCGCTTTCCAGCCGACCGCTCACGATCGCTCTTGAGGAGATCGTGGAGAAGAAGGTCATCCCAAGCAAGTTCGAAGACGACGAGTAGTCAGCCATGCGCAGAGTGGTGCTCTGTGTGACTGGGGGAGTGGCAGGCTACAAGGCCGCCTATTTGGCTAGGCGTCTCATCGAACGAGGGATAGAAGTTCGCGTTGTTATGACGCGCGCTGCAACAGCGTTCATCGGCGCGCAGACCTTCGCCTCCATCACAGGCTTTCACCCTGTCGTCTCACTCTTCGACTCTGAGTTAGCTAGCCCGCACACCGAGCTCGCAGCGTGGGCCGACGCGGTAGTCGTTGCGCCCTGTACCACCAACACGATTTCGCGTCTGGCTAACGGCGTTGGCGGTGACGCCGTTTCGACGCTGGTGCTGGCGTCGACTAGTCCGCTCTTTATCGCTCCAGCCATGCATACGGAGATGTGGGAGCAGCCGGCGACACAGAAGAACCTTTCCACGCTCAAGGCCAACGGAGCTCATATCGTCGGTCCTGTTGATGGGTCTCTTGCCGGAGGTGACATTGGGCTCGGACGGATGGTGGACCCCGACGAGATTGTTGCGGCGATGGTCGACCGACTTTCGCCCATGGCCGGACTGCACATCGTGGTGTCAGCGGGGGGCACTCGGGAGGCGATAGATCCGGTGCGATACATCGGGAATCGTTCCTCAGGAAAGATGGGATACGCGGTCGCAGAAGCTGCGGCAAGGCGTGGGGCCGATGTAACGCTGGTATCTTCTGCGTCGCTACAGACCCCAGTGGGTGTCGCCCTGGTCGCCGTCGAATCGGCTGACGAGATGGCGGAGGCAGTTTGGTCAGCTTCTGAAGGAGCAGACGTTGTGGTCATGGCCGCCGCTGTCGCCGACTACAAACCATCGACCACTTCCCCCGACAAACTCCGTCGGAAAGCAGGACCTCCGGAGGTTACCCTTTCGCCCACTCCAGACATTCTCAGTGGAGTAGTGGCTCAGAATTCTGGGGCGTTCGTGGTGGGCTTCGCAGCGGAGGTTGGATCATTGGACCACGCGATAGGCAAAGCTAAGGACAAAGGTGTCGATCTGTTGGTCGGGAATGATGTCGCCAAGGCCGGTAGCGGCTTCGGGTCAGACACCAACGAAGTCGTATTTATCTCCAAGGACGGTACCGCTGAATCGCTTCCCTTGATGGCCAAGTCGGCGGTTGCAGACAGGCTCATGGACTGGATCATATCCGGCCTAGACTCCCCTCATGGCTGAATGGACGTTTACATCTGAGAGCGTAACCGAGGGTCATCCAGACAAGGTAGCGGATCAGATTTCCGACGCTGTTGTTGATGCGATGCTGGCGCTGGACCCAGACGCAAGGGTGGCATGCGAGACCCTCGTCACGACCCAAAAGGTGATTCTCGCCGGTGAGGTCAGCAGCGACGCTCTCCTCACCAGCGAGGAGTACGATCGGCTGGTCCGCGAGGTCGTGGCTGGTATCGGTTACACAGACCCCTCTGGAGGATTCACCGCGGACGGTCTTGACTTGCAGGTGCTGCTCCATTCGCAGAGCCCTGATATCGGCCAGGGCGTCGATGGCGGCGACAGTCGTTCAGCGTGGCGAGAGGATTTTGAGCTCCTGGGAGCAGGGGATCAAGGCTTGATGTTTGGCTACGCCAACAAGGAGACAGACAACCTCATGCCTCTCCCGCTTGACGCTGCTCATAGACTCTCAAAGGGCCTCAGCCAGTTGAGAAAGTCAGGGACCCTTCCGTACCTTCGCCCTGACGGTAAGACGCAAGTGATGGTGCGATACGTAGACGGTGTGCCAAGGGTGATCGAGCAGGTGCTGGTTTCAACTCAGCATTCCGATGATGTTTCCCAGAAACAGATTGCGGCCGATTTACGGTTCCATCTCCCAACATGCCTAGAAGAGGGAATCGCCGACGGCGCCAATTGGGTTATCAATCCCACGGGGCGTTTTGTTGTCGGTGGCCCTGACGGGGATGCTGGTCTCACTGGTCGCAAGATCATTGTTGATACCTACGGGGGGGCTGCCCGCCACGGTGGCGGAGCGTTCAGCGGCAAAGACTCCACCAAGGTGGATCGATCAGCTGCGTACGCGTGCCGATACGTTGCCAAACAAGTAGTGGCCGCCGGGTTGGCGGACCGATGCGAGATCCAAGTGGCCTACGCCATTGGGGTAGCGAGTCCGTTTTCCATCTATCTGAACATGTTTGGTACCGGCAAGGTAGATCGAATGAAGCTCGAGAATTTGGTCCTTGAGATGTACGACCTCCGCCCCGCAGCCATCATTGACCGATTTGGACTCGACCGCCCGATCTTCCGAGCAACGGCCTCAAACGGGCACTTTGGTCGCAACGGGTTCAGCTGGGAGAACATAGACTCCGCTGCTGAATTGGCGGCAGCCGCAGCAAGGCTGTGACCCTACAGATCCTCCCCGACCTCAGGACACTACATCTCGATGAGGGGTTCTCCTACGCAGGTTCCCCTACCCCCCAGGCGGTAACGGGGTCGATTGTGCGGATACCGTTGGGCGGCAGGGTCGTCAGAGGTTGGGTATTAGACAGTGATGACGGCAACGAAGAGGGCCTCAGACACGTCAGCGCTGTCTCGGGTGACCTTCCGGTCTTTGATCCGACGACGTTGACGACTCTCAAACGGGTATCGGCCCATTACGTGGCTCCGCTCGCTTCGATTATCAGGAGTGCCAGCCCACCGAACTTGCCTAGGAACGTTTCCCCGAAGTGGGAGGAGACGGACTGGGTGCCCCTTAAGAGTCCCTCCCGAACCCACCTGTCCGTTGCTGATCCATGGAACGAACTCAGGGGTCAGATCCAAGACGAACAGGCTCGGGGCGGTAGCGTCCTGGTGATAGTGCCAACCATGGAGGAAGTGGACCACGCCGCCGAGAAGCTGGAAGGGGTACCGCGCCTTCAGGTTCTTGATAGGCAGACGTCTGACCGCTCCGCGACGACGATATGGAGCCGTGTTAGAGCGACCGGAGGCGGCGTCGTGGTGGGAACGGCTCGGTGCGCATTGTGGCCTATTAGGCATCTCGGCCTCGTTGTTCTCATTGATGAGGGCCGACGAAGTCACAAAGCACGACAGTCGCCGACGCTCCACACCCGCACTCTGTTGGATGCTCGGGTGGAATGCGAGGGCCTGCGGCTCATTACCACCGGGACAGTTCCCAGTACCGAGACCGTCAATAGCGGTGCGGTTCTTGGCAACGACTCCGGCCGGAAGTGGGGCGTTGTTGAGGTGGTCGATCGAGGGTTGGAACCTCCAGGCCGGGGCATTTTCGACGACAGGATGAAGGCGGGTATTCACTGGGCCGTCCGGGAGGCGAAGAGTGTTGCCGTCTTCACACACCGCAAGGGATTCGCTCCGGCGTTCCGGTGCGTAACGTGTGGAGAGCTCAGGAGGTGTCCCAAGTGCGGGAGCCGAGCGATAACTCTGAAGTCCTGCGAACGCTGTTTAAGCGAGCTTCGAGGGTGTCTAGCTTGCTCGGGGGAAAGGTTCGAACCGATGGGCCTAGGTATCGGACGACTCGTGAGCGCGTTGCAGCGACTCTGGGGGAGCGACGTTGGAGTCTTGGGAGAAAAGCGGCTCGTCACTGCTGTCACCGAAGGCGACCTCCCGAAGCTCGACCAGGTTGATCTCGCCATCATCGTCGATGCCGACGGCATGCTCTTCGGAACGAACTACCGAGCTGCTGAGGACGCGGTGAGAACTATGGCCCGCGTCGCGGGACTGGCGCGGGAACGTACTCTCATTCAGACGTTGTCGCCATCAGCAGCGGGGATCAAAGCGCTTCAGGAGGGAGCGGCTGAGCAGTTCATCCGTGCCGAGCTTGTCCAACGGAAGGCGCTGGGCTTCCCTCCCTGCGGCGCAACCATCGTGGTCGAGGTGCGGGGCGGGCCGCCCGACACGGCCCAACGGATGGCGGAACTTGGGAGCAGAAGCGTCCAAGTCTTTGGACCCCATGAATCGGCTGACGGTGCGCGCTGGCTGGTGCAGGGCCCCGACTTAAATGACGCCAAGGTCAAGCTTCGTGAGGTAGCCGACTGGCTGCGACGTCAAGGAACGAAGGTGCGGATTGATGTCGACCCCCTCGATCTATGACGGTTTAAGTCTCTAGGCTGATTGCATGTCCTGGATTTCTCAGATAGCCGACGACGAGGACCCGTCAGAACAACTTAAGGCGCTCTTCGACTTAACGCGAGATGCCTCCACAGGCGAAGTGGACAACATCATGGCAGTGCATTCTTTGCACCCCGCTGGGCTTGACGCACACAACCGGCTCTACACCTCGGTCATGTCGGGGACCAAGACACTTCGAAAGGTGGAGCGCGAAATGGTGGCCTTGGTGGTATCCATCCACAACGAGTGTCACTATTGAATCACGCATCACCGCCGCGGTCTGCGGCGCCTTCTCAAGAACGATCAACTGTTGCTGGCGATCGAAGAAGACTGGAGAGCGGCCGGTCTTTCAGCTCGAAGGGTGGCCATGCTCGGGTACGCGGTGAAGCTCACGGTCTCCCCCCAAACTATGACCGAAAATGATGTTTTCAAACTCAGGGAGGTCGGGTTTAGCGATACCGACATCCTTCAGATCTGTGAGGTCGTTGCTTATTACGCCTACGTGAACCGGATCGCGGACGGACTTGGAGTAGCGTTGGAGGGCTAGTCACACACGGCGGTTTGAGTTGGCCGTCGAGCGCTAGCATTCTGACCTATGGCTATGTATCCCATCCGTAGGTTCGGCGACCCAGTGCTGCGCGCACAGACAACAGCCGTCGCGAAGGTTGACGACGCTCTGTGTCAGCTGATCGACGACATGTTCGAGACGATGTACGATGCTCCAGGGGTTGGCCTTGCTGCACCGCAGATTGGCGTTGGTCGTCGCGTCGCTGTGTTTGACACCGGGTTTGGTCGCGAGGTGCTCATCAACCCTGAGCTTCTTGAAGTGGTGCCTGGGGAGGTACACCAGACAATGAGGGGTGAGATCACGATCCCAGAAGACGCACTAGAGGTTTGGGAATATGACGAAGGCTGTCTTTCTGTACCTGGACACTTCTGGCCGATCACGCGTCCAGCTTGGGCGGTAGCCACCGCGCAGAACGCGGAGGGTGAACAAGTCACTTACGCCGGCGACGAGTTGCTGGGTCGGGTGCTCCAACATGAGATTGACCATCTTGAAGGCGTTCTTCTTATTGAGCGCCTCGGGAAAGTCAGGAAGCGAAAAGCTCTCAAGCAGATCAGAGAAGAAGCCCTGGGGATCTGATGAGAATTGCGTTCCTTGGGACCCCCGCAGCTGCAATTCCGACTCTGGAGCGGTTGGCTGAGACTCACGAGATCGTCCGTGTGGTGACGAGGCCGGATCGTCGGGCCCCTCGAGGTAGAGGCATGCGTTCGTCGCCAGTTGGTGCGGCCGCTGAGGCAATGGGGCTAGAGATCGTAAAGCCAGCGAGCAAGGCTGAGCTCCTGTCCTTCTCTTTCTCTGGCGTTGATCTCGCGGTGGTAGTCGCTTTCGGAATGATCATTCCTGAAGCGATGCTGAGTCAACCGACCTTCGGGTTCTTGAATCTTCACTTTTCGCTGTTGCCCCGTTGGCGCGGCGCGGCCCCAGTTGAGCGAGCGATGCTTGCGGGAGATCATGACCAGGGGGTAAGCGTGATGAAAATGGATGTGGGACTTGATACTGGTGCCGTGTACTCACAGGTACAGGTCCCGATTGATGGCCTCTCTGCGGGTGAGGCCACAGCGGTATTCGCCTCTATAGGGTCAGCAGAAGTCGAGGCGGTGATCCAGCAGATTGCCGATGGCACTGCGGAGGCGAGCCCGCAGTTAGGGGAGAGCACATACGCCGCAAAGATCGAACTGGCCGACGCCGTCCTGTCGGTTGAGATGGGTGTGGTCGAGTTCATCCGAACGGTGCGCGCGTTCGACCCCAAACCAGGTGCAATGCTTTCGAACGATGAAGGTGGTGTCAAGGTGTTCAGGGCGAGACATTGGGAGGCTGATGGTCAAATCTTCCCCGGCGCGATGCTGCCTCATCACAGAGGCGTCCTGCTTGGTGTCGCAGACGGAAATGTCTTGATCTCCGAAGTACAGGCACCTGGGCGGAAACGTATGAGCGCAGCTGACTGGGCCCGAGGCCTACAAGATGGTCTTGGAGACGACAAGTGGCGGTGAGGCCTAGAACCGCTGCTGCCCAGATCCTTGGACGAGTTCTCAGGGGCGGCGCCTACGCCAATGTCCTCATCGATTCGTGGACGAAAGATCAAAGAGCCGATGACGCAGTGCTCATCCGAGCAAATGTGTTCTACGCCCTTCGATGGCTTGGGCGAATTGATCGGATATTGACTACCCACACCTCACGACCCTTGGGTCGGTTGGAGCACCCGGTACTCGACCTCCTTCGAGTGGGCGTCGCCGAGATCTTGTTGGGTACCCACCCCGCTCACGTGGTTTCGGACTGTGTTGAGGCTGTTCGGGAGATGAAAAAGCCCAAAGCTGCTGGCTTAGTGAACGCTGTGCTGCGCAAATCCGGCGAAGACCAAGGTAGCTCAGGACCCATCACAGAGGACGGCTTGTTCCCGGGTTGGTTCGTCGAAGATCTCCGTTCCGCTTGGGGTAAGGATGAGGCACTGGCGTTCTTGGAAGCTTCTAATCAGGCGCCGAGAGTGGGAGTACGTGTACCTCCGGGAGGTAGGGAGCCTGAGGGCGAGCGCGTAGAGGGAATCGCTGGAGCCTGGCTCTGCGCAGCTCCGCCCCGCGCTGGGTACATCCAGGATCCCGCTTCGGTGGCCGTGGTCAATGCGCTTGAGTTAGAAGAGGGGCACCGGGTCTTAGATCTGGCGGCAGCTCCGGGGGGAAAGACTCAACACATGTTGGATCTGGTGGGCCCGGCAGGGTCGGTGGTAGCAAATGATCGTCACCCTCGAAGGGCCAAGGAAGCAGCAGAACGCGTTCCGGGCGCTGAGTGGATGGTGGCCGATGGCCGATCAACCGGTCTACCCTCAGCGAGTTTCGACAGGGTGCTGGTTGATGCTCCGTGTAGCGGTCTCGGTACGTTGCGAAGGAGGCCCGAACTACGGTTCAGGGCGACGCCTGCCGATGTAGCGCGTCTTGCTGTTATCCAGGCGGAACTGGTATCTTCTTCGCTCTCGCTGCTCAATCCAGGGGGATTGTTGGTGTACTCCGTGTGCACCGTGACAACAGCGGAGACTGTTGGAGCGATCTCTGAGTTCAAGGCGGAACGGCCCGTTATGGCAGTTGGCAGAGCCTTGGGCAGCGGTCTGCTTCTCGGGCCTCATATCTCCCCGACTGATGGCATGTTCATCAGCAGAATCCGCGTCTAGGCTCTAGACAGCCCGCCTGTAAGAAGCCCGAAGAATCCTTCGGAATAGTCTTCGGTTGAGACTTTCCTCAACCGATAGAGAACAGAAGAGGTTCAATCCTATTCGGCGTAAGCGGGGTACGATTGAAACAAGAGTCAGCTGCGAACACGGGATTTCAAGAACATGGATGCTCCAACCACTATCGAGGCCGTTCAGCCGGAACCGCAAAGCGGATCCGGGGGCGCTAGCGATCCGTCAGAGATGAAACGTGTCCTCATTGGCGATTCCGACACCGAAGCCGCTGCCTTCGTACAGTTCCACCTCGAGGCAGCCGGTTTCCAAGTGGAGTCAATGGTTGAGGCCAGCGAAGTGGTCTTGAGAGCCATTGGTCCCGATCAGCCCGATGTTGTGCTCATCGACGTGACCCTGCCTGGGATGGAGGAGTTCGGGGTTCTGGAAGCGATCCGTTCCAACCCAAACGCAGCCTCGCTAGCGATTGTGTTACTTACCTCAAAGGTGGACTCTGATCACGTCATCGAGGGTCTAGATCGTGGTGCCGACGACTACATTCGTAAGCCCTTTGATGTCGAAGAGCTAGTCGCACGAGTCAAGTCTGTGATTCGCAGGTCCAAGATGATGCGAGATGTGTCGCCGCTCACAGGCCTACCGGGCAACTTCAGGGCAACAGCGGAGATCATCAGACGGATTAGCGCTGGCAAGCCGCTCGCTATCGCCCATCTAGATCTAGATAACTTCAAGGCCTTCAACGATCACTACGGGTTCTTGCGCGGGGATCAGGTCGTCAAGTTCGGTGCCCATGTCATGCTAGAAGCCGCAGCATCCTGCAGTAAGTCCACCTTCGCTGGTCACATCGGTGGGGATGACTACATCACCCTGTTGGATCCGGACGAGGTTGAGCAGTTTTGCAAGCAGGTCATCACAGATTTCGACGGCGGCATCCTGGACTTCTACGACGCAGAAGATTCATTACGCGGCTACATCGATGTCCCGGATCGCAGTGGAGAGCGTCGAGCATTCCCCATTGTCGCCATGTCCATCGGCGTGGCCAGCAATCGGACACGGCTGCTTGCATCCCAGTGGGAAGCGTCTGCCTTGGCCGCTGAAATGAAGGAAGTCGCCAAGAGAGAGCTCGGTTCTTCCTACGCTGTTGACCGGCGGGTGGAGTAGCCCGCTCTCAGTCTCCGCTGCGGTCGTAGACTGATCTGATGGATCACTCTGCGTTCATGAAGAGGGCGCTTCTACTGGCTGCCCAAAAGTCTCTGCACCCTAACCCTGCTGTTGGTTGCGTGATAGTGAAGGACGGGTCGATCGTTGGAGAGGGCGCCACTGACGACGGGGGCCGACCTCACGCCGAGATCATGGCTCTCCGCGAGAGCGGAGCCAGTGCTCGGGGCGGGACCGTCTTCGTCACCCTTGAACCACACGGACACCGTTCCACGAGCCCTCCCTGCACCGAAGCGCTGATTGACGCCGGTGTCTCCAAGGTAGTGATCGCCATGTTGGATCCCAATCCCCATGTGAGCGGATCTGGCGTCGGGAAATTGGAAGAGGCAGGCATCCTCGTCGAGGTGGGTCTCGAAGCTGATAGAGCGCAGCAACATCTGTTGCATTACAGCCACTCGTTCTCACACAACCGACCGTATGTAGTGATGAAAGCAGGACTGACGCTTGATGGGGCGATCGCTGCCAAGGACGGGACAAGTCAGTGGATCACGTCCCGCGAGGCTCGCGAGGACGTTCACCGGCTCCGTGCCGGGCTGAACGCGGTCATGGTTGGGGCGGGAACCTTGCGGACAGATGATCCGCTACTTGATGTCCGGTTGGAGGGGTACCAAGGCCACCAGCCGCACCCCGTGGTTGTTTCGGGTACGACGCCGCTTCCAAAGCGGGCTCGGATCGCAGACCGCGAACCCCTTGTGGTGACCACCGGAGGTGACCTTCCCTGGGGTCGCCCACTCGTAGTTGCCCCTGACGAGAACGGTCTTCCCGACTTGACTGAGATCCTCTCGGGACTCCTAGCGGAAGGGTACCTTTCGGTCCTTGCAGAGGGAGGCGCTGCCCTAAATGGAGCGTTGTGGGATCTGGGATTGGTAGATAAGGGCGTCTGGCATCTGGGGGCCAAGGTAGCTGGTGGCAGCGGCCTTCCGGTATTGGCCGGGTCGCTAGATACCCTTGCCAAAGCAGTCGACGTGACCATTGAGGATATTCGGATGGTTGGTCCAGATATTCGATGCGAGTTCACGAGGAGATAAGTCATGTTTACAGGCATCGTGGAAGCAGTTGGAAGCGTGGTTTCCATGGGAGGGCCAGACGCCCTTGCAGCGCTTACCGTTCGCTCGGAAGGTTTGTTCGAAGATTTACAGCTTGGTGCCAGTGTGTCGTTCAACGGCGTTTGTCTCACGGCGGTGGCTTTGGGTGGGGATGAGATCACCGTAGAGCTCGTACCCGAAACCCTTTCTCGCACCAATTTGGGCCGGTTGCAGCCTGGCGATCGTATAAACCTTGAACGAGCTATGCCTGTTGCGGGCCGGTTCGATGGCCACATTGTGCAGGGTCACGTCGATGGCACTGTGACGGTTGCTGACATCCGTGATTTAGGCGGCAGTAGCGAACTTTGGTTTGACCTAGCTCCTGATCTTGCCGCCTTCATCGTCGAGAAGGGCTCAGTGACTCTCAACGGTGTGTCTCTCACGGTTGCGGCCATGGAGGATGGGGCGTTCAGCGTTGCGCTGATACCGCATACACTGCTCTTTACAAATCTCGGTTCCGTCGAGACCGGCGACGCACTCAATCTTGAAATTGACGTTCTGGCCAAATACGTTCAACGGCTACTAGGAAAACACCAATGAGTCTCAACACCATTGAAGAAGCGCTGGAAGCAATGAAGAACGGTGAGTTCGTCATCGTGGTCGACGATGAAGACCGTGAGAATGAGGGCGATCTCATTCTCGCCTCGGAGATGGCGACTCCCGAGAAGATGGCGTTCATGGTTCGGTACACCTCCGGCATCATTTGCCAGACTTTGAAGGAAGACCGGTTGCGGGACTTGGATCTCCCCCAAATGGTCCAAAACAACACTGAGGGCATGCGCACAGCGTTCACGGTTTCTGTGGATTACCTCGATGGCACTACCACTGGGATTTCCGCAGCCGATCGCTCAGCGACGGTCGGAGCGTTAATCAACGATGAACTGCGACCGCGCGAACTGGCTCGACCTGGCCACATCTTCCCTCTGCGATACCACTCCGGTGGCGTCCTGAAGCGTGCCGGGCATACAGAGGCCGCCTTGGACTTGGCTGAGGCTGCTGGCCTCTATCCGTCTGGGATTCTGTCAGAGTTGGTCAAGGAAGATGGCTCCATGATGCGTCTCCCTGATCTGCTGGAGTTTGGTCGCGAGCACGGTCTGGCAGTGGTCTCCATCGCTGCCCTCATCAAGTACCGGCGAAGCTTCGAGAAGGTAGTGGAGCGGGTGTCTGAGGCTCGGATTCCTACTCGGTTCGGTGAGTTCAGGGCGATCGGCTATAAGTCCTTGGTGGACGGGATTGAGCACGTGGCTTTTGTTTGTGGTGAGATCGGCGACGGAGAAGACGTGCTGACTCGCGCCCACTCAGAGTGTCTCACCGGCGATATTTTCGGCAGCCTGCGTTGTGATTGTGGTGTCCAACTCGATGATGCTCTGGTTCGGATATCGGAGGAAGGCCGTGGCGTCGTGCTCTATATGAGAGGTCACGAGGGCCGAGGGATTGGGCTGGTTCACAAGCTCAGGGCCTATGAGCTGCAGGACAAGGGACTCGATACAGTCGAGGCGAACATTGAGTTGGGGTTTGCTGCAGACGCCCGAGACTATGGGACTGGAGCGCAGATCCTTGCCGACCTTGGTATCAAGTCTCTGCGGCTGCTTACCAACAACCCGACCAAGCGAGCGGGAATTGAAGGACACGGACTTGAGATCTCAGAAACAGTGCCTCAGGTAGTTGGCATCAACCCAGAGAACGAGCGATACATGCGCACCAAGGCTGAAAAGATGGGGCATCTGCTCGGAGACCAGTCATGAACGTCCGTACCGTGGAGCCCGCCGTCGATGGCACAGGCCTGTCGGTCGGAGTTGCTCTCTCAACGTTCAACGAGACGATCACCGGTCCCATGCTTGATGCTGTTCTCGAAACGCTGGAAGCTCACGGTGTGAGCGACGTCACTGTGGTCAAGGTACCGGGAGCTTTGGAGCTGCCAGTGATCGCTCGCGCTCTAGCACGTAAGAACGATGCGGTGGTAGCTGTTGGGGCAGTCGTCGAAGGCGAGACCGATCACTATGAACATGTAGCGACGCAAAGCTCGGCGGGGCTCATGCAGGTTGCCGTTGCGACAGGTGTGCCTGTCGCAAACGCGTTGCTGACAGTACGCGAGGT
>Ga0302135_10000936_pt1 | contig 17642 bp, 20 predicted proteins | sample CBN3_surface_MG_FD_203119 | JGI IMG/M metagenome (GOLD analysis project Ga0302135, IMG submission 203119) | Marine microbial communities from Western Arctic Ocean, Canada - CBN3_32.1 | ecosystem: Environmental > Aquatic > Marine > Oceanic | place: Canada: Western Arctic Ocean | collected...
CTCCAACCGATGTTGCATGAAATTTGGCGGGTGCTGACCGGTAATGGCCGGTTGCTGGTGGTGGTGCCGAATCGCCGTGGTCTATGGGCCCGTTTCGAACGTACGCCGTTCGGCCATGGCCATCCCTATTCTCCCTCTCAGCTGTCCCGCGTCCTCCAGGCCAATATGTTTACTCCGACGCTGACGACCCGGGCGCTCTACGTGCCGCCGTATCCCTGGAAGGTGGTGCAGCGCTCCGCCTATGGGTTGGAAGACATCGGCGCCCGCTGGTTTAAACAGCTCGGCGGCGTGGTAATCATCGAGGCCAGAAAACAGATTTACGCGACCACCAAACCACGCCCATTGCGCGCCCGCGCCCGGGCTTTGCTGCCGGGTCCAGCGACACAAATCCCCACCGCTCAGACAGTTGCCCGTCCCCGCGCGGACCACGCGACGGCAAGCCCGCTTGCAATCGGGCAGGGGCGGGATTAATCCTAGCCGCCTTACCCGCTGGAGACGAAGTTTCTGTCGTCGCGGGCGTGCCGGGGGTTGATCGTGGCGACACTGGACCAACTAAGACGTGAAATCGACGGGATCGACGTGGCGTTGCACGATCTGTTGATCCGGCGCGTGGAGATTGGCCACGAGGTCGCCCAGGCCAAGGCGGGGGCTTCCGGGCCGAACCTTCGGCCGGGTCGCGAGGCGCAGGTGATGCGGCAGTTGGCAACGCGCAATCGCGATCCCTTGTCGCCAAAATCGATCGCTCGGATCTGGCGCGAGATCCTAAGCGCTAATCTAAACCAACAGGTATCGATTACAGCTGCGGTCTTCGCACCGGAACCGGCCATCCACGAGCTGGCACACGAGTATTGCGGCACCGCCTCCTCCCTAATCAGCCTGAGCAACGCAGCCGCCGTGGTTGACGCGGTTACCAGTGGTTCGGCGCAAATCGGCATTCTACCGGGCATCGAAAGTGGTAAAACTTGGCGCTGGTGGCCGCGTTTTCTCGAAACAGCCTCCGGTTCCCAGCCGCGCATCATCGCGCGGCTTCCGTTTTTTATCAGCCCGGGCAAGGCCGTCGATGTCCTGATCATCGCCCCACAGGAGCCGGAACCCTCGGGCGATGACCGCACCTTGTTCGCGATCCCAAGGGAAGACGCGGCAAGCAATGGACGGGTGATCGACAGCTGGGAAAATGGCAAAACCTGGCATCTCGTCGAGGTCGACGGGTTCGCCGAGCATCCCGAACATCCGGGCGATGACAATTGGCTTCGGCTCGGTGCCTACGCCATCCCCATCGCCCCCTGATCCAGCGACGCTTTAGACTTTTCGGAGGCAAACATGCCCGCCCCCACTCCTCGTCCGACCATTGCCGCCATGGTTCGCTATCAGCCCAATCTGAGCGCGCCGGCAGTCGGCCGAATCATTCGCCTGTCCGCCAACGAAGGCGCGCTTGGCCCGAGCCCGAAAGCGATGCAAGCCTTGGCGACAGTGGCTGCACAGGTCCACCACTATCCCGAAGAAGAGCCCAAGGCGCTGGCCGAGGCGATTGGCCAGGCCTATGGCCTCGACCCGGCGCGCATGGTGTTCGGCTGTGGCTCGGATGAACTTATCCAGGCGCTTTGCCAAGCCTATATCGATCCAGGCGACGAGGTGATCCACACCGAGTATGGCTTCATCATGTACCCCATGTCGGCAACGGTGGCCGGCGGCGTCCCAGTATCGGCCCCGGACATCGATTACCGGATCAGCGTCGATGCAATTCTGGAGCGGGTTACGGAGCGCACCCGGATTGTTTTTCTGGCCAACCCGAACAATCCGACGGGCTCTTATCTCACGCGCAGCGATGTCGCCCGCCTGCAACGCGAGCTGCCCGAGAATGTGTTGCTTGTGATCGACGCGGCTTATGCCGAATTCGTCTCCCGTAACGACTATTCCGATGGTTCCGAGCTGGTCGAGACCGCGGAAAATGTGATCATGCTGCGCACCTTTTCTAAGCTCTACGCAATGGCCGGTCTGCGCCTCGGCTGGGGATACGGGCCACAAGACGTGATCAACGCTATGCATGTGGTCAAGCAACCGTTTGGCGCCAACCGAGGCGCCGTGGCGGCGGCAATCGCGGCGATTGGGGACAAGGAATTTGTCGAACGCTCGGTTGCCCATAACGAGACCTGGCAACCCTGGACCAAAGCAAAATTCGAGGCGCTGGGTCTTAAATGTCTGCCAAGCGTCACCAACTTCCTGATGGTGCGCTTTCCGGACGAGGCCGGTCATACGGCGACCGAAGCCGGCGCCTATCTAAGCGAGCGAGGCATCCTGACGCGAGGGATGGCGGGCTATGGCGCGCCGGAGTTCCTGCGCCTATCGATCGGGACCGAGGAAGAGATGCGGATCGTGGTCGATACGGTCGCTGAATTTCTGAATTAATGAGGCGTGGGGTCATGAGCGAGATTGAAAAACAACCCGGCGGCGTGCTGTTTCAGCGCCTGGCCTTGATCGGGATCGGCCATATCGGCTCGTCCCTGGCCCGAGCGATCAAACGCCAGGGCAATCTGGTTGGTCACTTGGCGATCACCGACTTGGATGAGGCCGCCCGGGCACGCGCAACCGAGCTTGGTTTGGCGGATTCAGTGCATGGCGAAACGGCGGACGCGGTGGTTGATGCCGATTGCGTGATCCTATGCACGCCGATTGGCACCTACCGGGCGATCTCCAAGGCGATGGCGCCGCATCTGAAGCCCGACTGTATCGTCAGTGATGTCGGTTCCGTCAAGCGGGCGCCGATCCGCGACATGGGGCCAAACCTCCCTGATACTGTGCATTTCGTGCCAGGCCATCCGATCGCCGGGACCGAGCATTCCGGCCCGGAATCAGGCTTCGCCGAACTGTTCGATGGCCGCTATTGGTTGTTGACGCCACCGCCGGGCACAGACCCGGAGGCGATCGCTCGTTTGCGTCAACTCTATGAAGCTATCGGCGCGATTGTCGAGGAAATGGAGGCGGACTACCACGATAAGGTATTGGCAGTGACCTCTCACGTCCCGCATCTCATCGCCTACACAATCGTCGGCACGGCCGTGGACCTCGAACAGCAACTGCAGAATGACGTGATTCGATTCTCGGCTGGCGGATTTCGAGACTTTACAAGGATCGCCGGCTCGAACCCGGTCATGTGGCGCGATATCTTCCTTAACAATCGCGAGGCGGTGCTAGAGATCTTGCAGCGCTTCACCGAGGATCTAACAGCGCTACAGCGGGCCATTCGCTGGGGCGAGGGACAGACCTTGCAGGATCTGTTCACCCGCACCCAGGCGATCCGTCGAGGCGTTGTCGAAGCGCGTCAGGAAGTACCACCGTCACCGGATAAGCGAGGCTAACCGACTGAGCGTAAACGGCCCCGCACGCAGTCGCCCATTCTGAGCGGTGAGCGGTAGCCGGACCATCGGCGCGCCGCCATCCTTGGCCGGGCGGGTCATCAGAGCAAGCGCCAGCTTGGCGATCGTTACTTGGGAATTCTTCAACTCCCCGCGATCGGCCATTGTGTCGATCAGCCCCGGCAGGCCGCGAATATCGGCGCTTCCAGCACCGAGCAAACGCAGCTGCTCATCGAGCGCCAGAGTACCGTTGAACGCGATGTCCGCCGGCGGCCAATCGATGTCAAGGGACTCGATATCCAAGACCCCGCCGGCGTCTCGCCACGCCACCACATCTTCGATGCTCGCATCGCCGAAATCGCCGCGCAGATGAACCAACGCTTGGATCCGACCCGCGCCGTCCGGGGTGAAATATTTCATCGCCGGCGCGTTGAGCGCCGCCAGATCAAGAGACACTGAATGGACCGCAAGCGGGCCGCTGCCCTCTTGTCGCGGGGAAATTCGTACCGTACCGCTTGCCTGTTGCGCCGCGGCCAGGCGCTGGGCCGCCATAGGCGCGCCGCTGGAGTGGATTTCATCGACCAGGAGATCGGTGAGTTCGTACCGCAGGTCTGCCACCTGCGCCGGTCCCGGCTCGAACGTCGCCGACCATGCCTCGGCGCCAAACCGCCAAGCTCGGCTGGTTGACGCATGGTTTACCGCCACTACCAGTTCATCGGCGCGCAGCTGAATAACCCTTGGCGCCCAGATCTCAACCGTCAGGGATAGTGACGCCGCCTTCGCCGCAAGATCACCCAAAGCCCAAAGCGCCTTGGCCCGGGGTCGGGCAAACGTCCAACGTACGGCAAAAGGAAACCCGCCACGGCGCATTTTGGTGGGTGTAACCGACAGTTGTTCAGCGGGCAATCCGTCGAGCCATGTGATGATCGTCGTCCTCGTTTGCTCAGCGACGAACCACCACGCGGCGCTATAGCCAACAGCGCCAATCACAACTGCTAGAGTGATCCGCAAAACGCGTCGCACGGCGAATTCTCCGTTGGTTGGGTTGCCGGACGACGGCCACCCGGTTATTTCTAAGACTATGTCTCCATCGGCCCTTCCCCTTAGCATTTTTTAGCCATGGTCGTGTTGGTTTCTAAATATCGATTGACTCCCGAGGACAAGATGGCTCCAAAAGACCAAGCGCTTCCAGAAGACCAGATCTGGGTTTTCGGCTATGGCTCGCTGATGTGGCGACCGGATTTCGCGTTCGTTGAGCACGTCGTCACGCGGGTGCATGGGTATCATCGCCAATTTTGTGTCTGGTCGCACCGATATCGCGGCTCGCCCCGTAGCCCGGGCTTGGTTCTGGGCCTCGACCGAGGAGGCTCCTGCCGCGGTATCGCCTATCGTATCGCACCAGATCAGGCGGCCGAGGTATTGGCCTATCTGGACGAGCGCGAGATGATCACCGGCGTCTACCGACCGTCAAGACTAGCGATGAGCGTGATCAACGGCGAAACGACAGGGCGCCGAATTACCGCGCAAAGCTATGTCGTCGACCGCGCTCATCCGCAATATGCCGGTGCGTTGACCGCCGAAGAACTCGCAGCTTTGGTCATCCAGGGCGTCGGTACCGCCGGGCCCTGCCTGGAGTATCTGATCAATACCGTCGGGCACCTTACCGAAATAGGCATGCCGGATCGACGGCTTGAAAGGCTGTTGACTTTGGTCCGGGAGATGCAGGCCGGTCACCGCCCGACCCCCACACCGCCAGTCGGTCCTCCAGCCCACCCGGCCAATCTACATCGAGCCTGAACGGCGCGGTTTTTCAATCTTCTTTCGCTTCAAAAAATCAAAAGAAGCCGCCGACCCTTAGAATCGCATTTTCATTGTCTATATATCTCTGATGTCGTCATTCACGATGAGCAGCGCCTGGACCCTTGAGGGGTTGAGTGTTAGGAGAGAAGGGGTGAGTTGCGCGATGGAAACGGGCGCACGCATGACCGGCATGGGATTTTATTGCTTGCGCCACCACCCTTTCGCGACACCCACTCCTCGCTGCTCGATTTTCAACAAACCGGGCTACAAACCCAGGCCGCAACAAAGCCTTACTGACCTTTCGGGGCACACGTTGTCAGGAATGTCCCGATGACCGCGACTTTTTATGCGCTTGGCGGGCTGGTACTGCTGATTTTCGGCGCTGAGTTCATGATTAGGGGCGCCGTTTCGATCGCCCGCCAGGCCGGGATCAGCCCCCATGTCATCGGTCTGACGGTGATTGCCTTTGGGACTTCCGCCCCGGAACTATTCGTCAGCATGAAGGCGGCGCTGTACGGATCCCCCGGCATTGCCATTGGCAATGTCATCGGCAGCAACATCGCCAATATTCTTTTGATGATCGGCACCGTCGGCGTGATTTGCCCGTTTATCTGCACTGGCCGATCCCTCAGACGCGACTGTTTCGTCCTATTCGCCGCGACCCTTGTGTTCATCGCTCTGGCCGGGAACGGCATGATCGAGTTCTGGCATGGCGCAGTCATGCTTTTCTGTCTCGCGGCCTATTTGACTTATTGCTATTACGACGACCGGCGGGTCGGTCAAGAAGCCGGGCTGCACGCCCAGGAAGCCGACGAATTCGAGACCGTCGAGGGAACCAAGACCAAAGCCTGGGCCCACACGGTCTGTGGTCTGGTCGCGGTGATCTCCGGGGCCTGGTTCCTGGTTAATGGGGCCATAGAAATCGCCGAAGCGATGGGCGTTTCAGAGACCGTCATCGGCATTACGATGGTGGCGATCGGCACCTCGATGCCGGAACTAGCGACAACGTTGGTCGCCGCCATCCGCCGGCACAATGATGTCGCGCTGGGCAATATTATCGGCAGCAATATCTTCAATACCCTGGGAATTCTTGGAACGGTTTCGATGGCGAAGCCGCTTACCATTCCGCCAGAAGTCCTCTTATCGGATCTTTGGGTCATGGCCGCCATCACCGGCATCTTCGTCATCGCGGTGGTGACCTTGCGCCGTCTTAGCAGACCGTTAGCGATGAGCTTCTTCGTGATCTATGCCTGTTATATTTACAGCCAATTCTATCCTCTAAAGGCCATTCTTTTGGCTGCTGGCTAATGCCCCTAATCCGAAATTCGCAACGCCCACGACCCCGATAAACAAGCGATCTTCAAATCCACCACACCAGAGCCCAATCCACGATCGCCCCATCTATCGACGATAGGTCATCTCCACGCCGACGGCGACGCAATCCGGATAGACGTCCGGCTTTCGGGTCGAGACGATAGCGAGTTTAACGTCACTGCGGAGCGCGACGATACCAACGATCGCCCGACAGAGAGTTTCCTGCAGATTGAATCGCCGTGCGGTGATGAGCTCACGGAGCTCTTGCCGCAAAAAATCGTAATCAAGGACAGAGGCTATATCATCCTCACCAGTCTGCTCGGTGCTGTCTACCTCCAGCTCAATCGAAATCAACAGGCGCTGCGGCTCAGCCTTTTCAAAATCATGAATGCCGATATCAGCCTCGACGGCGAAATCCTGGAGGAACAATTTTGTCGATGTGATGGGCATGGTTCAACGCATTCCAATCCGCTAGGGAGCATCCATGAACGCGACGTCGCGAGGAAGCTTTTGCAAGTGCTGCCCGCCGTCGATAGTGATCACCTGACCGTTAAGTGAGGGCGTGGCCAGGATAAATCGCGCCGCGCGGACGATGTCCTGTGTCGAGGAGACCCGGCCCAAGGGGCTCATCTGGCGCCCGACTTGAAAAGTTTTCTCGCCCTGACCGCCGCTTTCCAGGGTGATACCCGGTGCGATGGCATTGACTCGTACTCGGGGTGCTAGCGCCATGGCCATCGCCAGGGTGGCGCCATGCAGACCGAATTTACTGACGGTATAGGAAAGGTAGTCCGGATTGACCGCGAAAATCTTGTTGTCTAGCATATTGACGATGCAGCCATCGCGCTGGGGCGCCCCCAGCTTGAGGAAAGCCTGGCTAAGCAGGATTGGGGCACGAAGATTGACCGCGAAATGCCGGTCCAACGCCTCCGCCGTCAACGAGCCGATATCATCGAATTCGAAAAGTGAAGCGTTGTTGATCAACACGGTTAACTCAGGCGCATCTTTCATCGCCTCAAAAATCAGCGATTGTGCGGCTCGCGCATCGGCAAGATCGGCCTTGATCAGCTTTCCAGCGCCGCCGGCGTCACAAATCTCGCTGAGCAAATCGGCCGCCGCTTCGCCGGACCTATTATGATGAATACAAATGAACCAGCCGTCCCGCGCAAGCGCCCGGACCATATCTGCGCCTATGCGCCGCGCCGCGCCGGTAATCAGAACCGCTCCCCTGGTTTGCGTCGTCATTGCCCGCCTGTCCCAACATCGCACCACCACCGCGGTCCGGTTGTCGTCTGACATAGCCGGCGGGGCGGTGCAAGCGCCATGAACGCGTCATCCCCGGGGTAACGCCATGCCTCGCGACAAAGTGGCCGTTACCAACGATCGCGAGCAGAGCAATTGCAATCGTAACTTAAGGGCGGGCCCAACACGCGGCTCGCGTTTACTTACCATCCTGCATCAATGCTCTAATTTGTGATGTTTTCACGCTGCAAACCTTCGGCTCGATAGCTGCTAATTATACACAGCCAATTTAGTGCCGGCCCCGTCACCGCCGCATCGCAAATAGAAAGGCCACCAGACTCTTGATTCAGCTTGATTTCCCTAAAACTATTATCTTTCAATAAGTTAACATAATTGCCTATTTTTTAGACAATTGGTTCAATGTGAAGGAAGCACGGGGCCGTGAGGCCGATCTCGGATGGTTACCCACAGCCTTTTCCACAAGCGTGGTGGATTACTCTTAAGCGGTGTTCTCTACCTAGTTGACGACGCCAGACAGGCTAGCGACATTGAGGCCATGAACGAGACCAACACGGATAGCAAAAGCGCCGCCAAGGACCCCGGGAGCAAAGCGAAACCGCGTCCAGATATCCAAGCCGGCATCGCAGTTGTCCAGACGCAGGTGCGTACTCTACCTTCGTCGCCCGGTGTGTACCGGATGCTGGATGCCAATGGTGACGTTCTTTATGTCGGCAAGGCGCGCAACCTGAAAAAGCGCGTCGTTAGCTACACGACCCCGGCCAAGGTCTCGCATCGAATTTTCCGGATGGTCAGCGAAACCACATCGATGGTCATCGTCACCACCCACACCGAGGTGGAGGCGCTGCTTCTAGAAAGCAACCTGATCAAACGACTGAAACCGCGTTACAATATCCTGATGCGGGACGACAAATCGTTCCCGCACATTTTAATCACCGGCGACCATCAATGGGCCCGCCTCATCAAGCATCGCGGCGCCCAAACCCGGCCCGGAGGCTATTTCGGCCCCTTCGCCTCGGCCGGCGCCGTCAACCGGACGATCACCGCGCTGCAACGGGCATTTCTGATCCGCAATTGCTCTGACGCAGTGTTCAACAGCCGGACCCGGCCCTGCCTGCAGTATCAAATCAAGCGCTGCGCTGCGCCGTGCGTCGACTACATAAGCGCCGAGGGCTATGGTGAGTTGGTGGACCAGGCACGCAGCTTTCTATCCGGAGAAAGTGGCGCCGTGCAACGCGCGCTGGCCAACAGGATGCAGCAAGCCAGCGATTTGATGGATTTCGAGACGGCGGCGCTGTACCGCGATCGAATTCGGGCCATGACACAGATCCAAGCGCATCAGGACATCAATGTCGAAGGCCTTGCCGACGCCGACGTCTTCGCGCTTCACAACGAAAGCGGCGCAAGCTGCATTCAGGTGTTTTTCTTCCGCAGCGGCAGCAATTATGGCAATCGTGCTTATTTTCCCAGCCATGACAAATCCCATGATCCGAGCGAAGTGTTAGCCGCCTTCATCGGCCAATTCTATGACAACAAGCAACCGCCTCGCCTGGTTTTGGTCAGTCACGCGCTGGCAGAGAAAGCATTGCTCGCCGAAGCCTTGTCGGTCCGAGCCGACCGTAAGGTCGAGCTGGCGATGCCCGTACGGGGCTCGAAGCGTAAGCTGCTCGAACACGCCTTGACCAATGCTCGCGACGCACTTGGCCGGCGATTGGCGGAGACCGCGTCGCATCGGCGCCTGCTGGAGGGTGTTGCCACAGCCTTTGAACTTAAGGCAGCACCGGAGCGAATCGAGGTCTATGACAATAGTCATATCCAAGGCACCAACGCCGTCGGCGCGATGATCGTCGCCGGGCCGAACGGGTTCATGAAGAATGCCTACCGCAAGTTCAACATTCGCAATGTGATTGGTCCTGGTTCAAAGAACGCCAACACAAAAAACGACCAGGCCTCTGAGCCCGAAACGCCCGAGGGGCCAATGATCCAAGGCGGCGACGATTACGCGATGATGCGTCAGGTGCTTCGCCGACGCTTTACCCGCGCACAGAAGGAAGATCCCGACGGCGACAGAGGAAGTTGGCCGGATCTGGTGCTAATCGATGGCGGGCTGGGACAATTGAGAGTGGCGATCGAGCTCGCACGCGAGCTCAGCATCGAAGATGTCCCTTTCGTGGCTATTTCCAAGGGCCCGGACCGGGGTGCCGGGCGTGAACGCTTTCACAGACCTGGTAAATCACCGATCTCGATGCCCGAACGCGACCCCGTTCTTTACTATCTACAACGGCTGCGGGATGAAGCACATCGGTTCGCCATCGAAACACATCGGGCTCGACGGGCAAAAGCAATCTCGCACACGGGCATCGATGACATTGCAGGGGTTGGCGCAAAACGCAAGAAGGCCCTCCTGCACCACTTTGGCTCGGCCCGAGCGGTATCGAGAGCCGGGCTCACTGACCTGGAATCCGTCGATGGCGTCAGCAAGACAGTCGCCAAACGCATCTACGATTATTTTCACGATGACGCCTAACTGGTGTAAATTGTGACCGTGACCTACATCTTTGGACCGCCTACGGCGCGGCAACCAGGACTGAACACATGAAAAGGCTGCCGAATATGCTGACGATGTCCCGCATCGCGGTCATTCCGGCATTGATCGCGTTGATCTGGATCGGCACGCCGACCTTGCGTTGGGTGGCGCTTGGGATTTATTCTCTGGCCTGTGTGACGGATTATCTGGATGGTTATCTGGCACGGACGCTAAACCAACAGTCCTCTCTGGGTCGGCTGTTCGATCCGATCGCGGACAAACTTTTGGTTAGTGGCTGTCTCCTGGTGCTTTGCTCCTTCGGTTACATTACCGGATGGAGCGTCCTGCCGGCGGTGATCATCCTGCTACGCGAGATCCTGGTATCAGGGCTACGTGAGTATTTGGCGGAAATTCGGGTCGGTCTGCCAGTCAGTCGCCTAGCCAAATGGAAGACGGTCTTACAAATGTTCTCGCTCGGCTTTCTCATCGTCGGGACTGCTAGTCCCGCTGAAATACCATCGGTGATGATTGGTGAGGTTTGTTTGTGGGCCGCAGCGCTGCTCACTTTGTGGACCGGCTATGACTATCTCCGTTCAGGATTGTTGCACGCGAACGCGATCGACGATCAACCCAACTCGCAATCCGATGAGTCGGGAGCCGCCTCATCGGCAGAGATCGGAGCCGACGCCACCCGCGATGCCGGCTGAGCAAAAGCCCAATGAAGGATCAACTATGAAAGTCTTCGGCATCGCCGGCTGGAGCGGTGGCGGCAAAACGACCTTGCTGCGCCGGTTGATTCCGGTTCTAACGGATCGTGGCGTCTCGGTCTCGACCCTCAAGCACGCGCATCACAACTTCGACATCGACAAGCCGGGTAAGGATTCCCATGAGCATCGCCAGGCCGGCGCACGCGAGGTGTTGATATCGTCGACCCACCGCTGGGCATTGCTGCATGAGAACCGCGGCGATGCGGAGCTTGGTCTGGAGGAAATGCTGGCGCGATTGAGTCCGGTTGATCTGGTCCTGGTCGAAGGCTTTAAGCATCACCCGCACGACAAGCTTGAGGTCTATCGGCAGGATAATGGCAAACCGTTGCTGCAACCGGACGACCCGTATGTCCTGGCGATCGCCAGCGATGTGCCTTTACCGGAGTCAAAAGTCCGGGTTTTCGACCGCGATGATGTCGCGGTGATCGCCGATTTTGTGCTTGCCAGCGCTGGGCTTCGCGGCCGGTTGTGATATTCTGTCGAAATGGCTCAACTCAGTGACGATTGCTTCGCCTTTGGAGGCGACCTGACACCGGTCGACGAGGCGCTTGCCCATCTGGCGCGAGTCCTGGTTCCGGTGACCGAGCCGGAAAGCGTAGCGCTCCCGCGGGCCTGTGGCCGTATTCTTGCCGAGGCCGTGAGCGCATCCGAAAATGTGCCACCCTATGACAATTCCGCAGTCGATGGCTTCGCGGTTTACTTCGATGACCTCGCTGGCGATGGCGAGACCAAATTGCCTATCACTGGCCGCGCGGCGGCGGGCCATCCGTTACCGCGCGACCAGGTCCGGGGCGAAGCGATCCGAATCTTCACCGGTGCGGTGATGCCATCTGGAGTTCGCGGCTCTGGAGCTCACGGCCAAGACCCTGATACAGTGCTGATGCAAGAGGATTGCCGGGAAGCCCGCAATATGGTGATGATCCCGCCCGGGATTCGTCGGGGGGCGAACCGCCGGTCGGCTGGCGAGGACGTACCGGTCGGCAGCGTCGTTTTGCGCCCTGGCCAGCGTCTACGCCCGCAGGAGATCGGTCTCGCGGCAGCACTCGGCCGATCCCGGCTTCTGGTCTACACGTCGCTTCGCGCCGCGATCTTTTCCACCGGTGACGAAGTACGAGACCCCGGTACGCCGCGGGCCGCCGGGACGATTTATGACTCCAATCGTTTCACTCTTGCCGCGCTTTTGCAGGGCTTGGGTTGCGATGTCGACGATCTCGGCATTCTTCCGGACAACCGCCAGGCAATCGCCACAGCGTTATCCGCCGCCGCCGCTGACCATGACGTTATCCTTACTTCGGGCGGGGTTTCGACTGGTGGCGAGGACCATGTGCGCGGCGCGGTCGAAGACACCGGTTCGCTGCATTTCTGGCGCTTGGCGATCAAACCCGGGCGCCCGATTGCGCTAGGACAAGTGGGGCGCACGCCGTTTATAGGTTTGCCGGGCAACCCGGTTGCTGCAATGGTGACGTTCCTGCGCGTCGCCCGCCCTTTGGTCCTGCGCTTGGCCGGGTCGGAGGCGTCGGCGCCAAGTCTATTTCAAGTGCAGGCCGGCTTCAGCTACAAGAAGAAACGGAACCGCCGCGAATATGTTCGGGTCCGACTTGAAACCAGGGCGCCTGGGAGCCACGTCGCTCGGAAATACGAACGCGACGGCGCCGGGATTTTGTCATCCATGGTCTTTGCCGATGGCCTCATCGAACTTTCCGAAGATATCACCAGCATAGGCGAGGGTGATTTAGTCGATTATCTACCGTTCAGTGAGGTGGGATTGTGAAACTTTTGTATTTCGCCTGGGTCAGAACCAAGACCGGCACCGGCGAGGAAACCGTCAGCCCACCGGACAGCGTGTGCGACGTCGCGGACCTGATCGAGTGGCTGAAACTGCGCGGTAGCGGTGCGGCGGATGCGTTCTCAGATCCGTCCCTGATCAGGGTCGCGGTCAATCAGGACTATGTGGAACTCGATCATCCGGTTATCGCCGGCGATGAGATTGCGTTTTTTCCACCGGTCACCGGAGGCTGATACGATGATCCGGGTGCAGCGCAAGGACTTCGATGTCGGCGCCGAGCTCAAGTCGCTAACCAACGGCAATCACCAGATCGGTGGGCTAACAAGCTTCGTCGGGTTGGTTCGAGATATAGCGGGCGGCCAGAGTGTGTCGGCAATGACCCTAGAGCACTACCCAGGCATGACGGAAAAGCAGCTTTCCGCAATCGAGGAAGAAGCCAATCGGCGTTGGCCCCTGGATGCCAGCCTGATCATCCACCGCCATGGCCGCCTCGAACCGGGCGACCAGATCGTGCTCGTCGCCTGCGCCTCGGCGCATCGAGAGGCGGCGTTCGAGGCCTGTCATTTCCTGATCGACTGGTTAAAGACCAAGGCGCCTTTCTGGAAACTCGAAGGTACGCCCGACGGTGACAATTGGGTCGACTCCAAATCCAGCGACGATGACGCGGCGGCGCGCTGGGCCAAGGGATGAACAGCTCCCTGCCGCATCCCACACGCCCGAAGATGATTCTCCGTCGCGGGGACCTCTGGCTGGGTCGACGGGCATCTGAAGTTCGGTGAGACACCCGATAGCTGCGCCTGTACGCGAGGTCGCGGAAGAGGCCGGCCTGGTGATCACCAGGGAAATACTGATGCCGCTCTGCGTCTCCAACACGATGGCATACGGCTCGCCCTACATTGATATTAAATTTCGCCGCGAGATTCTCGATGGAAAACCGCGAGTCTTGGAGCCGGACAAATTGGAGGCTTGGGCTTGGCACCCGATCGGGGCGCTACCTAAACCGATGTTCGAGACCACCACCATGACACTCCAAGCGATGCAGCGCGGCGCCTGGCGGACGGCGCCCGAGAATTTGTCAGGAGGCAGCGTTTCGCGGAAGCTCTCGGCTGCCGCTATCAGGCAGTGACGATTGATTTTAGCGTAGCTGATTTCAGGGCTGCCTTATTCCAACACCATGCCCGGCGCAACCGGGTTGCCGCGTAGATAGGCCCCAGCCTCCATCGCGCCCTTGCCTTGTTTTTGCACCCGCGTGAGCCGCAGCGCGCCGTCGCCGCACGCGATTGTCAGGGCCAGGTCGAGCACGGCTCCCGGGTCATTGGTCAATCGACCGAGATCGACAACCTCCGTCGCTAATACCTTCAACCGCTCGCCATCCGCCAGACACCAAGCGCCAGGCCAGGGATCAAGCGCCCGCACCAACCGCTCAAGTTCCGGCGCCGGGCGGCTCCAGTCCAGCCGGCCCACCTCCCGAGAGAGTTTCGGCGCGTAGGTGACACCCGTATCGGGTTGCGGCTTGGAGACCAAGGTTCCCGCCGCCACCCCCTCTATCACTGGCACGATCAGCCGCGCGCCCATTGCAGCCAAGGCGTCGTGCAAAGTCGTACCGGTGGTCGTCGGGGTGATCGCCAGACGCTCAGTCAAAAGCATGGGACCGGTATCGAGGCCCTCATCCATACCCATAATCGAAACGCCGGTCTCAGTGTCCCCGGCCATGATCGCCCGCTGGATCGGTGCCGCTCCGCGCCATCTCGGCAACAAAGACGCATGCACGTTGATACACCCGAGCCGCGGCGCATCAAGGATTGCCGGGGGCAGGATCAAGCCATAAGCGACGACCACCGCAGCGTCCAATTCAAGTGCCGCAAAGGAGTGGTGCTCCGCCTCATCATTAAACCGGGCAGGGGTGCGAACCTGGATACCCCGTGCCTCGGCGAAGTCATGGACAGGAGACCGTCGGTCCCGCTTGCCACGGCCGGCGGGTCGTGGTGGCTGGGTATAAACGGCACAAACCGCATGACCTGCGTCGAGCAACGCTGCCAGAGTTGGGACGGAAAACTCCGGTGTGCCCATGAAGGCTAGTTTTAGCGAGGAGGCTGGATCCGTCATTAAAGGTGATAGGTCAGTCGGCCGACTCGAGGTGCCGTTCCCTCTTCGCCTTGACCATCTTCTTGAAGATCATGTTCCGCTTCAGGGCCGAGATGTGGTCGACGAATAATATGCCATTGAGGTGGTCGATCTCGTGCTGGATGCAGGTCGCCAGCAATCCTTCGGTCTTGATCACACGCGACACGCCGGTCTCGTCAAGGTAGAGGATCTTGGCGCCAGCCGGCCGGATTACATCGGCGTAATGGCTCGGCAAAGAGAGACACCCTTCCTCGTTAATGGCTTCATCCTCGGAGACCGTGAGCAGTTCCGGGTTGGCCATACGGATCGGCCTTGGCTCCTCATCGGCACGCGCGCAGTCAACGACGACCACCCGACGGGTTACTCCCACTTGCGGCGCGGCCAATCCAACGCCGGGGGCGGCATACATGGTCTCCAGCATGTCGTCCATCAACCGGCGTATCTCGGCGTCAACCTCGGAAATTTTCGCGCACCTGGTCTTAAGAATCGGATCCGGAGCCCAGATAATTGGAAGTATCGCCATAATCCCGTGACGCAAAGTTGCTGCCCCGTGTCACCTAGGGGATCGTTGCGCGGGCGTCAAGATCATCCCGTCAAACTTGGCCTATGAACCCAAAAAACGGCAATATGTTTCGGTTGGGCCAAAACCGTACTCAACACCCGTCTTCGACAATGGTCTGGCAAACGTCAGCCGGTGACGCCAAATTCCAACCGCCAGACTTTGTCGAAACTTTGTGAAATACCACATATTTCGCACTCCATATTCCTTGTCGGATAACACCCGGCAAGGGATATGGATGATCTTCGTGAGAAGTCCGAAGGGAACGGCTGAATGAGCGGATTTGTGGCAATTTGGTTTATCGCGAGCTTCGTATGGTGACCCAAGCCGAGGCTAGTTTCGTGCTCCACGGCATCAAATGGGGCGGCGAGGCCCTTGGCACATCCGGTGGTCAAGTCATTTAGAACATCGCGACTGTTAATTTTGCAGAACAGCCGTTCAGTTTCAAGAGCTTCATTACTCGAGAGTTTCTGAGCCCCACAGGTCAGGCCTTCGACGCTTGGAAGGCCGTCGCCAACATCGACTTCGTCGAGGTTAATAATGCCGCTTCGGTTGATATCCGCCTAGGATTTATTTCGATTTACGGTGTATCCGACACCCTGGCCAAGGCCTTTTTCCGTTTTGTTAGCGCCAGCTCGACAATCGACTTCGATACTGCCGAATCCTATGTTGTCGACGAAGGCAATGTCGGTAACGGCAATGTCAACTTCAAGACCGTGGCGGTGCCCGAGATCGGCCACGCCATCGCCGCTGCACAAAATATCTACGGCTCAGCGGCGGTCGAAGCCCAGAATGGGACGGCTGGAGGATCGAGTTTCCACAAATACCGCTTCACCTCCGATAGCGGCGACGACGTCGTCACCGACCAATTCGCTCCATGCTTTTCGACAAATTCCAAATTCAGACAAACATCAACGGAACCGGCCTAAACACCGGCGCCGAAATGCTGACCCGGATCACCGACGGCGCGGCGGGCCCGGCGGTGATTGATCTGGGCGGTGGCAACTCCATCACCTTCCAGGGGGTCTCCGTCAACTACTTCATAAGTTCGGATTTCGAGTTCTTCTAAGCCGTGTCATCCCACCCGACGGTTTGTAACCAGGGCCAGCGCGCCACATAGCTTTCCGCCTTCGCCTCAAAGAGATCGCGTTGGGCATAGAGCTTGTTGGCCCGCAGCACGCCTTCAAACATCTCGTCCAGGCCATAGGGTGCAGCGGTCCGATAGCCGCCCTTGCCATCCGATCCGATGGCGACACAGGTGCCGGTCACAAGGAAACTCGATATGCCATGCTCGCTACTGCGCAGTGGCGCGCGGGGATGACCAAAACGCGCTTCGTACCAGAGATGAACACGAGCCTGATTGCGAATTTCGACCTCAACCCCCAGATCCGCGAAAAGCGCCGCCCCACGCCGGATGATCGCATCCTCCGCCGCGTAACTCGTATCCACGGCGTCGTGGTAAAAAACGTCATAGTCCTTGATATTTTCGGTCACGGGACGATCGGACAGGATATTCCACAAGCTCTGATAAAGGCATCCGGCCACCAACCAGGCATCCTTTGCTCCAAGGTACCCTATCCGCTGAAGGATCGATTTATTCGCTGGATTACGGCACGCCATCTCAAGGAATAATTCCGGCGTTCGAGCCTGTTGATCAACACTGTAAATCATACCGAATTATAGGTGTCCGATGGATTCGGATCAATCTGAGTGGTCGCACCGCATCCGTCACAACCACAAACCACCCAACGTCGATCGTTTGACCAAGGCGCTGAGCGGACTTAAAATATCTCATCGTGAACTCTTGAGAGTCAGCCCTCATGTTAAGCGACAAAACCGCTATTATTACCGGAGGCAGCCAAGGGATCGGTGCCGCCATCGCGGAAGCATTCGCCGACAATGGAGCCGGGGTCATGATCATCGCCCGGACCGCCTCAGTGCTTGAGGAAACCGCAGCGCGGATCCGCGCCAAAACCGGCCGTGAGGTCAAAACCCTGGCGAGCGATCTGCGCGAGGCGGACGCCCCGACCAAGGCCATCGAAGCGGCGACGCAGATCTTCGGGCGCCTCGACATCGTGGTCAACAACGCCGGCGCCACCAAACGGGCGGATTTCTTTGAGCTGACCGACGAGGATTTCGTCGATGGCTTCGCTCT
>Ga0302135_10000937_pt1 | contig 17636 bp, 13 predicted proteins | sample CBN3_surface_MG_FD_203119 | JGI IMG/M metagenome (GOLD analysis project Ga0302135, IMG submission 203119) | Marine microbial communities from Western Arctic Ocean, Canada - CBN3_32.1 | ecosystem: Environmental > Aquatic > Marine > Oceanic | place: Canada: Western Arctic Ocean | collected...
CGACTCACACATGCCACGCACCACCTGACGGGCAAAGAGATCGCGAACGGCGTCCACCCGTGTTTTGCGATCCATCTGTGGCAACGAAAGGAAGATGTTATTCATCAGGTAGATGTCAGCGATGCGCGAGACCAGCCGCACATCGGCACGCTCGCGCGGGGTCTTGCCGATGAGCGCTTGGTCGGGATACAAATCGTCAAGGTACTCAGCCATCACCTCGGACTCTGGCACGATGCCCTCATCGGTCTCAAGCACCGGGATCCGACCAATCGGCGATACCTCGGCAAGCTTGCCCATGAAAAACGAAGCAGGAAGCTCAAACTTGATATCATCGATGCCCATCGCGTAGATCTGCATGCGGACTTTCGCGGAGTACGGACTCAAGTCGCCAGTGTAGAGTTTCATGGTCTTTCCTTGATTGATTTATCTGCGATCTTACTCGGCGTGGGCGCCGGGAGCGCGGGGCGTCATCACGTTTGCTCACCTCACGGGTACCATCACACCGACCCGACCTTTGCAGCCACGAAAGAATCTACCCTATGACAGATCACACGATAGCGGCAGCAGCGACGACGGAAAAACTCCGGCAGCAGGTCGACGCGCTCATCGCGGTTTGCAGCACCTCTGAATCCCTGATGATCCCTTTACACGATGACCCATGGACTGACACTGAGTGCAATCAATTCGTGTGCTTTAAAGGGGAAGAACTCGTCGGCATCGCGACCATTCCCACCGGCACCGACGTCGAGGTGCTCGGGGTCGCCCACCCTCGCCATCGCCGGGAAGGCATCGGCCGGAAGTTGCTCGCGGCGGTCACGAGTGAGTGCACAAGGCGCGGGGTCGGCAGCTACCTTGTAGTGGTCGAGCAGGCATCGGCAGGGGGCTGCGCGTTTGCCGACGCACTGGGTGGTACGCTCGAATTTTCCGAACACCTGATGCAACTCAGAAAACCGAAAGTGCGAAGCGAACCGGTGCTTGACCTCGTCGTCGCCGGAGCGGTCGACTTCGACGATCTCGTTGCCCTGCAGCAAGCCGCCAACCCGGACGCAGCGAACTGTCGTCGCGATGTCACCCGGTGGCTGAACGACTCGCGGTGTCAGGTCTTGATTGCACGCAACGACGTCGGTGCTATCGGCATGATTCGGCTGACTGACACCGTTGATGAGCGCTGGATCAACAGTTTCACCGTCTCTCCGGCGATGCAGGGCCAGGGCGTGGGTCGGGACATGCTCGCAACGGTGATGCGCAGCACCGTCGATCGGCGTTTGCTGCTGGAAGTTGAAACCGATAACACCGGCGCGATATCGCTGTATAGGTCCGCGGGGTTCGCCACGCGCACCACGTACAACTATTATCGGTACGATGTCGACCTGACAACTTGATCCGACACCTGATGGTTCGCCCAAAAATTTAGGCTCAGCGATTTAGCCGATCTGCCGCGACAGCCACTCATGCAGCGCAGCCCGTGCCTGCGGATTGATCAGAATGCCGTGCCCGGCGCCTTCAATTTCGACGAACTCCGATCCGGCCACACCCGCATGCAGGCGCTGGCCATCCGCAAACGGTACGACGTCGTCCGCGTTCCCATGCACGATCAGCGTTGGCACCTTGATCTCGCCCAGGCGCGCAGCAAACTCAAAACCGGCAAACGCGCCGTAGTTGCGTACCGTGCCGCTGTGCATCCGCTTTAGCTCGTCATCAGAAAGCGCAGCCAACTTGTCGATGTATCCAGGCGCAGCACCGCTCGCCGGATTACGGATGCGCTCGCGAACGCGCGCGAATTCAACATCATCACCGCTATCTTTCACCCGCGCCGCGGTTGTGACGTACGACCTGCCCCAATGGGTGTTCGCCATCAAATCGGGTCCCGTGTTCATGAGCCCGAGTGCCATCACGGCATCGGGATGCGTCAGCGCAACCTGCTGCGCGATCATACCGCCCATAGACGAGCCCACCACGATGAAACGTTCATGACCGCGCATCTGCATCAGGCCGAGGCAGTCTGCGGCAAGCTCGGCGAGCGTGAACCAGTCGAGTACGTATTCTGAGCGGCCGGCGCAGCGTCGGTCATATGCCGTTACCTCCACGCCCGGCGGAGCCCATTCGAGCGGGGTCGCGGGTGCCGGATCAACCGACGTGCTGACACCGCCGAAACCACCGTGGATGAAGACCACGGGCACCCCCTCGCCCTGACTGCGCCAGTGCAACGTGACCCCGTTAATCAAAGTGTCCGGCATTGCAGGTGACCCCTCTATCAGTTGTCTCGCAGGGTGCTTTTTAGCAGCTAAACGCGCGCATCCGGAAAGATGCGCAGGAAATTCTCGGCGTAGAAGCGCTCCCGGATCGACTCGTTGCGGGCGCCAAGCGACGACTCGAAGCGACCGATCGGGTCGCGCCCGCCTTCAACGTGCGGGTAGTCGCTGGAAAAGAGATAGAGGTCCGGTGACGACTGGTCGATGAAGTTGCCCACATCCTCAAATACAAACGGTGTGAATGCCATCTGCGCCGTGAGCTGTTCGCTCGGCTTGCGCATGATCGCGCTCAGATTCTTGTCAACCCGGCTCCAGCTTTTGACGACCCAGTCGAGACGACGCAGAAGCTCAGGCACCCAACCCGCGCCGAGTTCGACGCTCGCGCCGCGCAGACCCGGATGGCGTTCAAACACTCCGTCCAGCACCATCATCGACAGGAACCTCTCCGGCCCCTGATGCATCACGACCATGTCCTTCGCCCGAACGTTTTCACCGCCTCCCATCCAGTCGCGGCTCGGCAGTTTACCGTTGTTGCTCCACCTCGGATCAAGCTGCAGCGGCGACCCGCCCACGTGCAATACAAATGGCGTGCCGGCCTCGGCCAGCCGTGCCCAGAAAGGATCAAGGTCCACGTGCCCCGGCGACCGGTCGCCTGCGGCATAATGCGGAATCCAGATCGCCGCGAGGCCCGCGTCCAGAGCGAAGGCCAACTCGGCCATTGCGAGTTCCGGCTCATGCAGTGGCACCACCGCAACCCCCATCAGGCGGGGATCATGGCTGCAAAACTCGGCCATCGCCCGGTTGTGCCCACGCACGGCGGCATACCTGAGCGGCGCAGAAACTTTGGTCCTCGAAGGATGAAACGGCGTGACCACACTGTGGGTCGCAAACACCAGCTGTTTGGCGAAACCAAGCATGTCCAGCGCCGTACGGCGATCACTGCCATCGAAGGCACCGAGCGCCTGAATCTCCTTTGACTTCGCCATCAGTCCGTCGCCGAGGGCGATCTGCTCTGCAATATGCGACGCCGTGTGTCGACCGCCGTTGGCGACAATCGCATCGACCTCCTCGTCTGTCACGAGCGAGGCCTGGTAGCTCACCGGCGGAATTTGATCGCGAAACGCGGGGTCTGCATGGTCAATGATGAAGTTCGGCAGCTCCATGATGTGACTGTCTGCGTCGTAGTACGCTCGCGATGCGGGTGCGTATGGCATTCAGATTCCTCCGGGATTGATAAAGCAGCGCACGCCACGACATGGGTCACGCGTTGTCCGCGGCGCTGTTATGGCCTTTCGGTCGACCGCCGCTAGCGCGTGACACCATCGAGCGCGATTGTCCGGAAGTCGTCAGCCGTAGACTGTCTCCACACCGAGCAAGCGTCGGGGCGAATGCGCTGTGTCGGCAAAGATACTGACATCGTTGGCGATGGCCTTGCGACCCTCTTCATCCTTGAAAAACCGGTTGCGCGCATCGTCGGCGCTGTCCATCCCACATAGCGCCAGCCCGTCCAGGTCCATGCCTGCGAGCGTTCGCAGAACCGATAGCTGCCTGTAATTGCGCATGTGGATGTGCACATCGAGCGCCAGTGGGGCGTGGTTGTCGCGCCAGTGGGCGTCGGACAGCGCATGGCCAAGCGCCGGACTTCCGATCATTGGGAATAGCGCGATGATCCCGGGCAATTCACCGGGACCCTCGTCGCTGCGCGGCTTGATGACCCGTTCGGCAATGAGATAAATACCGGCATCCGCTTTGGCCTCGAACGCAGACAGGTCATCGGTGGTTCCCCACGCGATTGCGGCGAACGGTAGGTGGCTCGTGTCATCACGCGGGTCCGCGATGACCCTGCCGGAAATCGACCGGCCAACATCGTGTGCTGCTGAAGCGTCCGAAAACGCGCCCACAAGGTACAAGTTCATCAACGATCCCCTTGGTTTGGAAGAAGCTGGAATTCTATGGCTCGATTCTAAGGAACGTGCCGGCTCGTCCGACTCAACGTCTTTCTTTAGCAGAGCGCTGCAAAAAGCAGCGTGCTGCAAAAGTGCTTTCCTGCCGCACTTGATCCAGCAGAAGGCCTGATATTATCAGAGGAGTATCGGCAGACGTTGCCGCTGCGCAAACAATCCGTGACAACCACCGCCGGCGCGTACCGCCGCGCATGCCAAATCGAGATCCGCGACGCCGATGGAAGATACAGACGATCCGCCTGCACCGACCCGCGCACCACCCTGGTATGCATTCACTTATCGCGATTATCGACTGCTCTGGTGCGCACTCGTCACGAGTTCCATGGTCGTATGGATGCGCATACTGGGGACCGCGCAGTGGTTGCTGGATGACACCGGCTCGGCAGTGATAGTTGGCCTGATCGGCGTCGTACAGCTCGTGGTACAGGTGCCGGCTCTACTCTTTGGCGGCACGCTCGCCGATCGAGTCGATCGCAAACGACTGATGCTGTTTGCCAATGTCGTCACGTCTGCCGCAATGCTTACCCTCGGTGCCCTGAACGCGTTCGATATGCTGACACCGCTCATGGTCTATGTTGGCATTGCCGCAACCGCCGTGTCACAAATGATGGCATCGCCGGCGCGCTCGGCGCTTGTCCCTATCGTGATACCAGATCGCCATCTCATGTTGGCGGCCTCGACTGACACAGCGTCCCAGAACGCGTCCGCCATCGCCGGACCACTCCTGTTTGCCGCGGTCGCAATCAGCGCGGGATTGAGCGCCGTCTTCCTGCTGGCCGGACTCATCTCGCTCATCTCTGCGATCTTTCCACTCTTGATACGCGCCGAGGGGGTTGCTGGCGGCCAGGAGGACCAACAAGCGTCGGCGGTGCAGCAGACCATTGCCGGCTTTCGGTATGTCTCGAAGCATCCGATTCTGCCTGGCCTCTTTCTGCTCGACGTTGGCATCACAACAGCATCGTTCTACCGGGAAATACTTCCGGTGTTAGCACTCGGCATGTTCGCCGGTGGGGCAAGCGCCACAGGTATGCTCGGCGCCGCGAACTCGACCGGCGCCATCCTCGGCTCGTTTCTCGCCCTGCTGCTGGTCGGCTATCGCGCCAAAGGCATGATGGTGCTCTATGCGTCCTTCGCCTACGGGTTCATCCTCTTCGGCTTCGGTGCAGCCAGCACGCTGTGGTTCGGCCTCCTGATGATCGCCGGACTTGGGGCCGCGGACGCCGTGACAGTGGCGGTGCGCCAAACCACGGTCATGCTGACGACACCCGATCATATGCGCGGTCGCGCGTTTGCCCTCATGATCCTTGCCGCGCAAACCGCCAATAATGTCGGCACCATCTGGGTCGGCGCATGGGCCGGCGCAATCGGCGCGGGCAATACGATGATGCTGGGGGGTGTGATCTCCATTGTCGCCACAGCGACCATCTGGCGCTTCTGGCGCCCCATCCGCGAGTTCAGATCGTCCTGACCGTCACGCTGCGACCGGTGAGTCCGCGATCTGCGTTGACAGAAATGCACGAAACGGGCCATTCACCGCCATGCCCGTCACGACGATGAACGCGAGCACACCGGCGCAGATAAAGAGCAGCGGGATGTTCTGATCAACCAGGTCCGCGAGGATGCCCGCGAGGCCCATCGCAATAGGCACGCTGCCCATCATTACCGCCATCATCACGCTGGAAACCCGGCCCCGCAGTTCGTCGGGCGTCGTAAATTGCATCAGCGTCGTGAAGGTCACCATCATCACCCCCAGAAATGTCCCCGCGAACAGATTCGCCACCACCAGAATGACCGGCGAACTCACCAGACCAAAGACCAGGTTGACGCCGGCCATCGCATACAGCGCCGCAAGTGCCGCAGCAAAGCGAACATTACCGTCGATCTTCGCCATGCCCGCGACGCTCATCCCAATAAGGTTGCCAACCCCCATCGCCGCCATCAGGTAACCGAACCAATCCGGTGGCAAGTGCAACCATTTGTCGAGCAGGATCGGCATCAGGATGCCGAGCGGCGAGGTCACAAAATTGAGCAGCGCAAACGCAATCATCATGTTGCGTAGCCCCTCTTTTCGCCACACATAGCGCAGACCGACGACAATATCCTGAAGAAAGGCGCGGCCCAGTTCGCGAAGGCTTGTCACCGCCTCGGGTTTCTTCTGCGGCACGTGGATGAATATCTCTGAGAGCGCGGACAACAGATAGGTGACGCCATTGACCAGCATGATCGCGGGGCCGCCAATCACCCGAAAGAGAATGCCGCCCGCCGCCTGACCGAGCGCCATGCTCGCGGTCATGGAAACGCCGTTCATGGCGTTCGCCGCCTGCAGCTTGTGCATCGGTACCAAACTCGGCAGGGCTGCCATGACCGCCGGTCGAAAGAACGCGCCAACCACGCCAACGAGCATGCTCACACCGATCACCCAACCGATCTGCAACGGCAATGACGGCGGCAGCAGGTAAAACGGCAGGGCGAGGCTGAGCATCGCAAAACCCAGGACAAGATCGCCCCACACAATGAGCGCTTTGCGTGAGAATCGATCTGCAATCGCGCCGCCAAAGGGGCCCAGAATGACGCCGGGGATTGCCCCCAGCATCGCCACCAGACCCATGATCGTCGCCGACCCGGTCGTCTCCATCAACCAATAGAGAATCGCGATCTGGAAGAGTGACGTGCCGATCGCGCTGACAGTTTGTCCCTGCCACAGCAGCAGAAAGTCTCGATTCAGCAACCGTGAATGGATCGACTTGGACGGGGGTACGGACACTGCGCTGTCATTCATGCATCACCAAAGTAGCACAGAAACGTGGTGGCCTCGGCGACAGGCTGCGGATTTCACATTCATGCCGCGCTTCTCTACCGCAATCGCATGGCCTACCTGCTTGCCTCCTGCCGTTGCCCTTCCTGCACCTGCCCCATCTACGTCCTAACAACCTCGCCCCATCAACGTTACCCAAAAGCGCCTAGCTCAATACCTGGCGTGCCCGACCTGGGACGTGACCTGCGCAACCCGCATCGCTATGCTCGACCCTCACTCACCCCGGTGGCAAGCCCCCTTCTCTTGAGGTTAGAGATAGAGGATTTCCGAGATAAAGGACTCAGAGCTAAAGGCGTCAGAGTTTCGGGGTTCAGGATTACAAGCAGGAAACCGGACACATGAGCGACGTATTGAAAGATCAGGTGGCCATCATAACGGGCGGCGCCGGCGGCATCGGCAGTCGGATTGCCCGCGCTTTCGCGGCAGCGGGTGCCAAAGTGGTAATCGCCAGCCGCAGCCAGGAGAAGCTGGACAAGGTAGTTATGTCGCTTAACGCTGATGGCTTTGAGGCCATTGCGGTGGCAACCGATGTGACGAAACCTGCGGACGTCACCCACATGGTGTCGAGGACCGTCGAGGCATTTGGCGGCCTCGACATTCTCGTCAACAACGCGGGTGGTGCCATGTTCATCAAGCCGCCCGAGACCCTCAAGCCGGATGAGTGGAACGCCGCAATCGCACTCAATCTAACGAGCGTCTTTCTCTGCAGTCAGGCGGCGTCCAATATCATGATCGAGCAGGGCGCGGGGCGGATCATCAACATTTCATCGGTAGCCGGCATCCGCATGTCGCCCGCCTTCGTACACTATGGCGCGGCGAAGGCTGGCGTCATCAACCTGACCAAGTCGCTCGCCACCTGCTGGGGCCCGCACAACATCAATGTCAACTGCATAGCGCCCGGACTGACCGCCACCGAAGGCGTCGCCGACTGGCTGCCGCCAACCACGAACAAGGACGGCACGCCGGTGCCAACCTTGCAGTATCCGCCCAACCCTGAGCATGTTGCGGACCTTGCCACTTTTCTGGCGTCCGCCGGATCGGCCCACATCAGCGGCGAATTGTTTCCGATCCGGGCACTGACCGAACTCGCCTGAACCGCGCCGTTCGTTAACCGTCAAGCGGCGAGCCAGCGCAGAGAGTCGGCAAATATCGCGCCACCGTGGCGGAGGCTGTGACCGCCTTCGCCAAATACGAAGCGTGATTCGTAGCCCGCGTACTCGAGTGCTGCAGCCATGCTCTTGTTCGCATGGGGCCAACTGCCAATTGGTATATTCGCGTCGTTGCTGCCACTTGTGAGCAAAATGCGGATGGGTTTTCGCTCCGTTGTACGAACGAGATAGGGGTAGTTGTGGCCGCCCCGGATATTGGTGAATGAACCACAGTGACTGAGCACGCGACCAAATGCCCCTGGGTTGTACCAGGCCGCGTTGAACGCGCAGATGCCGCCGCTCGAAATGCCCACAACGGTTCGCTGTGATGGGTCCGCGTTGAACGTGAGCCCCGTTTCTTTCTCTACAAACGGAATGACTTCGCGGGTCAGGAAGTTGGCGTAATTGCCCGTCAGGCTGTCGTACTCGAAGCTTCGTTGCCGACCCGATGCCTGCTGGTCCGCGGCTTTGCCCACCGGCTGCCCCGGCATGACGAAGATGCCCACGGTCGGCGGCAGTTCGCCGCTATGGATCAAACTGTCGAGCACTGCCGGCGCGCGCACGGCACCGGCAGGATCTGCATAGCCCAATCCGTCGTTGAAGATCATTAGCGACGGCACGCCAGTCTTAACCTGCTTCGGTACATAGATCCAGATGTCCCGGCGGGTCTTGCGGTAGACCTTCGAGCCCGCCCACGCCGGAAATTTCAACATCTCGCCCCGGGGAACATCCGGGCCTGGATTGGCCTCCCGACACGGGTTGTACTGGGCGTCGGCGGGTACGTTCAGCGCCTGCATGATCTCCATGTTGGAGCGTCCGTTGATCGCGAGATCGAAAGGCTGATCCGTCATCGTCTGGTCCAGACCAAGGCGACGGAAATCCTTCACGTTCATGGCGCTCGCGCTGCCCGCGAAGGCACCGGCGGCAAGGACAAACGTACGTCGAGTCGGTTTCCAACTCATCATCTTCTCCTGCTTCTCAACATCTTCTCCTCGCCTCAACATCTTCTTGCCGCCTCAACATCTTCATGTCGTGTCGTGCACTCGACGTCGCGGGGATGCGGACGCGGATGCGCCAGCATAAGGCCGTTAGTTCTCAACCAACCGGATCTCACTAAAGTCCTGTCGGGCGTCAACGCAGTCGGTACCTCCCATGTCGAACTCGCGGCAAATGAGCGGTCGCTCGGCGTAGATCGAGCAGCGCATCGAGCGCCGATCAAGCGCGGCACACCAACCATCGTCAAGACGGCCCATCACCTGGCTGCCATCGGTGCGGGTATCAATCAGCCACGCCGGCACGCCAGTCTCACCAAACAGTAAGACCTCAAAGCGACAACACACCGCCGCACAGGATTCACAGTCAACGCGGCTGTCACCACCGCTGGCGCCTTCGCCCGCACCCCCAACTTTTACAATTTCGGTCAATGGTTTCCCCCGACGCTGCGAGCAGTATCCTCTCATCACTCGCCATCGGCCAACCGGCGCCGTGATGACGAACCCTTAAAAGAGTCGCTTCAAACCAATCCATCGGCCCGGGACGTCCTGCCAATAATCAAGCCGCTCGCAAGCATGACCTCACGCAAGGTCTGTGTCACGATGGGTGACCCGTCGCGGTCAGACAGTCACGACAGGTCACCCGTAAAAAGGCAGTCACACGTAAAAAGGCAGTCACAGGAACAACCCCAGCGTGGAAACACCTCAGTACACACGGGCAAAGGTCCGCGAGGGCAAGGTGCCCGTCTCGACCAAGATCTACCAGGGTTTTGGCGGCATCGTAAACAGCCACAAGGACTTCGCGTTCAATACCTTCCTGCTGCTTTATTACAGCCAGATTCTGGGGCTGTCGGCGTCACTCGTCTCCATTGTCATCGCAATTTCGCTCGTGGTCGACGCCGTGTCAGATCCGGTCGTTGGCTCGATTTCGGACAACTACAAGTCGAAGATGGGGCGGCGCCACCCGTTCATGTTGTGGTCCGCAGTCCCGTTCGGCCTGACCATGTATTTGCTGTTCGCCCCACCCGCAGATCTGGGTGACGGACTCCTGCTCGGCTGGTTGCTGTTCTTCACGATCACCGCACGACTCGCCTTCACGTTCTTCATCGTGCCCTGGAGCGCCATCGCCGCGGAATTCTCAAATGACTACGTGGAACGCACGTCCATCATCACGTACCGCTATATGGTGGGCTGGACCGGCGGCGTCATCTTTTCGATTGCTGCCTGGACGTACCTGTTCCCGAATACCGAAGCGTATCCCGCAGGCCAGTTGAACCCCGAGTATTACTCCACCTTCGGCCTCGTTGTCGGTTGTCTGGTTGCGCTTTGGGCCCTCATCTCAACGCTGGGAACACGCAAAGAGATTCCGTACCTGTTGCAACCAGTGAGTGAGACGCCACGCTTCAACATCGTCACCGTTTTCCATGAGGTGATGCTCGCCCTTAGAAGCGTGAACTTTCGACTACTGTTTTTCGTGTTCCTGATGTTCTCGGGCCTCGCCGGCGTCGGCGGCGTATTCGACATCTATATGAATACGTACTTCTGGGAGTTCACGTCCGATGAACTGCGATGGTTTGCATTGACGGCGTTCGGCGCAATCGGCGCATTCATCACCGTGCCGGTCCTGCAGCGGGTGATCGACAAACACACCCTGCTGCAGTATTTCCTGTCCCTCTTTATGGTCGGAGCCATCATCAAGGTGTGCTTTCGCTTCTGGGACATCTGGCCCGACAACGGCGACCCAATGTTGCTTTATCTCCTGATCGTACATGCCAGCATTCAGGTCTACCTGCTAACGACGTGCGGCATCATGGTCGGCTCGCTCATTGCGGACCTGCTTGATGAGCAGGAGCTGGAAACCGGGCGACGCCAGGAAGGCGTTTTCTCCGCCGCCATCAGCTTCTCATCCAAAGCGACGAGCAGCATCGGCATCATTATCGGCGGCCTTCTGCTCGATTTCGTGATCACCTTCCCCAAACAGGCAGCACTCGGCAGCGTCGATGCCGACACACTCTTCCGCCTCGCGATCAATGACGGTGTAATGATCCCGCTCCTCTTTTTCATACCCATATTCCTGATGTCCCGCATGACCATGACCCGCAAGCGCCTCGTTGAGATTCAGGTAGCCCTGAACAAGACCCGCGCCCCGCAGCCAGACACAGCACCGACCACACCCCCGCCCACCGCCACCTAAGCCAACCGCACGCAGACCCCAAACGCCCGGACCCGCCCGCCGAACGGCCAGCTACCCGCGTTTGGCACCTCCCAGTCCTCGAGATGGTTATCGGCAAACCCAGGTCGGCGACACCTGCGTGCCATTCCACGAATCCGCCCACGCGTCCCCTCGGAAACAGCCCTGAGCCCCACCAGACCAAGCACCCGGTCGGCCGAGCTCAAGGGCCCAGAGCCCCCCGTAAACAAAATCAGCCTTGAGCGCCACCGGACCAAGGCCCGGTGGGAGGAGCTCGAGGGGGCCGGAGGGCCCCCTCGTAAACAAGAACCAGCCCTGAGCGCCACCGGACCAAGGCCCGGTGGGAGGAGCTCGAGGGGGCCGGAGGGCCCCCTCGTAAACAAGAACCGACTGATATTCCCCCCCTGGCCCTCTTAGCTGCAGGTGACGGAATCAAACACCACAAGCGATAATCGCGCCCACCTCCAGCAAACGGACGCAGATAAAGATGACGGTACGAGTGGGAATCAACGGCTTTGGTCGAATGGGCAGACTGGCACTCCGCGCCGCATGGGGTTGGCCGGATCTTGAGATCGTCCACATCAACGAGATTGCGGGTGACGCGCAAACCGCAGCCCACCTTCTGCAGTTCGACTCCCAGCACGGCCGATGGCAGACGCCGGTTGGCATCGACGGCGATGACATCGTCATTGGCGAACAGCACGTGAGTTACAGCTCAAACGTCTCGATAGCATCGACGCCCTGGCGTGAACTCGGCATCGATCTCGTCATCGAGTGCACCGGCACCTTCAAGACGACGCCCGCGCTCGCACCTTACTTTGACGCCGGCATCAAAAAAGTGGTGGTGTCGGCACCCGTCAAAGATGGCCCCCCAAACATAGTCGTTGGCGTCAACGACGACGACTACAAGCCGGCTCAGCACAATATCGTCACCGCCGCATCATGCACGACCAACTGTATTGCGCCCGTGATCAGCGTGATCATGAGCACCTTCGGCATTCGTCACGGCTCAATCACAACGATTCATGACATCACCAATACACAGAGCGTCCTCGATCAGTATCACAAGGATCTGCGCCGCACGCGCGCAAGCGGGTCGTCGCTGATCCCAACGAGTACCGGGTCTGCGACCGCTATCGCCGAGATTTTCCCGTCACTGCGCGGCAAGATTTCCGGCATCGCCGTGCGTGTGCCGGTCGCCAACGCGTCCCTCGCAGACTGCGTGTTCGAGGTCGAGCGCGCCACCTCCGTCGCCGAGGTTAACGAGGCCCTTCAGGACGCGGCGGCGGGTCGGCTAAAAGACATCCTCGGCTTCGAAGAGCGACCGCTGGTGTCTGCCGACTATGAGGGCGATACGCGGTCCGGCATCGTCGATGCGGGCTCTACACTCGTCATCGACGACACCCACGTCAAAGTGCTCGCCTGGTACGACAACGAGATCGGATACGTCAATCGCATGATGGAACTCAGCCGCCGGGTTGCACGAGCAATCGTTTGACCGCACGCACAGATCGCAAAGCCGGCCGCAAGGCTGCAAATGGGACCCGCTGAAATGCGTCAGTACGCCATCATCACAGGCAGCTATTGGGCGTTCACGCTCACGGACGGCGCCTTACGCATGTTGGTCGTGTTGTATTTCCACCAACTAGGCTATGCGCCCCTCGCGATCGCGCTGCTGTTCCTCTTCTACGAAGTCTTCGGCGTCCTGACCAACCTCGTGGGCGGTTGGCTGGCCGCGCGTCTCGGCCTTGCCACCACCCTCATTGCCGGCCTCATCCTCCAGGTCATTGCACTCGCCATGCTCCTCGTCGACGAGGCCATGCTCGGCGTACTCTGGGTGATGGCAGCCCAGGGTCTCTCCGGCATCGCCAAAGATCTCAACAAGATGAGCGCAAAGAGCAGCGTCAAGCTCATCGCGGGAGACGCCGAAAGCCGTCTCTACAAGTGGACTGCGGCGCTGACCGGCTCAAAGAATGCGCTAAAAGGCGCCGGCTTCTTCATGGGCGGCGCACTGCTCGCGACCGTCGGCTTCCGCGGCGCAATTGGCGGCATGGCCACGGCACTCGCCCTGGTCGCTGTGCTGACCGTGCTCCTGCTGGATCGCAAAGCAGGAAAGGCGAGCTTCAAGCCCCGATTCTCAGACCTCGTATCGCGCAGCCCGAGAATCAATCGGCTATCGCTTGCAAGGCTCTTTCTGTTCGGCGCACGGGACGTCTGGTTTGTCGTCGCCCTGCCGGTCTTTCTGCAATCACAGCTCGGCTGGTCTGGCCTTGCGGTCGGTAGCCTGCTCGCTGTGTGGATAGTGGGTTACGGCAGCATTCAGGGGATCGCGCCTCTCATTACCGGCGTACTCCCCCGCGTCATCTCCGGCAGCGCGTCCGGCCACACACCGGACGGTACATCCGCGTGGCGCTGGGGACTCGCGCTGACGGGCATTCCCACCTTAGTTGTTGTCGCGATGGTCACCGGTTTCAATATAACCGCCACGATCATCGTCGGACTCCTGGCCTTTGGCGTCGTCTTCGCGATCAATTCAGCGGTGCACTCTTACCTCATCGTGTCCTACGCCGGGGTCGACGGGGTGTCGCTGGATGTCGGTTTTTACTACATGTCGAACGCGATGGGACGCCTGCTCGGAACGCTCTTGTCCGGCGGCATCTACCAACTATACGGACTCGAAGCATGCCTGCTGATGTCCACGCTCATGGTGGGCGCCGCGACGATCGTCTCTGTCCGTTTGCCTGCAAATCCCCCTCCAAAGGCGGTGATCGAATGAGCCCAACCGTACAATTTTATGATCCACAATGGCCGCCAGGCGACGCTATCGCAATCTCCCTGCACCCTTTTGAAAGTTGCTGTAAAATTCCCCATACGATACGAGTCCGACAGGTGCCCTGCCAATGCGCGAGAAAAGTCGTCCGGTTTTAGTCCGACTGTTCGGAAAATCACCGATCACGCCGCTGCAAAAACACATGGAAGTGTCGCGCCAGGCGGCCGCCGCCTTGTTGCCGTTCATGCATGCCGTCATCGCCGAAGACTGGCCGGAAGCGGAGACGCATGCAGACCTCATTTATGCCCGCGAAGCCGACGCTGACGAGTTAAAGCGAAGCATTCGCGTCGGCATGCCAAGGAGCATCTTCTCGCCGTTCTCGCGCTCTGATCTGCTGGAACTGCTGGATGTCCAGGACAAGATTCCGAATGCCGCCCAGGACATCGCCGGTCTGATGCTGGGCCGCAAGGCAACCGTGCCCCCTGCAGTCGCTCAATCCCTGATCGAGTTCCTCGAGACCTCGGTGCAGGCGACCCAACTCGCGGCGGAAGCGCTCGACAAACTGGACGACCTTATCGAAACGGGCTTCCTCGGTCGCGAGGTCACCGAGGTTGAATCACTCGTCGTCGGCCTTGGCGAGATCGAACATAAAACGGATCTGATACAGCGCCAGGTGCGCGCCGAACTCTTCGCCGTCGAACGCGACCTCCACGCCATCGACGTGATGTTTCTGTACCGGGTCATCGACTGGATTGGTCAGCTCGCAGACGAGGCCGAACGTGTTGGCAACCGGCTGCTCTATCTGATTTCCAAGTGAACACAGGCTTCAACGGAGCATCCACGTAGCCAGGCAGGCCGTGTTCAAAGTAACAACCTAATTTTAAAGTAATATCAATGGAAGCAATAGCTCAATACGGGACGATCCTACTCGTCTTGACGGTAGCCTTTGGCTTTTTTATGGCCTGGGGCGTTGGTGCCAACGACGTTGCCAACGCAATGGGCACATCGGTAGGGGCGCAGGCGATCACGATCAAGCAGGCGATTATCATCGCCATGGTGTTTGAATTCGCCGGCGCTTATCTTGCTGGCGGCGAGGTCACAGGCACTATTCGCAAGGGCATCGTTGATCCTGAATTGCTGGCGGAGACGCCGGACCTGCTTGTGTACGGGATGATGGCCGCGCTCCTCGCGGCAGCGACCTGGTTGCTGGTCGCAACCACCTTCGGCTGGCCCGTGTCGACGACACACAGCATCGTGGGTGCAATCGTCGGCTTCGCGTCGGTGGGCATATCGGTCGATGCGGTCAAATGGGCGAAGGTCGCTGAGATCGCGGCATCCTGGATCGTCTCGCCGGTGATCGCCGGCACGGCTTCCTTTCTGCTCTTCATGAGCGTACGTCGCTTCATCTTTGCTGCACCGGACCCTTACATTGCGGCAAAGCGACTGGTGCCCATCTATATCTTCATGGTCGGCTTTGTCGTCTCGATGGTCACACTGACCAAGGGACTAAAGCACCTCGGACTCGACATTTCGTTTCAGGAAAGCCTGGTTTACGCGGTGGGCTTCGCGGGCGTGATCACCGCCATCGGCGCACTGATCATCCGTCAACTCAAAGTCTCGGAGCGGGACGACCCAACCCGGCGCGTTGAAGGCGTTTTCGCCATCCTGATGATTTTCACCGCTTGTTCGATGGCGTTCGCCCACGGTTCAAACGATGTTGCCAACGCCATCGGGCCGGTGGCGGCAGTCTATGGGGTAATTGATAGCGGCGGCCTGGTCGCGCAAACATCGTCGACCCCACCCTGGATCCTGCTCCTGGGTGGGGTCGGTATCCTCGCTGGGCTTGCCCTCTACGGTTATCGGGTCATGGCAACTATTGGCAAGCACATCACCGAACTGACACCGAGCAGCGGCTTCGCCGCAGAACTCGCCGCCGCGACGACCGTCGTGGTCGCGTCCGGTTTCAGCCTGCCCGTGTCGACCACCCACACACTGGTCGGCGGGGTACTCGGCGTCGGGCTTGCGCGGGGAATCTCGGCGCTCAATCTACGCGTGGTCGGAACGATCTTTCTGTCCTGGCTTGTGACCCTACCCGCGGGCGCCGTCCTCGCGATCGTGTTCTTTTACATCTTCCGTTGGATCTTCAGCGTGTAGCTCCACTCACGTTTGTCCGTGTCACGACACAGAAATCGATTCACGGCCACCTCGCAGCGTACTTTTTAGCAGCTCTTCATGGAACTAAAGCAACTATGCTGCCGTGAGTTCTCTGCGCGACAGCGCGGTAATCCGGAACCGTAAGAGGCTGCTACTGACCGACGTTTGATTCGCGTCAGGTTATCGCTCCACTCGCGAACGCACTGCCGACCTCCTCGTCGGTGAAACCCAATACATTCGTCAGCACCTCAAAGCTGTGCTCGCCCAGGATCGGTGCCGGGCCCCGCGGCCCGTTGTCATAGCCGCTAATTCGGAATTGATGACCCGCATACGGGATGTGCCCCATCTCCGGGTGGTCCATGTAGTGGTAGAAGGATCGATGCGCATATTGAGGATCACTCAGCAGATCCTGACTGCGTTGCACGACGCCCGCTGGTACGGCTGCTGCCTGCAAAGTGGCCATCACCTCAGCAGCATCACGGCTCACGGTCCAATCAGCGATCGCAGTGTCAATCTCGTCATGCGCCGCGAGACGTGCCGCGTGGCTCGCGTACTCGCTGATCCAATCATCACGACCAATGACCTCGCACAACGCTGCCCATTGATCCTCCGTGTCGATGGCGATGGCACACCAACGCCATTCACCGGCACACCGATAGCAACTCTGGGGCGCAGCATGCGGCGAACGATTCCCCAATCGCGTCGCCGAGTAACCATTCACCTGCATATCCAGCACTTCAGGCGCCAGGAAGTGCAGCGCCGTCTCGATCTGCGCAACGTCAAGATAGGAGCCCTCGCCGGTGCGCCGCTTATGATCGAGTGCCGCGGCCAGCAGGACCGACACAAAGCGCGGCGCAATCGTGTCTGTATACGCGACCCAGGGCCCCTCGGGAGGAAGGTCAGGCCATCCCGTCGTCTCGTAAAAGCCTGCAATTGCCGCGGCGTGGTAGCCATAGCCGGCAAGGCCCGCGGCCGGCCCGGTCTGACCCATAAGGCACGTGCTCACCATAATGAGGCCGGGGTTCAGTTTGCGCACCTCGTCATACCCGAGACCCATCCGCCCGATTGCACCGGGTGCGAAACTTTCGATCAGAACATCCGACCGGGCGATGAGCTTGCGCGCAATCTCAACCGACTCCGGCTTTTTCATGTCGAGCGCAAGGCTCTGTTTGGATGTATTGAAGTCGCCGTAAAACTGCGAACGGTTGAAGCCCGGCTCGGCGTCTTTGAATGGCGCACCGCCGCGCAGCACATCAAGCCGATTCTCCGACTCGACGCGAACCACCGACGCGCCGTGGTCCGCCAGATACTTCGATGATATCGGCCCGACGCCCACCCACGCGAAATCGG
>Ga0302135_10000939_pt1 | contig 17623 bp, 11 predicted proteins | sample CBN3_surface_MG_FD_203119 | JGI IMG/M metagenome (GOLD analysis project Ga0302135, IMG submission 203119) | Marine microbial communities from Western Arctic Ocean, Canada - CBN3_32.1 | ecosystem: Environmental > Aquatic > Marine > Oceanic | place: Canada: Western Arctic Ocean | collected...
GACGATGTCAGCACCGGCTGCGGTGGCTTCGGCCGCTTTGTCGCCCTGGGCGAACACAGCGACCCGCACATCTTTACCGGTACCATGCGGCAGCACCGTTGCCCCGCGAATGACCTGGTCTGATTTCCGGGGGTCAACGCCCAGATTGATACTGACATCGATAGACTCTTTGAACTTGACCTTCGAGAGCTCGGTGAGCAGGCCCACGGCTTCGTCGATCGAGTAAGCCTTGCCGATTTGAACCTTCTCTTTAAACGCCTTCATGCGCTTTGACACTTTTGACATGTTAAACGCCCTCCGTTTCGATGCCGGCGCTCCGGGCGCTGCCGGCGATTGTGCGCACTGCGGCATCCATATCATTGGCCGTCAAATCCGGCATCTTGGTCGTCGCGATCTCTTCAAGTTGCGCTCGGGTAACCTTGCCGACCTTCTTGGCATGCGGCTCCGGGCTGCCTTTGTCGACGCCTGCGGCTTTGCGCAGGAGGACCGATGCCGGCGGCGTCTTCTTGATGAAGGTGAAGCTCTTGTCCGAGAACACGGTAATAACGACCGGCACCGGCATTCCAGCTTCGAGTGACTGCGTCTCGGCGTTGAACGACTTGCAGAACTCCATGATGTTGAGTCCATGCTGGCCAAGCGCCGGACCAACCGGTGGACTCGGGTTGGCCTGACCTGCAGGTACCTGCAGCTTGATGTAGGCGTCAATCTTGCGAGCCATCGATTTGTCTCCTTGGGAGTTGTGGGTAATAGCCCCGGGATGGTGCCGGGTCCCCGTTCTGATTGACCTCTGCGTTTGCGCGAGGGGTCAACGTGTTATTTCGCTGAAGCGTGTTCGCTTCTTTGTTTCTCTTGGCGTTTCTCGGTGCCTCTTGATCGCGCTGCGCGCCCTCCTCTCTATCTCCTCTACGCCTTCTCGACCTGACCGAAGTCAAGTTCGACCGGCGTGGAGCGACCGAAGATGGTCACCGCCACCTGCAGTCGGTTTTTCTCGTAATTCACTTCCTCAACCACGCCGCTGAAGTCGTTAAACGGCCCGTCGACCACACGCACCATCTCGCCGGGTTCGAAAACCGTCTTCGGCGTTGCCTGCTCGCTACCGACCTGCACTCGCTGAAGGATCGAGTCTGCTTCCTGCTCGGTCAACGGCGCAGGCTTGTCAGCCTTGCCGCCGATGAACCCCATGACGCGCGGCGTCTCCTTGATCAGGTGCCAGGTGTCGTCGTCGAGTTCCATCTCAACCAGCACATAGCCGGGAAAGAACTTGCGTTCACTTCGACGCTTCTTGCCGCCGCGCATCTCGACCACTTCCTCAGATGGCACGATCACGTCACCGAAGCGTTCGCCGAACCCGGAAAGTTCGATCCGCTCCTGAAGTGTGCGCATCACCTGCTTTTCATAGCCTGAATAAGCATGCACCACGTACCATCGCATCATCAGTTCTCCTATCGCTGTGACCTGATCACCGCGATCAATCGATCAGCCTAAAACGCCTCGAACCAGCCAGCTGACGGACGAATCCAGCCCCCACAGCATCAACGCTACCAACATGACGACAACGACAACGATCAACGTCGTTTGGGTTGTCTCTTCTCGCGTTGGCCACACGACTTTGCGCACCTCCACGTTCGCTTCGCGCGCAAGCTGCCAGGTCGCCTGACCCTTCGCGGTCTGCAGCGCTATCGCAACCGCGATGCCCGCCAGTGGAATCGCCGCAAGAATCCGGTAGATCAACGGCTCAGCAGCAAATACGGAATTAGCATAGACCCCGCCAAAAACCACCGTGAAGATCGCCAGCCACTTGACCGTATCAAGTCGATAAGTCGGCTCTGTTTTTGCGTTCATCTATCCCGGCTTCCCAGTTCTACTCGGCCATCAACTTCAGAATCGTCAGATGATCGACCACCCAACCCATCTCGCCTGATCCCCGCCTGGGCCGTGGCTACGACATCACGCGTCTTGCATCGTTCCCTGCCACGCCGGCAATCCGCGCCAGCTGATGGCAGGCCAGGAGGGAATCGAACCCCCAACCTGCGGTTTTGGAGACCGCCGCTCTGCCAATTGAGCTACTGGCCTTTAGACAGAAACTACCTGGAAAACCATCCGGAAAAAAGGTGACCTACTCGTCGATCTTGGTGACGACACCCGCGCCGACGGTGCGACCACCTTCACGAATCGCAAAACGCAGACCTTCTTCCATCGCGATCGGCGCCATCAAATCAACCTTCATCGACACGTTGTCGCCAGGCATCACCATCTCGGTGCCTTCCGGCAACTCAACCGAACCCGTCACGTCGGTCGTGCGGAAGTAAAACTGCGGCTTGTAACCCTTGAAAAACGGCGTGTGGCGACCGCCTTCATCCTTCGACAACACATACACTTCCGCTTCAAACTTCGTGTGCGGCGTTATCGTCTTCGGCAATGCCAGAACCTGACCCCGCTCAACCTCATCGCGCTTCGTACCTCGAAGCAACACGCCCACATTCTCGCCAGCGCGACCTTCGTCCAGCAACTTGCGGAACATCTCAACGCCCGTGCACGTCGTCGTCGTCGTGTCGTGAATGCCAACGATCTCTATCTCATTGCCAACCTGAACAATGCCTCGCTCGATTCGACCTGTCACAACCGTGCCGCGTCCCGAAATCGAAAACACATCCTCAATCGGCATCAAAAACGGCTGATCAACGTCCCGTTCCGGTTGCGGGATGTAGCTGTCCAGTGTCTCAACCAGCTTCTGCACCGACGGCATGCCCATATCTGACGTGTCACCTTCCAGCGCCTTCAGCGCACTGCCAATGATCACCGGCGTGTCATCACCTGGAAAATCATACTGGTCAAGCTGCTCACGAACTTCCATCTCAACCAGTTCCAGCAACTCATCATCGTCGACCATGTCGGCCTTGTTCATATAAACAATGATGTAAGGAACGCCCACCTGTCCCGCCAGAAGAATGTGCTCACGCGTTTGCGGCATCGGACCATCGGCTGCCGAGACAACCAGAATCGCTGCATCCATCTGCGCCGCACCCGTGATCATGTTCTTCACATAATCGGCGTGGCCCGGACAGTCAACGTGCGCGTAATGCCGCTCCGGCGAATCATATTCAACATGTGACGTCGCAATCGTGATGCCGCGCGCGCGTTCTTCCGGCGCATTGTCGATCGCATCAAACGCCTTGAATTCGCCGCCGCCCCACATCTCCGAACACACTTTCGTCATCGCTGCCGTCAATGTCGTCTTGCCATGGTCAACATGACCAATGGTGCCAACGTTTACGTGCGGCTTCGTCCGCTCAAACTTCGCTTTGGACACATGCTACCCCTGCTGATATCAAATTAGGTTCTTTCGAGCAGTTAACGCTCGATTACGGATGCTGCGATGCTGTCAGGCACTTCCTTGTAACGTTCAAACTCCATAGAGAACGTGGCCCGGCCCTGTGTCGCCGAACGCAGATCGGTTGCATAGCCGAACATCTCCGACAGTGGCACCTCGGCCCGGACTGCCTTGCCTGCCACCACATCTTCCATGCCCTGCACCAGGCCGCGGCGTCGGTTCAGGTCGCCAATAACATCACCATAATAGTCTTCAGGCGTTACCACTTCGACGTTGAAGACAGGCTCGAGCAGAACCGGGCTGGCATCGAGTGCGCCCTGTCGCAGTGCCTGGGAAGCGGCGACCTTGAACGCCACTTCACTTGAGTCAACATCGTGGTACGAGCCGTCATACAGCGTTGCCTTGACGCCTAGCAGCGGATAGCCAGCAAGAACGCCATTCGCCATCTGTTCCTTGATGCCCTTGTCGACCGCGCCGATGTACTCACGTGGCACCGCGCCGCCAACAATCGCGTCAACAAATTCGTAGTCGACACCGTCTTCGCTCTTCAACGGTTCAAGGCGCAGCCAAACGTGGCCGTACTGACCCTTACCACCGGTCTGGCGAACAAACTTGCCTTCAACCTCTACCGACTTGCGGATGGTCTCGCGATACGCGACCTGCGGCTTGCCGATGTTAGCCTCGACACTGAATTCACGCCTCATGCGATCGACAATGATGTCAAGGTGCAGTTCACCCATGCCGCCGATGATGGTCTGGCCCGACTCTTCGTCAGTGCGAACGCTGAAGGAAGGATCTTCTGCCGCAAGCTTGCCGAGTGCGACGCCCATCTTTTCCTGGTCAGACTTGGTCTTTGGCTCGACCGCAACATGGATGACGGGCTCAGGGAACTCCATCCGTTCGAGCGTGATTTGTTTGTCCAGCGCACAAAGCGTATCGCCGGTCGTCGCAAACTTGAGACCAATGGCCGCGGCGATGTCACCGGCGCGAACTTCATCGAGGTGGGCACGACTGTTTGAATGCATCTGCACCATTCGGCCAACGCGCTCTTTCTTGCTCTTTACCGGGTTGTAGACCGCGTCGCCTGATTTCAATATGCCCGAGTACACGCGAAAGAACGTCAGCGCGCCGACGTGAGGGTCGGTCGCGATCTTGAACGCGAGGGCAGAAAACGGCTCATCATCGCTGGAATGGCGCACGCCTTCGACTTCACCGTCATCGTCGAGGAAGCCACGAATTGCCTTGACCTCGTCGGGCGCTGGCAAGTAATCGATGACAGCGTCCAGCATCGACTGCACACCCTTGTTCTTGAAAGCGGACCCGCACAGGGCAAGTACGATCTCATTGGCAATCGTCCGCTCGCGAAGCCCACGTTTGATCTCTGCTTCAGTCAGTTCCCTGCCTTCCAGGTACTTCTCCATGAACTCATCGTTGGCTTCGGCCGCCGCCTCGATCATCTTTTCACGATACTCGGCAGCAAGGTCGACCAGATCCTCCGGGATCTCTCGGGTCTCCGAGGTGAGACCCATATCCTCCTGGTTCCAATAGATCGCCTTCTGGGTAACGAGATCGACGACGCCCTGGAAGTTCTCTTCTGCGCCAATCGCCAGTTGGATAGCCACCGGCGTCGATCCCAGGCGGTCTTCAATCTGCTCAACCACCCGCAGGAAATCTGCGCCAGCCCGGTCCATCTTGTTGACGAAGACCATGCGCGGCACTTCGTACCGGTTGGCCTGACGCCAGACAGTCTCTGACTGCGGCTCGACACCTGATGTGCCACAGAAGACGACGACGGCGCCGTCAAGCACGCGCAACGACCGCTCAACTTCAATTGTGAAGTCGACGTGGCCCGGTGTGTCGATGATGTTAATGCGGTGTTCGTCGTACTGGTCAGACGAACCACTCCAGAAGCAGGTGGTCGCTGCGGAGGTAATCGTGATGCCGCGCTCTTGCTCCTGCTCCATCCAGTCCATGGTTGCGGCGCCGTCGTGGACTTCGCCGATCTTGTGAGAGATGCCGGTGTAATACAGGATGCGTTCTGTCGTGGTGGTCTTGCCAGCGTCCACATGGGCAACAATACCGATGTTGCGATAGCGCTTAAGCGGGGTCGATCGAGGCACTGTGGGCTCCCTTGAGCTTGGCTCAGTTGGAATCTCGGAAAGTCAGAGGTTCAATAGCGGTAGTGAGCAAAAGCCTTGTTCGCTTCTGCCATGCGATGCGAGTCTTCACGACGGCGAACCGCGGCACCTCGACCTTCAGCGGCATCCATTAGCTCACCGGCGAGCCGCATAGCCATTGATTTCTCTCCACGCTTGCGCGCTGAGTCCACCAGCCAGCGCATGGCAAGGGCGGTACGTCTGGAGGGGCGCACTTCTACGGGCACTTGATAAGTGGCTCCACCAACCCGGCGGGACTTCACTTCGACCGAGGGGGCCACTGCTTCCAGCGCGTTCTCGAAAATCTTGACGGGGTCGTCGCTCGCGCGATCACGAATGCGATCGAGAGCGCCATAAACAATCTTCTCGGCCACGGCTTTCTTGCCGCTGACCATGACGTGGTTCATGAACTTTGCGAGCGTCTGATTGGCGTACTTGGGGTCGGGAAGAATGTCCCGCTTCTCGGGTACTCTACGTCTTGGCATGGTGCCTTTTCCTCTTCAGGTTAATCGAGACTGCCCGCTGGCAGCTCGCCCTTACTCTGGCTTTCACCAGTTTTATAGTCTCTGACGAGACCGCGTTGTAGCCACCAAAGGCACTTGCCCTCTCACGGCTACGTAATTTCGTTTTACTTCTGCTGTCAGCAAGATGTTCTTTTCAGCAAGATATTTCCTGTCAACAGTGTCAGCAACGCCGGTGTTGCCGGCCACCACCCGCCACGACAGGGCTGGGAGCGACAGGCCCTGGACTGCCAGCTTATAGGGTTGCTTGTCGTGCGTTTTGATCAACCCAGGTTCGAGGCGGACTGGTTGCGCCACGACCTCTCTACTGCAGCTGCGAACCTTTACCGCGACCTACTGCGACGTATTCTCGATCCTGATCTCGCGGGTCTTGCGACCGAGAATTGAGACCGAGAATTTGAGACCGGTCATCGAGTTTCTAAATCTAGGACTTGGGCTTCTTGGTGCCGTACTTCGAACGCCCCTGCATGCGGTCGCTAACACCGGTCGTGTCGAGCGTGCCGCGAACTGTGTGATACCGCACACCTGGCAAGTCCTTGACCCGGCCACCGCGGATAAGGACAACCGAGTGCTCCTGCAGATTGTGGCCCTCACCGCCGATGTATGACGTCACCTCAAACTGGTTCGTCAGGCGTACCCGACAGACTTTTCGAAGGGCAGAGTTCGGCTTCTTCGGCGTCGTTGTATAAACACGCGTGCAAACACCTCGCCGCTGGGGACACGCCTGCAACGCAGGCACATCACTCTTCGACACTTTGCGCTTGCGCGGCTTACGGACCAACTGGCTAATTCTCGCCATTCATCAACTCACTTTCGCGCCAGCATCGCCAAGCGCAGATTCAATTAAATGTTCGAGCCGCGCTCGTCGAGCGCTGGCTATCAGGCATTGACCGCCGCAAGAAAGACCGCGGCCAAAAAAACAGGGGAATGCCAAGCATGCCCCTGTCCAAAAGTGCGGCGATTCTAATGAGCCGTCTGGGTCGAGTCAACCGACATTTGTCTCACCAACAACTCTTCTGGTTTCCAGCAGTTCGCAGCGTCCAAAGCGCGCTCTTTCAACCCTTCACGCCGCCTTCGGATCCCGCTTCGCGCTACCTCTCAGTCCGGCCCACGCCTCCCATAAGCAGCCTCCAATCAGCGCTTCCAATCAGCGTCTCTCATAGGGGAGACGGGTCGATACATCCGTGTACCGACCCACGCACGATCCCTAAACGCTGGAGTTGAGCGCTTCAGCGAGCGCCTGTTCGACTTCCGAGGCGCTCGGCTGCCGCTCTTCCGTATCCACCTCGCGACGCTTCTTGCGCTCGGCGTGATAGCGCAATCCTGTACCCGCCGGAATCAACCGACCGACGATGACGTTCTCCTTCAAACCGCGCAGGTAATCGCGCTTCCCGGTCACCGCGGCCTCAGTCAGCACCCGTGTGGTCTCCTGGAACGACGCCGCCGAGATAAAGCTCTCGGTCGCAAGCGCTGCCTTGGTGATTCCGAGCAACACCCGTTCGTACTTGATGGCCTGCAGGGTTTCACCGGAAAGGCGATCGTTCTCTTCAAGCACATGAGTGAATTCGACCTGCTCACCCTTGATCATCGAAGACTCGCCAGGACTCTTGATCTCTGCCTTGCGCAACATCTGACACACAATCACTTCGATGTGCTTGTCGTTGATGGTCACGCCCTGCAGACGATAGACGTCCTGGATTTCCTTGACGACGTACTTGGCCAGTTCCGAGACGCCCTTCAGCCGAAGGATGTCATGCGGATTCTCGGGTCCGTCCGAGACAACCTCGCCCTTCTCAACGTGCTCACCCTCGAACACAGTCATGTGCCGCCACTTTGGAATCAGCACCTCATAGTGCTCTGAGCCTTCCGGCAGTTCGCTCGCCTCGAGGTCAACCGGCGTAATCACAAGCCGGCGCTTGCCCTTGGTCTCCTTCCCGAACGATACGGTCCCGGAGATCTCTGCAAGTACGGCCGCATCTTTGGGCTTGCGTGCCTCAAAGAGGTCCGCAACACGCGGCAAACCACCCGTGATATCGCGAGTCTTCGAGCCTTCCTGAGGAATTCTCGCAATGACGTCGCCGATTTCGACCGAGTCGCCGTCTTCGAGTCCAAGAATGGCGTTTGCTTCGAGGAAGTAATGCGCGGGGACGTCAGTTCCAGCAAGGAGCAGGTCTTCACCGGCGTCATCAACCAACCGGACCGCAGGCCTCAGATCCTTACCCGATGTTGGACGATCTTTGGGGTCGGTGATCGATATGCTCGTCAAGCCGGTCAACTCATCCGTCTGGCGACGAACCGTAATGCCTTCATCCATCCCCTCAAACACAACCTTACCCGCCACCTCAGTGACGATCGGGTGCGTGTGCGGATCCCAGTTGGCAACAATGTCACCACCTTCAACTGCAAGGCCGTTGCCTGTCTTCAGTACGGCGCCATAAGGCAGCTTGTACCGTTCCCGTTCACGACCGGACTCCGCATCGGCAACCGCGAGCTCCCCTGAGCGGGAAACAGCGACCAACTCACCATTAATCTTCTCGATGGTCTTGAGGTTATGCAGCTTGACTACACCGGCGTGTTTCACCTGAACGTTGTCGATAGCCGTCGCTCTGGACGCGGCACCACCGATGTGGAAGGTCCGCATCGTCAGCTGGGTTCCAGGCTCACCAATCGATTGCGCCGCAATGACGCCGATCGCCTCACCGATGTTTACAAGGTGGCCTCGACCAAGGTCGCGTCCATAGCAATTGCTGCAAATGCCGTAGCGCGTATCACAGGTAATGGCAGAACGGACGAACATTTCATCGACGCCGAGGTCCTCCAGCCGTAATACCCACTTCTCGTCGATCGCCGTACCCCGCGGCATAACAAGCTCATCGCCCTGCGCGGTGTACACGTCCTGGGCTACAACCCGCCCAAGAACCCGGTTGCCGAGCGGTTGGACGACGTCACCACCTTCGATGACCGATGTAATGAGAAGACCGCGGTCGGTGCCACAGTCAACTTCTGTGACCACGAGATCCTGCGCCACATCTACCAGTCGACGCGTGAGGTAGCCAGAGTTGGCGGTCTTGAGCGCCGTGTCTGCCAGTCCCTTGCGAGCGCCGTGGGTCGAGATGAAGTACTGCATTACAGACAGGCCTTCACGGAAGTTGGCCGTGATCGGCGTCTCGATGATGGACCCATCAGGCTTGGTCATCAGGCCACGCATGCCTGAGAGCTGTCGAATCTGCGTGGGGGAGCCCCGTGCACCTGAGTCGGAGTACATCCAGACACTATTGAACGAGTTTTGCTCTTCGCTTACGCCCTCGCGGTTGACGACCGTCTCTTTCGACAAGTTATCCATCATCGCCGCACCAACCTTGTCGTTGGCACGAGTCCAGATGTCGATCACCTTGTTGTACTTCTCGCCCTGAGTGACAAGGCCGGACGCAAACTGGGAATCGATTTCGCGAATCTCGGATTCGGCGTCGTCGATGATGCCTGCCTTCTCGGTCGGGATAACAAAGTCCTCCACACCGATCGACGATCCTGAAGACGTCGAGTACTCATAACCCATGTACATGATCTGATCACAGAAGATGACCGTCTCTTTGAGACCGACTGACCGAAAGCAGACATTGATGAGCGTGGAGATTTCCTTACTTCCGAGCGTGCGGTTGATGTGCTCGAAACCGATACCTTCCGGCACGATTTCAAACAGCAGGGCGCGACCTACCGTTGTGTCTTTCAACTCCGTTCGCGCGATCAACTGATCGTCCTGGTCGGTAAAGGACTCGCTGATCCGAACTCTGACCCGCGCCTGCAGCCCAACCTGGCCTGCGCCGTAGGCCCGCGAGACTTCCTCAATGTCGGCAAAGGCCATGCCTTCACCCTTGTCATTCACCCGTGCGCGCGTCATGTAGTAAACGCCAAGAACGACGTCCTGCGACGGCACGATGATCGGTTCACCATCGGCCGGCAGCAGCACGTTGTTGGTCGACATCATCAGCGCGCGCGCTTCGAGTTGGGCTTCAAGCGTCAGCGGCACGTGTACGGCCATCTGGTCGCCATCGAAGTCAGCGTTGTACGCGGTACAAACGAGCGGGTGCAACTGGATCGCCTTGCCTTCGATCAGCACCGGCTCAAACGCCTGGATGCCGAGACGGTGCAGCGTAGGCGCACGATTCAGCAGCACTGGATGCTCGCGAATAACCTCGGCCAGGATGTCCCAGACCTCGGTAGTTTCGCGTTCCACCATTTTCTTGGCGGCTTTGATCGTGGTCGCAAGACCCCGGGCTTCCAGCTTGCCGAAGATGAACGGCTTGAACAGTTCCAGCGCCATCTTCTTTGGCAATCCACACTGGTGCAGGCGCAAGGTCGGACCAACCACAATCACGGAACGCCCGGAATAGTCGACCCGTTTGCCAAGCAGGTTCTGGCGGAATCGACCCTGTTTGCCTTTGATCATGTCTGCAAGCGACTTGAGCGGTCGCTTGTTGGTACCGGTGATCGCGCGGCCGCGGCGGCCATTGTCGAGGAGTGCGTCGACTGCCTCCTGCAACATGCGCTTTTCGTTCCGAACAATAATGTCAGGCGCGCTCAGGTCGAGCAGTCGCTTCAGACGGTTGTTGCGGTTGATGACGCGGCGATACAAATCGTTGAGATCCGACGTCGCAAACCGACCACCTTCGAGCGGCACAAGCGGTCGCAAATCTGGCGGCAGAACGGGCAAGACATTGAAGATCATCCACTCCGGCTTGTTCCCGGACTTCTCGAAAGCCTCCATCAGCTTCAGACGCTTGGTCAGCTTCTTGATCTTGGTCTCTGAATTGGTATTGGGCAGTTCCTCGCGGATCTGCGCAATCTCGTCTTTGAGGTCCATTTCCTTCATCAGGTCCTGGATCGCCTCAGCGCCCATTTTGGCTTCGAACTCATCGCCAAACTCTTCAAGCGACTCGTAGTACTCCTCGTCGTTCAGCAGCTGGCGCTTCTCGAGGGTCGTGAGACCGGGGTCGATGACGACAAACGACTCAAAATAGAGGACGCGTTCAATGTCGCGCAAGGTCATGTCCATTAAGAGACCAATGCGCGACGGCAGGGACTTCAGGAACCAGATGTGCGCAACCGGGCTCGCGAGTTCAATGTGACCCATGCGCTCACGACGAACTTTGGCAAGCGCAACTTCAACCCCGCACTTCTCGCAGATGACACCGCGATGCTTGAGTCGTTTGTACTTTCCGCAGAGGCACTCGTAGTCCTTGTTCGGGCCAAAGATCTTGGCGCAGAACAGACCGTCGCGTTCGGGCTTAAAGGTCCGATAGTTGATCGTTTCCGGCTTCTTGACCTCGCCGTATGACCACGACCGGATCATCTCTGGAGACGCCAGGCCAATCCTCAGGGAATCGAACTCTTCCGTCTGCCCCTGGGCCTTCAGAATATTAAGAAGATCTCTCACAGTTGGCTTCTCCTAGTCGTGTTCAAGTTCGATGTCGATGCCAAGAGACCGGATCTCTTTGACCAACACGTTAAAGGACTCGGGCATGCCGGGTTCCATCCGGTAATCACCGTCAACGATATTCTTGTACATGCGCGTGCGGCCGTGTACATCGTCTGACTTCACCGTCAACATCTCCTGCAACGTGTAGGCCGCCCCATATGCCTCAAGCGCCCAGACCTCCATTTCTCCAAACCGTTGCCCGCCAAACTGGGCTTTGCCGCCCAGAGGCTGTTGCGTGACCAGGCTGTACGAGCCCGTCGATCGCGCATGCATCTTGTCGTCCACCAGGTGGTTCAACTTCAGCATGTACATGTAACCGACCGTGACCGGCCGATCAAACTGATTTCCGGTGCAACCGTCAAACAACGTCGTTTGGCCATCTACCGGAAGATCTGCAAGTTCCAGCATGACCTTGATTTCCGCTTCGGTTGCGCCATCAAACACGCCCGTAGCCATCGGCACGCCGCCGCGAAGATTGTCGGCAAGATGAAGGATCTCGTCGTCCGTGAATGAGTCCAGATCTTCCACACGGCCACTCTGGTTGTATACCTTCCCGAGGAATGCCCGCAAATCGACAATCTTCTGATTGGCATCCAGCATGGCACCAATCTTGACGCCTAGTCCATGAGCGGCCCAACCGAGATGGGTCTCAAGGATCTGCCCAACGTTCATCCGCTTCGGCACGCCGAGCGGATTGAGGACGATATCGATTGGATCACCGTTTTCATCAAACGGCATGTCTTCAACCGGCTTGATGACGGAGATGACACCTTTATTGCCATGTCGCCCGGCCATCTTGTCGCCCGGCTGGATACGCCGCTTGATCGCGAGATAGACCTTGACGATCTTGAGCACGCCTGGGGGCAGATCATCGCCGCTCTCGAGTTTGCCTTTACTCTCGTCGAACTGCTCGTCCAACGCTTTGCGACGCTCCTTCAGACGCTTGTCGGCCAGCGCGAGCTGATCGTTTAACTCGTCCGCGTCCATCCTGAGCTTGAACCAGTCGTCATTCGGCAACTGCTTCAGGTAATCAGCCGTCAGCTTGTCACCTTTGCTGAGATCCGGGCCACCGATGACGGCGTTGCCGATCAACGAATCGGCAAGTCGCTCAAAAGTAGCTGTCTCAACGATTCGGTACTCTTCCTCGATGTTGCGGCGAACCTCTTCGAGCTGTTGACGCTCAATATCGAGTGCACGCTGATCCTTCTCAATGCCGTCCCGCGTGAATACCTGCACGTCGATGACCGTGCCGTTATAGCTGCTCGGCACGCGCAATGACGTGTCTTTTACATCCGACGCTTTCTCACCAAAGATCGCGCGCAGCAACTTTTCTTCCGGCGTCAGTTGGGTCTCACCCTTCGGCGTCACCTTGCCCACCAGAATGTCACCGGCCTCCACCTCAGCACCGATGTAGACGATGCCTGACTCATCAAGCTTGGACAGAGCGCCCTCACCAACGTTTGGAATATCGCAGGTGATCTCTTCAGACCCGAGCTTGGTGTCGCGCGCGGTGCAGGTCAGCTCCTGAATATGGATCGTTGTGAAACGATCTTCTTTCACGACCCGCTCGGAGATGAGGATTGAATCCTCGAAGTTGTAACCGTTCCAGGTCATGAAGGCGATGCGCATGTTCTGGCCGAGCGCCAGTTCACCGGTATCGATCGACGGCCCGTCTGCCAGAATGTCACCACGCGCGATCACATGGCCGTCTCGAACGAGGGGCTTTTGATTGATGCAGGTGTTCTGGTTGGAACGAGTGTACTTCGTGAGTTTGTAGATATCGACGCCGGCTTCGCCGGACTCGGTCTCCTCATCGTTGACCCGAATGACGATGCGTGCCGCGTCGACCGTCTCAACCACGCCGCCGCGCCGGGCGACGACACAGACGCCGGAGTCACGTGCAACTGTCCGCTCCATGCCGGTGCCGACCAGCGGCTTCTCGGACTGAAGTGTGGGCACCGCCTGGCGCTGCATGTTCGATCCCATGAGCGCACGGTTGGCATCATCGTGCTCAAGAAACGGAATCAGGGACGCCGCAACCGAAACCACCTGCTGCGGAGAAACGTCCATGAAGTTGACGCTATCGCGTGGCATCTTCGTAAATTCACCCTGATGCCGCACCTCGACCATATCATCGACGAGATATCCGTCATCACCAACCTGGGCACTTGCCTGGGCGATGACGTAGTCACTCTCGACGATCGCTGACAGGTACTCGATGTCGTCGGCTACCTGACCGTCAACCACACGGCGGTACGGGCTCTCCAGAAACCCGTACTCATTGGTTCTGGCATACGTTGCAAGCGAGTTGATCAGCCCAATGTTCGGGCCCTCAGGGGTCTCGATCGGGCAGACTCGACCGTAGTGCGTCGGGTGCACGTCGCGGACTTCAAAACCTGCGCGCTCACGGGTCAGACCGCCTGGCCCGAGTGCCGATACGCGCCGCTTGTGCGTCACTTCCGACAGCGGATTGTTCTGGTCCATGAACTGCGACAATTGCGCCGACCCAAAGAACTCCTTGACGGCCGCTGCAACGGGCTTCGCATTGATCAGGTCCTGCGGCATCAATCCTTCTGATTCGGCCAGGCTCAATCGTTCACGCACCGCGCGCTCAACCCGGATGAGACCGAGCCGGAACGCATTCTCAGCCATCTCGCCGACGCTTCTGACGCGGCGATTGCCAAGGTGGTCAATGTCGTCAACCGTGTCCTTAGCGTTACGAATATTAATCAGGCATCGCAGCACATCAATGATGTCATCATTGGACAGAGTGCCCTCGCCAACCTCTTCCTCACGGCCGAGTCGACGATTGAACTTCATGCGCCCAACTGCCGTCAGGTCATAACGTTCGGGCGCAAAGAACAAGTTCGTGAACAGGTTCTCCGCAGATTCTTTTGTCGGTGGCTCGCCGGGCCGCATCATGCGGTAGATTTCAACCAGCGCTTCGAGCTGATTGCTCGTCGGATCGATGCGGAGTGTGTCGGAAACAAACGATCCACAATCGAGGTCATTGGTGTAGATGGTCTCGAAATCGGACAGTTCGACCTCGCGAATCCTGGCGAGCGACTCTTCGCCGAGCACCGTATTGCAGGGAATGACGACCTCCCCAGACTCGGTGTCGATGACGTCGCGGGCAAGCACATGACCGGCCACGAATTCATCAGGCACCGCGAGTTCTGCGAGTCCCGCCTTCTCGATGTTGCGGATGTGCCTTGCAGTGACGCGCGTGCCTTCTTCAACGATGGTTTCGTCGCCATCGCGAATGTCGAAACGCGCGGTCTCACCACGAAGCCGGGATGCAATGAGCTTGAAGTAGAACTGGCCGTCCTTCATGCGGAACGAGTCGTTGTCAAAGAACATTTCAAGGATGTCCTCGGCGCTAAAGCCGAGGGCGCGCATCAGAACAGTCGCCGGCAGCTTGCGGCGTCGATCAATGCGAACAAAGACACAGTCCTTGGGGTCGAACTCAAAGTCGAGCCACGAACCGCGCATCGGGATGACCCGAGCCGTGTAAAGCAGCTTGCCAGACGAGTGGGTCTTGCCCTTGTCGTGGTCAAAAAAGACGCCGGGTGAGCGGTGCAACTGCGAGACGACGACGCGCTCGATGCCGTTGATCACGAACGTGCCGTTGTCCGTCATGAGCGGAATCTCGCCCATGTAGACTTCCTGCTCCTTGATGTCCTTGACCGCTTTGCTGGAGGACTCCTTATCGTAAATGATCAGTCGCACCTTGACCCTGAGCGGCACGGCGTAGGTCGTTGCCCGAAGCTGACATTCCTTGACGTCAAAGACCGGCTTGCCTAAGCGATAGCTCACATATTCAAGCGCCGTCGTACCGGCATAACTGACAATTGGAAACACCGACATAAAGGCTGCGTGCAGACCTTTTTCGATCCGCTTTCGAACATCCACACCTTCTTGCAGGAACTCGGCGTAAGACTCCACCTGAATTGCCAACAGATAGGGGATATCCATAACGCCCGGCAATTTGCCAAAGTCTTTACGGATTCGCTTTTTTTCAGTGTATGAATAGGCCATCAACGCCTCCAGGCTAGTGATTTTCGCTCGATCGCATAGATCGCACTTACTGCTTGGGAACCGCGCCGCTCGATACAGGATCGAGCATGCACGGCGAAGCCGGACGGCCAGACATCACGCCTGACCATCCGGCCAATCGGTAGTGTCTTGCCCAGACGATCAGACGTCCGGACAAGATACCAGAACAACGCCTGGTAACTACTTGACCTCCACCGATGCTCCAGCCTCTTCCAGCTGGGTTTTGATGTCTTCCGCTTCATCCTTGCTGACGCCGTCCTTCACCGTAGAAGGCGCCTCATCAACAAGGGCCTTGGCTTCTTTCAAGCCGAGGCCGGTAATGGCACGGACAACCTTGATGGCGTTGACTTTCTTCTCACCTGGGCCGGTGATCACAACTTCAAACTCAGTCTGTTCTTCAGCGGCTGCGCCGCCTTCACCACCATCTGCCGCAGCTGGAGCAGCCGCAACGGCCACAGCAGCAGACACGCCAAATTTCTCTTCCATCATAGAAACGAGCTCGACCACATCCATCACACTCATTTCTGAGATGGCGTCGAGGATTTCATCTTTTGACAAAGCCATGGATCTTTATCTCCGTAGGTTTCGATTAATGTTCAGGCTTATTGCTGATCTTCTTTCTGATCGCGAACGGCGGCTACCACCCTCGTTACCTTGCCTGGAACGTCGTTCAACGTTCTTGCCAACTTGGTAACCGGCCCCAGCATGACGGCCATCAACATTGATAGCCCCTGGTCCCGGGTAGGCAACGTGGCCAGGGCATCAATCTGGTCGGCACCCAGCAGTTTGCCGCCGACGCTTAATGCTCTGATCTCGAACGCCTCATTGCTCTTTGCAAACTCTTTGAAGACGCGCGCGCCAGCGCCCGGGTCCTCAAGCGAGAAAGCCAGAACATTCGGTCCGAGCAACGCCTCGCTCAGACACTCAAAATCAGTGCCTGCAAACGCGCGTTTGGCCAATGTGTTGCGAATGACACGAACCGCGACGCCAGCCTTTCGGGCTGCCGTTCGTAACGTTGTCATGTCTGACACCGTTACACCGCGATAATCGGCCATCACAGCAGACAACGCCTTGCCAGCGGTCTCATTGACCTCAGCAACAATCGCCTGTTTCTCTTCAAGTCCTATTGGCACAAGTTTTACTCCTGTGTCGACTTTCCTTCGTTCAACGAACCAGCCAGAGGGCTGGTCGCTGCTTCTCACGGCGATGGATTCAGGGAATCTATGTCACCGTCTACGCAGGCCCTTACGAACAAACTGTCCCTAAGAATTAAAGGTCACCCGACCTGCGGTCTTTGACGGGCCCCGGCATGCCGGGAACCCCAAAGTCTTAAAAAATTCTTCAATACGTTTCGATCGTGCGGCCGATGTTTCCGTCCGCGCCCGGCAGATATCCAGCGGATGTCCGGCGCACGTCCGGCAAGCAGTACCGGGGAACACCGGACGAATGAAAGGGCAGCGGCTAAAACTCGAGCGACGCCTGATCGATCAAGAGTCCTCCACCCATGGTGGTGGTCAACATCACCTTCTGCACAAACACGCCCTTGGCGGACGCCGGCTTCGCCTTCTTCAGGTCGATGAGCAACGTCTCCAGGTTTTCCTTGATGGCAGTTGCCTCGAACCCAATCTTGCCGAGGCCACCATGGATGATGCCGTTCTTGTCGGTGCGGTAGCGCACCTGACCCGCTTTCGCGTTGCTGACCGCTTCAGTCACATCCATGGTTACCGTGCCAAGCCGGGGATTCGGCATCAGGCCGCGCGGGCCGAGAATCTGTCCCAGTTGACCCACAACGCGCATCGCATCGGGGGTCGCAACACACACCTGGAAGTCGAGATTGCCTTCTTTGATCGATGCTGCGAGATCGTCCATGCCGACGATGTCAGCACCGGCTGCGGTGGCTTCGGCCGCTTTGTCGCCCTGGGCGAACACAGCGACCCGCACATCTTTACCGGTACCATGCGGCAGCACCGTTGCCCCGCGAATGACCTGGTCTGATTTTCGGGGGTCAACGCCCAGATTGATACTGACATCGATAGACTCTTTGAACTTGACCTTCGAGAGCTCGGTGAGCAGGCCCACGGCT
>Ga0302135_10000940_pt1 | contig 17619 bp, 20 predicted proteins | sample CBN3_surface_MG_FD_203119 | JGI IMG/M metagenome (GOLD analysis project Ga0302135, IMG submission 203119) | Marine microbial communities from Western Arctic Ocean, Canada - CBN3_32.1 | ecosystem: Environmental > Aquatic > Marine > Oceanic | place: Canada: Western Arctic Ocean | collected...
ACCGATCGCGCGCTTCATCGAATCCGTGACTCTGTCCGCATAGAGGATGGCCTTGCCATGAAGATGACGGGCGGCCCGTCCAATCGTCTGGATGAGCGAGCGATCCGAGCGCAGAAAACCCTCCTTGTCAGCGTCCAGAATCGCGACAAGCGACACTTCCGGCATGTCCAGTCCCTCACGCAGCAGATTGATGCCGACCAGCACATCGAATACGCCAAGGCGCAGGTCTCGAATGATCTCAACCCGCTCAACGGTGTCGATGTCTGAATGCAGGTACCGCACGCGAACGCCGTGCTCATCGAGATACTCGGTCAGATCTTCTGCCATGCGCTTGGTGAGCACCGTCACCAGAACCCGATCTCCCTGACTGACCCGGATTGAAATCTCGCCCAACAGATCATCCACCTGAGTCTGGGCCGGTCTGATTTCAACCTCCGGGTCGACGAGGCCGGTGGGGCGCACCAGCTGATCGACCACCTGCCCCGCTTTTTCCCCTTCATACGGCCCGGGGGTCGCCGAGCAAAAGATCGTCTGCGGTGCGATGTTTTCCCACTCTTCGAAGCGAAGCGGCCGATTGTCGAGCGCCGACGGCAAGCGAAAGCCGTATTCGACCAGCGTTTCTTTGCGAGACCGATCACCCTTGTACATCGCACCCAACTGCGGCACGCCGACGTGGGATTCATCGATGACGAGAAGCGCATCGTCCGGCAGATAATCGTAGAGCGTCGGCGGTGGCTCGCCCGCCTCGCGACCGGACAGATAGCGGGAGTAATTCTCGATGCCCTGGCAGTATCCGAGTTCGCGGATCATCTCCAGATCAAACCGCGTGCGTTGCTCCAGGCGCTGGGCTTCGACCAGCTTGTTGTTTTCGCGCAAGACCAGCAGTCGGTCGTGGAGTTCGTCGCGAATATGGTCAACGGCACCTTCAATCGTCTCGCGCGGCGTCACGTAGTGACTCTTTGGAAAGATCGTCGCCCGCGGCGTGCGTTGCAGCACCTCGCCGGTCAGCGGATCAAAGAACGACAGTTCTTCGATGAGATCGTCGAACAGTTCGATGCGGATAGCATTGCGATCCGACTCTGCCGGGAAGACGTCGATCACGTCGCCACGCACCCGATAGGTCGCGCGGCGCAACTCGGTCTCGTTGCGCGTGTATTGCAGTTCAGCGAGGCGTCGCAGCAGCCAGCGCTGATCGACCCGGTCGCCCCGGTCGAGGTGCATCACCATCTTCAGGTATGTGCCCGGATCGCCAAGGCCGTAGATGGAGGACACAGAAGCGACCACGATCGCATCGCGCCGTTCGAGCAGTGCCTTGGTCGCGGACAGGCGCATCTGCTCGATGTGCTCGTTGATCGCCGCGTCCTTCTCTATATAGGTATCAGACGACGGCACGTACGCCTCTGGCTGGTAGTAATCGTAATAGGAAACGAAGTACTCGACGGCGTTGTTGGGAAAGTACTCCCTGAATTCGCCGTACAGTTGAGCCGCGAGCGTCTTGTTGGGCGCCATCACAAGGGTCGGCCGCTGAATCCGCTCGATGACGTTGGCGATCGTGTAGGTCTTGCCGGACCCGGTCACGCCGAGCAAGGTCTGACAGGCGAGACCCGATTCGATGCCATCGATCAGTCGGGCGATCGCGGCCGGTTGATCGCCGGCAGGTGCGTATTCCGAATGGACCTCAAACGTGCCACTTTCCATTGGAGCCGACCTGTCGAAATGCGGATACGAAGTCTACAAGATTTTGCTTCGTGGCCGGTCATTTCGAGACGACGTTACTGACAACGGGCTGTCAGTAGTGACCGATAATCGAGGCCCAGGACAGCCCCGCACCGCAATCAGAAGACCTTGTTGACCCTCACCGGGGTGGTGATTACAATCGCGTCCCTCTGAGATCCCCGATAGCTCAGTTGGTAGAGCAAATGACTGTTAATCATTGGGTCCCTGGTTCGAGCCCAGGTCGGGGAGCCAGATATCAGAAATGGGGGTTTCAGGTCCTTTGAGCCAGTTTGTCGAAATACCGACCTCAGCAAGTCGATCAGCGTATCGAATCGCGAGGTACTGATGGTATCGATCACAAGGCCACATAGACGAGCCTTCGCCAGGTCGCAAGTTTGCTGATTATTGCCAGTAACCTTGATCTGCCGGTTCTGAAGTAATGCGTTCCCGCTCCGTCCTTCGCAGGCCATCCATTCAACCCCAAAGGTGGCACTTCAGATCCTTTGAGCCGCCCTGTCCCATCGAGCGCGAAATCACGTCTTAGGAACTTTCGGTCGCGCGCCACCGTCGGCCTCGATATCCGGAAGGGCTCGACCTGCTGGCTTCACCCAAGCATCCCCTCGCCCCGCATTTCGCTGATCTCGTCTGTGGTGTAGCCGAAGGATTCGAGCACAGCGCTCGTGTGCTCACCCAGACCCGGTGGGTGCTGATCCGTGCCGGCATCAGGTGCGAGCTCGCCGTTCACCTGGAAGGGGGACCGCAACTGCCGGAGCGTACCGATCCGTTCGTCCTCCACCTCGGTGAACATGCCGGCTGCTACCAAATGGCTGTCGGTGAAGAGGTCATCCAGCGAATTGACTCGGGCGCAGGGGATGTCCTTGTCGGCCAAAACCGACATCCAGTCAGCCGTCGTGCGACCGGCTGCAAGTTCGGCCACCTTCCCATACAACTCATCAATGTGATCGCTCCGCAGCCCGGCATCAATGACCTTGTCCGCCGTCGCCCAATCATCGAGACCACAGATCTGGAAGAAGCGCACCCAGTGGCGCGTCGTGTAGGGCAGGATCGTCAGATAGCCATCCTGCGTTCGGTACGGCTTCCGGTTGGGCGACATCATCCGGTCGTAGCCAAGCTCACCCTCGGGCGGGACCAGCGTGTGTCCGGCAAGGTGCTCTGACAAGAGAAACGACACCATGCTCTCGAGCATGGGCGTCTCGATGCAAACACCCTCCCCCGTTGTTGCCCGCTTGACGAGGCCCGATGCCACCGCGAGTGCAAGGTGCAGTCCGACCGTCTTGTCACAGGCAATGGTCCGCACATACTGGGGTGCACCGGACGGGTCCGCGTTAAGCGCAGCGAGGCCCGAACGCGACTGAATGATATCGTCATACGCGGGTGCATCGCGATCCGGACCTAATTCACCGAATCCCGGTGAGTAGCAGTAAACGAGCCCCGGATTGATCTTCGAAAGCTCGTCGTACCCAAGGCCCAGGCCCGCTGCCGAGCGACTGCGCATGTTGTGCACCAACACGTCGGATTCGGCCACCATCTTCTTAAGGACTTCGCGCGCACGCGGCTGCTTCAAATCCAACACGACCGAGCGCTTGTTGCGGTTGTAAGCGAGGAAGCCGACACCGAGATCATCCCGCCGGGCGGGTCTGACGGCACGGAAGGCATCGCCAGCAGGCGATTCAACCTTGATGACATCCGCGCCAAGATCGGCGAGCATTTGCGTCGCGTAGGGGCCAAGAACGATCGTTGTGAGATCGATGATGCGGGTACCTTTCAGTAGATCGAACATATCGCGTGGCGGTCTCGCCCCTCACTCGGTTTCGCGCCATAGGCGCCGTCGCGGCAGAGTATACGTGGCATGCAGCGCGACGCGCATCGTTGGGCAGCACGCGCGCGGGGACAGGGCGCGCGCTCAACCCTCGCACCCCTGTGCTATGGTCAACGCATGTCTGGGCCACCGTCACACCGTGCACGAGCGACGCTCGGTTCGTGGGTTGATCGAATCGGTATTCCCCGGTATTGGCTGAAATCAAGCGCCGCCGAGATCAGCATGATCGCGAGCCGCTGCTTCAGTCACTTTCCGGCGCAGTGTCAACGGCGCCTGGATGTCATCAACTCGTCCCCCGCGCGCGTCAGCTTCGGGTGCGGCGACCAGCGGCGGGACGGTTGGTCGGGAATCGACCGACTCGGCACCGGCGCCGATCTGATCCTCGACCTGCGGCGGCCCCTTCCATTCCCCACGGCCTCCATCGATCTCTGCCACTCGGAGCACTTTCTCGAACACCTGTTCCCCGACGAAGGTGAACGACATCTGCATGAGGTTTGCAGGGTTCTGAAGCCGGGTGGTCGCTATCGCGTCGCAGTTCCCGATTTCCGCCGCTTTGTGTCGCACTACCTGGCGAAGGACGACGCCTTCTTCGAGCTGGCATTTCCCTGGCCCGATTCGCACCTCGAAGCCGTCTATTGCATCGCCAACTGGGGCGGCGAACACCGGAACATCTTTGATGTCGAACGTCTCTCGACCATGGCCACAACTGCAGGCTTCAGTGAAGTGACCGAGTCAGCAGCAAACGCCAGTTCCCTGCCCGAGTTGCAGATCGATATCAGCTCGCCCCAACGCATCGCCGAGACGCTCTACCTTGAGCTGATCAAACGGTGAGAATCCTCGTCGATGGCAGCAGCATCGATCCACAGCAAAAGGGTGTCGGCAACTACGCCTACCACCTGGTTGCTCAATTGGCAGAGCGGACCGGACACTCGATCCACGTGTTGGTGCACAGCGAAGCCGCGGCATGCCAACTCTCGGGCCTCGGGGTGACGACACACGTCCGGTCGCCCTGCGCCGAAGTCGTCAAGGGACTCTGGCAGGTGCCGGCCGAGATCAGGCGTCTCGACATCAATCTGTTAGTCAGTGCCAACGAGTGCATCGCTTTTTTCCATCGCGTGCCGCGGATCGCTGTCTGCCACGATATCGACGAGTTAATCGTGCGCGCCCAACAGCCAACCCGCCTCTACCGTCGCGCGCTCAACCGGCTCTGGTCGTCGCTGCGTGTTGTCGGTCTGCGCCGATGCCGGGCAGTGATCTGTAATTCGCGCTTTGTCCAGCAACAAGTCGTCGCGGCCTACCAGGTCGACCAGGCACGAACGGCGCTCGCATACTGCGGGGTGGACCCGGTCTTTTCTGACGTCGCGACAGAACCCGCAACCGAAGACGGCGGCTATCTGCTGCTGTTTGCGACCGGTGATTCGCGAGAGAACCCCCAGCTTATTCCTGAACTAATCGCTGCTCTACGTCGCCTCGGCGTCGACACGCCTGTGAGAGTCGGCACCGGACCGGACTCCAGGTGGCTTGAAGACGCTATTGGCGAAGCAGACGTGCGGGATGTTTCCTTCTTCGACTTTGTGCCCTGGCGCGAACGATCGCGCCTTGCGCGAATCTATCGGGACGCGGTGATCTACGTTGAACTCTCGGCCCATGAAGGATTCGGCATGCAGCTTGCCGAAGCGATGGCGACCGGTACGGTCTGCGTATCCTCTGGCCGGGGCGCGCTGACTGAGGTGGGCGGCCCCTACGCTATCAACCTTGGCTCTCTCGACCCCGAACAGATTGCGGTCACGATTCGCAACACCCTGTCGGCCCGTGATTCCACAAGGGGCGCCCCTGCCCAGGTCGAATGGACACGGCGCTACTCCTGGAAACTCATGGGAAAGGTTCTAACAGACGCGCTAGAAGGCGCATAGGCTGCGGCAATGCAGGGTCGACCCGATTCAGATGGTCCCGATTCGCTTCAGGCTCGCGCGCCCAACCAGGTCATTCGCTGGCGGCCCTGACATCGCTGATTTCAGGCATTGACGAGGCGGCGCCTGGCCGCGTGACACTCATCGACGCCGCCACATTGGCAAGCGCAACTGCATTTTCCAGATCGTTTCCGTCATGTAACGCCGCCGCCAGGTACCCCGCAAAACAGTCACCGGCCCCAGTCGAATCGACCACTTCGACTGACCTTCCTCCATGTCTGATCCGCCCCCCACCCGATAGCGTCAACACGCCATCAGAGCCCAGCGTAACGATTAGTGTGCCGGCAAACGCTGCAGGCGCACCTGCCTTCCCATGCAGAACCGGCCCCAACGGCCGATCGAAGATCTGCTCAAACTCGTGTTCGTTGACGACCAGAAAGTCCAACTGATAGAGCAGTTCCTGGGCAATCGGCTCGACGGGCGACGGATTGAGCAACGTCCTTGCCCCGAGTTGTCGCGCCTTCGTAAACGCCGCGAGCGCCGTCGCGACTGGTGTCTCGAACTGGGAGACCACAACGTCACCCGCAGCAAACGGTATGCCTTCGATGGTCGCCAACCCGACCTCCTGATTGGCACCTTGAATAACGATGATCGAGTTTTCCCCCTGGGCCACGACGATCAAGGCGGTGCCTGTCGGCGTGCCCGCCTTCACCTGAACCCGCGTGACATCGACGCCGGCCTCCGCCAGATAGGCCCTGAGATCGCTACCCGCCGCGTCGTCTCCCGTGCAGCCAATCATCGCGACGGCAGCGCCCGCCCGGGCCGCCGCGATCGCCTGGTTTGCGCCCTTGCCACCGGGGTAGTAGTTGAGATCATTTCCGGTCAGCGTCTCGCCGGGCCGCATGTGGCTGTCGCTGGTCGCGACGATGTCCTGATTGATGCTCCCGATAACGTAGACCGTCATGTCGTCAAGATCTCCTTTTCCTATTCGTTTCCTTCCAGAGCGCCGCCGCTTTTGAGGTCGTTTTGCGTTGTGGACGCTTCGCGACCCTTCGAAACCCAAAGTGTGATTCTGTCGGAAGAGCCCCAAAACGGAAAAGGAATGATAAGGGAAAGCGCGCAAGACTAAAGAAAAAGTCAGAGTATTCTGGCCACCCGAAACCCGAAGTCGTTGAGCACATTACCTTGCGGGCAGCTGAGACGGTTTGCCTGACTCAGGTCGACAGGTCGATCGGTGCAGCCCCTGCCCCGCCACGATCTTCGATTGAATGTGCCCCCGTCCGCAGTCCAGGCACTGCCGTCTACGGGAGCGCCTGCATAGGATTCGTGCCAGCACTCGGCTGCCCATTCCCACACATTGCCGCTCGTGTCATAGAGGCCCCAGCGGTTGGATCGAAAACTGGCAGCCGGAGCCGTGAAGACCTCACCGTCAAGGCAGTCCGAGAATACTGTCACATCGACAACGACAGCGTCACGCAGCGAGACGCCCCCGCCTTTAGCAAATTCATACTGCAAATCCATGGGCCAATGGCGTTCAGTTACAGTGCCACTACGCGCCGCGTATTCCCACTCGGATTCCGACGGCAAGCGGTAGCGTCGTTCAGCCCCCTCAAACCGACGATTCAGCCACTCAACATACGCCCGCGCGTCATTCCAGGAAACGCAGGTGACGGGATCATGCTCAGTTTGGGGAAAGCCCTGCGAGCGCCAATCGCGGTGTCCTTCAAATCGAAACACGTGGGTGTCAGCGTGATACGAGTAGCAACGCCGACCGGGCCTCTCCGCATCGGTTATGTAGGCAGTCAACGCCACAAATTGCGTGAACTCGGCGACCGTCACCTCACATCTCCCTATTGCGAACGGCCGAGCGATCTTCACAAGGCGAACTGGCTTTTCTCGAGCCAACAGAGATGCCGAACCCATCTCGAACTCCTCGCCATCGATGGTCACCATCTCAGGCGCGTCGCCAGGTTCATGCGCGCAGCGCGAGTCGTTGCCTTGTCCCAGCGTGACCCCCGGTAGGGTCATCAGCGAGAGTACCCAGGCGAGAAAGACGCCGCGTGGCCTCGCCACCTTTAACCCTCGATCCCTTCCGCGACCAGTCGATGCTTTATGAGTTCCGCAACACAATAATTCGAGCAACAGACTTCGTAGCATCTCACCCAGCGTGAATCGACGCGGTATGGGAAAGTGAGCCAACTGGCGGATCGGCCTGCCGCAGCGAGTGGCAATCCGAGATAGGCGTCGGTCGTAGACTTGTACCCACGATCTCCGTCCTCCTTCGTAAGAAGCCAAGCGTGAATAGCAAAGCGAGTCTCGCCATCAAACGTCCGCGGTATCACTTCGGGTTAGCCCTTGGTAATACGCCCTGATCCATGAGAATTGCGCAGTATTCGCCCGTTCCACCTGATGTCGCACAGATTGTGACGCAGGCGTCCGCTCCCACTCTCCACAGCAAGGACTTTAATCCTTCTGCATCAATGCTAACGACCCGTCCACGCTGTCAGATTTCTGCGATGCACGCGCAGAGATGCCGCTCCTTTATCAACCCAGCACCCAGTGGAATTATTCGGTCGCGTGCGACATGAGGGGCGGTTGATCGAGGTGTTGTCGGGCAGGACACTCGATCAGTTTCTGGAAAAACGGCTGTTCGCGCCACTCGGCATGGACGATTACGCGCTCCACGTGTCCCCGAGAAAAGCCGCCCTCTGGTTAACAACGCTCGGTACACGCCGCCCGCGGCTCCTCTCGGTGAACCGCAGGTGACCACCGACAATGCACTTAATATACCCGCACCTCGGCTCATTCGAGGACGACGCATCCCGGCCTGTATACCTCAACCAGTCACGGCCAAAACTGGACTATTTGTCCGCGCATTTCCGGGTCGATTTCGATGCATGGTGCGCGCCGGGCTATCATTGGCTGACAACCTTGCTGTGGACTAACTTTGGCGAGATAAGTGCACAGGACGTAGGCGAAAAAGACCCCCACCTAATCCATCCACGCCTGACCGACGGCGAGTTGGTAGCTGATTATGAGATCGTAGAATTCGTACTCGGTCACGGCCCACACGCATCTTGCAGATGTCGCCCCCACACCGACTCGTCCTCTGCCTTATCGTGACGGCACTCAGTCGCCGCCGGCAGAGGCCTCGCGCGCTTCTTTTTCCAGCAGGCGTGCCCCTCTGAGGATGTTACCCATCGAATAATTGCCCTCATGGCAAGCGTATTCGTACACCGGCTGGTCACTGCCCTTCCAGACATACTCGCCACTCCACTTGTCCGTCCATGCGGTCGGGTCATCCACCGTGAAGTTGTATAGCAGGTTGCCATCATCGAGGAGTGCGAACCGTTCCATCAGGTGCAGATTCTCATCACCGCCATACAGCCCCGTGTCCGCTCTGAAGTGTTTGGTCTCTACCACAAGTGTGTCGCCTTCCCACCAGCCGATCGAGTCCCCCAGCCAATGACGGACCTTGCCGTCCCCGTGCTTCGAGTTAAGACGGATGATGCGGGCATCGTGGACCATCTCCAGCAGGATCATCACGTGATCCTCGGTCTGGACGATGCGTTTGAAGTTGTTGTAGAGGCCGGGCAGCATCGGCGGTCCCGCGCTGAAGCCGAGCAGACACCGTTCTGCGAGTGCCAGCGTCTCGGGACCATCGAAGGGACCGGGACCCACTTTGCCCAGCCAGGAAGCCGTGCCGTCATTCACATAGGAAAAGGACTTGAAGTTCTTCGCCATCTTCGCCCTGCCTCGCGGCGTCATTGGCGGCTGCCGGCCATTGGGCGGATCGTAGATGATCGACGTGCGGAACTTTCCGTCGATCGTGAAAGCATCACTGCCACGATCGATCCAGAAAGCGTTGTAGCCCCCGACGGCGCCTGCACCAAACGCATGCTGACCATCGCCGCCGAGCACCGGCGCTTCACGTTCGGGATCGCTGTCCCGGTTGGCGCTCGCCGACCCGGCGGACGCCTGATCGGCCATTGCCCGCGCTTCCTCAGGGGTCATGAATCGCTTTTCGCCCAGGGCTCGCGGTCGATTCAACGGCGTCAAGGTTCCCGCGTCGTAGTTGCCAGTCAAGTCCGGCTTGCCAGCGGCCGTGCGCTGTAGTCCATCCGAAAATACCTCTCCGAACGGTAGGAAAACCAAGAGCGACAATACGAGTACGCTGCGAAGCATCACGATCTCCTTCAGGTTTTCAAAGACCTTAACATGCACACGCTAAACGCGGAACGACGTACGAGAGGGTTCGATTTCACCCCTACCGCGCCTGCGCTGCGGTGCCTGCGCCTGGATCACCGGCTGCTATCGTTCTGGCACCGCTGGTTCTCTGGATACGTGACGGCAACCAACAAGTCGACCGGTCTGTACAGATCAAAGTCGTCGTATGAAAAGCCCTCTGGCACCGGCAAAGCAGTTACCCAACTCGGCAAGCATCGAACGGCCATCTTCCTCGCATCCGAAGACGATACAGACCTCGGGGCCGTCGGCACCTCTCCCGGCGCGACGGCTGCGGGACGCGACTTTGCGGTTCTGCGGTGGCAGCGCGAAGACACGGGCGCGGGTAACCTTCAGGCGATCGGCTGGCTAGGCACGATCGTTCAACACCCCGACCGGCGGGCGATCACACAGGATATCGACGTCCATTGGGACAGCGTCGACAGCAAGTGGAATCTGGACGGCGAACTCATGCACAGCTCAATCGAGGGGACAGACGGTGTGGGTTTCGCTGCAACTGCCAAGTACGTGCCCCGACCCGGCGACCTGTACCTGCTCAACACCTGGGGATACGACAACAGAATCGATCTGAACGACCTCGGCTTTCTGAATCGCAACGACAACGTGGGCCTCTTCTTCGAGTTCTGACGACGCCGCCAGAACTTCGAACGGATACGCGACACCAACGGCTTTGTGGAGATTCTGGGCGAACTCAATGGCAACGGAAAGGTCATCGGCGCATTCGTCACCGCGCAGCAGGGCATGACGTTCAACAACAACGTCAACGTGTTTGGAAACATCTCTTATCGGCCGTCGATGTGGGACGACAGAAACAGTCGCGGTGCCGGTACCTTCAGGCTGGATGACCGCTGGTCAATCAGACTTGGTGTAAATACGCCGTCTGACAAACGACTCTCGCTTAAGGCCAACGTTCAGGTGCGGCAAGAACACGTCCACGGCGAGGAAGTCTCAACCAACCTTTCCATCAACTACTCGCCGGTCGATCGCCTCAGCGTCAACCTTGGGATCAGCTACGAGAAACGGGACAACTGGTTGCTGTGGCAGGACGGTTTGGACTTCTCCGGATTCGCGTCCGAGCGCTGGGGTCCAAACCTCAAAGTAGAGTCGTTTTTCACAGCGCGGCAACAACTCAGAGTGCTTGTTCAATGGGTCGCCATCCAGGCGACTGAGGACACGCATTACCGGGTCGAGAACAACCGCCCGCTCGTCCCACTCGACGACCCGCCCGTGGGCGATTCAAGTTCATTCGCAATCAGCGATCTGGTCATCCAGGCGCGGTACCGATGGCAGATTGCACCGATGTCTGACCTCTTTATTGTCTATAACCGCGGCGGCGGACTTCCCGGTGCATCCACCCAGTCGACCCTTGGGGATCTATTCGACGACACGTTGTCCGCACCCGTACGCGAGGGCATTGTCGTCAAGTTGCGGTATCGCTTCGGACTTTAGGGTCGCATCGAGGACATTAGCAATGAACACCTCAGGGTCTGGGTTGGGGTCAGCACCGATGAGCTTCAAGACCTCATGCTCACGCCCAATCAGCGGGGTGCGCGACCATCTGCACTCGCAGGGTATCGAATGCGAGTGCGCGCGGTTCCCCGGAGGCAACGACCATGTCTGCTGGCGCGGATGACTTGCGGGCGGTTTGATCTTTTTTTGCGCTTTCGCCCACAGCTTTATCGGCGTTAACGCCACGTCGCTGATGAACCATTAGAGGATGCGCTGACGGTTTGAATTCAACGCACTGCCACGCGATCATAGCCTCAGGATGTCACGAGGTTCACGACACTTGTCACCCGAACGGACTCACCCACCTGCAGCTCCTTGCCGGCAGAGCCTTCCACACACCCAGGTGATCAGGACGGCCATGCCCATCGATGACCGCCGCGTCGGCAACAGTCGGCACGTTCACGTTCTATCTGGATAGTCGCGTTTCTCATGCTGACGTTAGCGCCGCAAGTCGCGCAAGCCGGTGCGTGGGGTGTCGGGAGTTTCAACAATGACAACGCAGCCGACTGGTTTGACGAGGTGCAAACCCGAGGCTTGCCGGCGGTACACGGGGCCTTGGCCGGTTTGCACCGCTCCGGTTACCTCGACATAGACCGGTGCTCCGCGATCATCGCGGCTGCCGACCTGATTGCGTCGATCAGTGGTGGCAATACCAATCACTTGCCGCGACCGATCAGTGGCTGGAGCGCAGAACATAAGCGAACCGATATCACGACGCTCATACTGCCCGCTATAGCGGGGTTAAGGATGTGTGCCGACGCCAGCCGATCTGAGCTCGCCCAGCTTTGGATTGAGTCGTCGCCGCAAGAGTGGGACACGCACATAAAGCGGCTAACTGCACGGCTTGCAGCGCTGTCCCGACCATGAACATTTGCGTCTTTACCGATTCGAGCCAAGACCCGCGCAACCACGTCCAGCAGGTCAACTCAGCGGTGCTTTGCTCATGAAGTGTCCCCAATGCAGCCGCAATCAGTCGGTTCGCCGGTATGCGCTGCGGCCACTAAAAATATCAATTTTCCCTCAACCCCAAGGACGGCATCAAGCTCAGTGATGGCGGCTTTCTGGCGGCAATCAGAAGCGCGGGCGAGGGACGGGGCCAGGCCTTTACGCTCAACATGCTCTATGCGACCGTCGCGTCGATGCGCGCCAGACGGAGCTGGCACAACACGATCGCATTCGGTCTCATCTTTCTAATTTCCGCATTCGTACTCGCAGGTTTCCTGACCCCCTGGTCAGCGCTCGTGTCGGTGCCGATCGCCCTCTACCTCGGATATCGGTCCGAGCTCGGACCGAAGACACAACAAAGCGACTTCGACACCACCATCAAACGGTGGGACAAGGCTGGACGGGAAGTCCCGGGGCTGATCCGTGCACCGTAACTCGTCGCACCACCTGACGATGATGTCGAGGACAACATTTTCGATTACGGCGCAGATGGCATTTTGCTGATCGATGAAGAGGTGATCGTTGACGTGCTGGTGGCCTACGGCTTCCACACAGAATCTCGAATGCTGGTCATGGCAGAAACGGGTTACCCGGACTACCTGCTCGCACACGCGGTGAGGCTGATGCGAGACCAGCCGGAACTGCCGGTATACCTCCTGCACGCGGTCGGCAACAATATGCACAAGCGCCTCGCGTCAGGGTCAACGCCGTGGCCCGCCATGGGCAACTACGTGGACCTGGGATGGAACGAGAATATGGTGCGCAAGCTCCCGGCGCTGCGCGGCATCCCCGACAAGTCCCCGGATGACCGCCGATTCTGTGCCGCTGCCGATGCTAAGTGGCGCGCTCGGGGCCGCGGTGGTGGGCCACCTGACCTTTGCCCAGATGTTTGAGTCAACAGGAATGCGCGGCGGCGGGTTCTTGTTTCACAGTGAGTCCGATTTCGGCTGATGGGCGACAGCCACATCCGTCGCCTGGCCGCTTTGCGCGGTTCCTCTCGAGGTTACTTCACCGACCCGTCGAGCCACGCGCCACACAAAGGTCAGGACCCGGCCCTCGCATTCCATCTCGACGCAGCGATGCCGCATCGCAAGGCGCAAGCGCAGGACCGCAATCTCTCGATTCGGTTCGCCGGCGCGTTGCGATGCCCTGCAAGCGTGGACACCATCCTGACCCTGTTTCGGCGCGGCCCCGACGCACTTCGAAAGTCACTGCGCGGTGACTTCGTGTTTGCGATCGTTGACGCCGACAGCGGTCAGACCCATCTCTTTCACGATGCTGTTGGCGCACGCGCGCGCTACTGACCCGTCATCAGCAGCGACTGGCCTACGCCAGCGAACCGAAAGCACTCTGGTCGGTGCCTGGCTTCTCGCGCCGCATCCGCCCCGCCGCGCAATACTTCAGCATGAGTTTTGTACCCCACGGGTCGATGCTGGAAGGCATTCACGAACTCGGCGCCGGTGACTGGCTAACCTTTGATGCGACCGGAAACCTCCTTTCCAGTCGTCGCTGGTTTGCGTTCGAGGACCCGGCTGTCGAGGACTGTGACGATGATCAGTGGGTCGCCCGTTTCAGACAAACGCACCATGACGCGGTGCACGAACGACGCCGTCCTGGCCCATCAGCTCTCTTTTTTTGTCCGGTGGCATCGACTCCAGCGTCGTTGCCGCCGAACGTTGTCAGCAATCCGATGACCCCGTCCACATCTTCGCAATCCACTTTGCCAAGCGGTATCCGCACGAACTCGAGTATGCCGCGAGCGTCGCCAAACGGATCGGCTCAACGCACGAGGAAGTCGAGATAAAGACCCGAGATTTCGTGCCGCGTTTACGCCAGATGGCCTGGCACCCGGATGATCCCATCGGCGATCCGGTCGCTATACCGAACTTCGCACTCTCGCGACACGTCGCGACGATGGGCTTCCACGATGTGTTGGAACGGTGAGGGCGGCGACCCGCTGTTCGGTGGCCCGAAGAACGTCGGCATGATGTTGCATCACGGGTACGGGTCGGGCGAACAGCCAAAGATCAGCCGCGTCAGGGAGATCAAACGACAAGGCATATTCAACCCCGACACGGTTCAACAGATCCTGCGCTACGACCTTGAAGGCCAGGGCCGCTATGGCATCCGCCTCTGGATGCTGCTCACCTTCGAGCCGTGGCGCCGCCTGGTCATCGACAATGAACCGGTTTGGCGGGGCACTCCCGGATTCCCCGACTTGACCGATCCTGCGGGCTGGCGCAGCCTTGGGCTTTTGAATACCACGCCGCTCACAATTCCAATCCGCTACGCATTCATGGCCCTCGGCCTGGGGCTCTGCCTCGCCTACGCTGGCAATGCCGAGGGCGAGATCGTGAGTGCAACGCTGCCGGCGAGCCGTTCCGTGCAGGTCGATACGCCGGCCACTGCTTTCGGTACGATCATCAACGCCGGTTCAGCGACCGCAACCGACTGCGGTCCACACATCGACGCGGCATCGGGACAGTTCTCATACCACGCGACTGATTCCGCGACCAACGCGATCGACCATTCGGTTGCGCCCAATTTTCCGGTGGATATCACATCAGGTGCGAGCCGATCCTTCGTCTTCTCCCTGACCCCGCGCACGGTGATGGAAGAGACAGTCGTCGAAGTCGTGTTCGATTGCTCCAATACCCTGCCAGCACCCGTCATCGAAGGGCTCAACACCCTGCTCATCTCATCGGGTCACAACCCCACACCGGACATCGTCGCCATTGCGGCCTCGCCGGGCGGCATCGTCTCGCTCGTCCCAACCGCAACATCAACGGCAAGCGCGGGTGCCTTTGCGGTAGCAACAGTGAACGTTGGCGTTGGCGCAACAATCACGGTCTCTGCCGACACCAACGGCACCGCACTGCCGGTGAGCTTCGGCATGTGTGAGACCGATCCCGTCACTTCGCATTGCACGGGTCCACTCGTACCGAGCGGAGGAGGACCGCTTGCCCTCGACATCAACGCGGGCAGCACTCCCACGTTTGGCGTCTTTGCAGCAGCGAGTGACCCCATCGCATTTGACCCGGCGCATCATCGTGTCTTTGTTCGTTTTCGGGACGCCGCCGGCGTGACCCGCGGCGCGACCAGTGTTGCGATTCGCACCTGCGGCGCCGGTGACGCGGACTGCGACGGTCAACCAGACAGCGCCGCGCAGTCCTGGTCACTTGAGCCGTCGATGCCGAGCGAGCGCGGGACCACACCTGCGGCCGTGGCTGCGATTCTCGATCACGTCTTCACGGACGCTGCACTGCAAGCGGCGTTGCTCATCAAGGACGGTTACGCGATCGGGGCGCGTTATGCGCCAGGTTTCGGCGCGGACGATCACGGCACAAGCTGGTCCGTGGCAAAGAGCCTCTATGGTGCCGCGGTCGGTGTCGCAGTTGATGAAGGACATCTGCCTGCGCTCGACCAACCCGCCAGCGCGGTGCTGACCGAATGGCAGGGTACGGATAACCATGCGATTACGATCAGACAGATTCTCGAGATGCGATCCGGCATCCCGGACACCGGCATCTTTTTCGCTTCCGATCAGAGTGCATTCGCACTCAGCCGCGAGCGCAACCAGACGCCGGGAGCGGCCTTTCAATACTCAAATCCCGGTTCACAACTCATGGAGCCGCTGCTCACGCGGTCAACCGGCATGGATGCGCACGCCTGGCTCATCGACCGGATTCTTGCGCCGATCGGCATTAACCCGGCAGGCATCGGTCTCTGGCGCGACCCGAGCGGCGAGCATGCCCTGACCTATTGTTGTGTCGATATGACGATCGATCAATTCGGCCGGTTCGGTCTGCTCATGGCGCGTGGCGGCGCGTGGCGCGATGAACAGGTCGTTCCCCGGGACTTCGTCCTGCAGAGCCTGTCTGCTCAAAGCACTTTTTATGGCCTGCAGTGGTGGGTGTTGAACCAGAGCTTTTTCAGCGGCCGCCCCGTCAACATTGATGTGAGCGCGGCCCTCGGTCTCGACGGCCAGAAGATCTATGTGTGGCCGGAGGCCGACGTTGTGCTGGTCGTGCTAACACGGTACCTGCATGCCCGGGAGCGCGGCTACGTCCTCAGCCTGTCGAACTTCCCCAACACATGCTCGGCACGTAACACGTGCACGATATCGGCCGGCCCCACCGTGCCCGCTTTCGACCAGTATCAATTGATGGGGCTGCTTGAAGCCCTGCGACCCTGAAGAGGAATCGTCAGGTATAACAATTTTGGGGCAACAAAGAGCCAGACCCCGGGTGGGAGCGCCGGATCGATTTGTCCTCGATGCGGTCTGGACGTACGATAGCCTCATGCGGGCCCAACCCTGACCACCACGAGAGCTCTATGACTAACCAAGACATGACCATTACACCCATCGACGCAACGCTCGGCGCAGTGGTGACGGACATCAGCCTTAAGGATCTGGATGACGAGGCCTGGTCCAGCTTGTACGCGACCTTTCTGGAATACGGCATTCTGGTCTTTCCCGGCCAGCATCTGAGCGACAGCGATCAGGACGTGTTCGCCCGGCGCTTTGGCGATATCGAGCAGTTGTCCCCGCTGCAGAAAGGCGCGACCGTGCGAATCTCCAACAAGAAGGCGGACGGTTCTGTCGCGACAATTGCGGACCCGCAATTCAAGCTGCTGCGCGGCAACGAGGGCTGGCATACCGACAGCACCTACATGCCGCTCGCCTCCAAGGCGGCGATGCTCGCTGCCATCACCGTCCCGTCCGAAGACGGAGAAACCGAATTCGCCGACATGCGGGCAGCGTGGGACGCGCTCGACGCCGACCTGCAAGCCCGGCTTGAACCCCTGTCGGCGTACCATTCACTCTATTACTCACAGGAACGGGCGGGGTTCACCCACGACACGGACAATCTCTACGGATTCCACGACAAGGGCGCACCACTGCGGCCTGTTGTGAAGACCCATCCCGAGACCGGACGCAAATCGCTCTACACAGGCCGCCATGCCTACGGTATACCCGGCATGGACCCGCAAGCGTCAGAAGCGCTGCTCACGAATCTCTTGTCCGATGCCTGTCAGCCACCCCGCACCTACAAACACACATGGACGCCCGGCGACATTGTCGTCTGGGACAACCGCTGCGTCATGCACCGTGCGCGACCCTACGACACGACCCAGGAACGCGTACTTCGCGGCTCTCGTGTCGCAGGCGAGGCCGCCTCGGAGCTTGCACCGACCTTTGCCGATGAGCGCGCCGGGTCTTTCAATCCGACCACATCGAACAAGTCGTCCGCTGCCGCGGGTGCAACCGCCAGCTAAGCTCGCGACCCACATCGCCCTCGCTGTGACTCCCCGGAACCCGTTACGTCTCCGGGAATGAGCAGCAATGCGCAAGGTGCGTTCGACTCGGCCCGACGTCCCCGCCTCACCGATCTGATCGTCTGGGAGACAAACCGAGAAATCAGTGGTCATACATATGTCAGGTGCGACCAT
>Ga0302135_10000944_pt1 | contig 17599 bp, 19 predicted proteins | sample CBN3_surface_MG_FD_203119 | JGI IMG/M metagenome (GOLD analysis project Ga0302135, IMG submission 203119) | Marine microbial communities from Western Arctic Ocean, Canada - CBN3_32.1 | ecosystem: Environmental > Aquatic > Marine > Oceanic | place: Canada: Western Arctic Ocean | collected...
GATACCGCCGCGCAGGCAGGCCACGGGCTCGGGTCCACCAGATGAAACTCCTGCTTGGGTCCGTGTTCGACCTCTACGCTCATTTCAATTCCCCCGTTGCGCCACGGCTACGTGGCGTCTTCGATCCGAGCCACACGTTCAGTTTATCTTCCCGCCATCACTGCTTTGAACAGCGAAACCGCCGGCAAGCTCATCGCCCTCCTCATGAGTTTTGTCCGGATAAAATGTATAGGAAAGCGTAATTGTTGTTACATCGTTGAGATTACGGTCATTGGCAATCTCTGGATCTACGAAGAAGGCAACGGGCAAATCAGCCGACGTATTTGGCGCAAGCGTCTGTTCGCTAAAGCAGAAGCACTCTATTTTTAAGAAATATCGACCGGCCTTTTGCGGCGTTACGTTAAAGACAGCAGTTCCAGTGACCGCTCGTTTACCCAAGTTTCGCGCCTGGTAATACGCCAGTGCGTTGTCGCCAATTTTGAGCAGACATCCTGTTGCATCGGTTGAAACGCCCAAGGCAGGTCGCCATTTACGTTAGCATCGAAACGTATCGTAATCAGACGATCGATTGTTTCCGTACTTGCAGACGCCGCCACATTCGTTGTTCCGCCAAATCCTGTAACACGACAAAACGTGTTGTAGAGAGGAACTGCGGCAAACGAGGCACCTAGCATCATCCCCGCCGTTATCGTTAGCGCGAATAAAAGCCTAACGTTACGCCCCTCAAGCGATCCAGCAAACTTTCGGCCAGATTTGGAAAGTCATTGGCTGCGTTCTCGACTACCAGTATCACTCATCGTTTGCACTATCCTCCGAGACCCGGCGCACGGTCGAGGATCAATGCGGCAAACAGCGCGAATAGATGAAATATCGAGAATCCAAACATTCGTTTAGCGGCGCGATCACCATCGTCGAACCAAACTGCAAGTGCGGCAGCAACAAATAGAGACCCGAGCACAACTGAAGTTGTCAAATAAATGGAACCCGCAATTCCTAGCCAATATGGCACCGTACCCAGTGGAAGGAGCAAAACTGTGTAAATCAGCATCTGCCGCTTCGTCTCACGACGTCCCGCAACAACAGGCAGCATCGGAATACCCGCGAGCGCGTAATCACCGGTACGATAAAGCGACAGCGCCCAAAAATGTGGCGGCGTCCAGAAGAAGATCAACGCAAACAAAGCAACCGACTCAACACCGACCCCACCCGACACTGCCGCCCATCCAATCATTGGTGGAAATGCGCCCGCGGCACCGCCAATGACGATGTTCTGCGGCGTGCGGCGCTTGAGCCAAACAGTGTAAATGAACACGTAGTACAGAATCGCCATGGACAGGAGAAGTGCTGATGCCAGATTGACTGAAAGGCCCATAATGACAACTGAAGCAACCGACAACAGGATGCCGAAACCAAGGGCGTTGCCGGGCACCATACGGCCAGCCGGAATTGGCCGATTGCAGGTACGTGTCATAATCGCGTCGATATCCCGGTCGTACCACATATTTATGGCGCCGGCCGCACCAGCGCCGATGGCAATGCAGACTACGGCAACAACAGCGAGAAGCGGGTGCAGATGGCCGGGAGCAACGACGACTCCGGCAAAGCCCGTGAACACGACAAGTGACATCACGCGGGGTTTCAGCAATGCGATGTAATCTTGAACCTCCGCACTCACCGGTGACACTTGCGAGACAAGCTGCACGTTGCGCACGCGATCAACAGTGTTCAGCGCAAATTGGACCAACTGAAATCTCCATGAATAACGGCCATAGTGAAGTTATTTGATCTGCGGCAATTCGTTAAATGTGTGGAACGGCGGCGGCGAACTTACACTCCACTCAAGTGTTGTCGCTCCCTCGCCCCAATAGTTATCGCCAACCGGTCGCCCCGCCCTAATTGTGTACAGCATAACAAATATAAAAAATACGCTCGCTCCGAGCGAAATAAATGAGCCAATCGACGACACATAATTCCAACCTGCAAACGCATCGGCATAGTTGATGTATCGGCGTGGCATACCGGCTAGGCCGAGAAAATGTTGTGGAAAGAACGTTAAATTCACGCCGATAAACGTGACCCAAAAATGCAACTTGCCGGCCCATTCCGGATATTGCCGGCCAGACATCTTGCCTATCCAATAATAGATTCCAGCAAAAATGGCGAAGACTGCGCCCAACGAGAGGACATAATGAAAATGCGCTACCACATAGTAAGTATCGTGAAGCGCTATATCCATGCTGCCATTTGCAAGTACAACGCCGGTTACGCCGCCGAAAGTAAACACAAATATAAAGCCAATCGCCCATAACATCGGCGTATCCAGCCTAATCGATCCTCCCCACATCGTCGCAATCCAGCTGAGTATTTTGATGCCGGTTGGAACCGCAATAACCATGGTTGCGGCCGTGAAATAAGCACGAGTGTCGACGTTAAGACCGACCGTATACATATGGTGCGCCCAGACAATGAAGCCGACAAATCCGATCGCCACCATTGCATAAGCCATACCCAGATAACCGAAGATGGGCTTGCGCGCAAAGGTCGAAACGATGTGACTTATCACGCCAAAGGCAGGCAAGATCATGATGTAAACTTCGGGGTGCCCAAAGAACCAGAACATATGCTGGAACAGTAACGGATCACCGCCACCCTCGGGTACAAAGAAGCTCGTGCCGAAGTTGCGGTCAGTCAGCAACATTGTAATTGCGCCACCAAGAACCGGAATCGTTAGCAACAGTAAAAATGCCGTCACCAAGACACCCCAGGCAAAAAGCGGCATGCGATGCATCGTCATGCCTGGAGCGCGCATATTGAATATAGTAGTGATGAAATTTATTGCACCAAGTATCGACGAGGCGCCAGCCAGATGCAGGCTAAAAATCGCCATATCCACAGCGGCGCTGGGATGCCCAATTATACCCGATAGCGGAGGATAAACAGTCCAGCCTGTTCCTGCGCCACCACCGATCACAGCCGAGCCGACCAATAGCAAAAGCGCCGGCACCAACAACCAAAAACTAATGTTGTTCATGCGCGGAAAGGCCATGTCGGGTGTACCGATCATCAGCGGCACAAACCAATTGCCGAAACCGCCAATGAGCGCCGGCATGACCATAAAGAACACCATGATCAAGCCATGCGCCGTGATGAACACATTCCAAATGTGACCATCGGGCAACCCGTCAACCAGAGTCAGATACTGAACTCCCGGTTCCAAAAGTTCCAAACGCATGTACCCGGAAAACGCACCGCCAACAATTCCTCCGACCACAGCAAACACCAGGTACATCGTGCCGATGTCGCGATGGTTGGTCGAGAATAGATATCGGCGCCAGCCAGTAGGGATGTGATCGTCGTGCGCGTTCGCTGCGGTCGCATTGGCCATGAGTAAATCTTCCCGTCGACTATCGTTTGCCATCGGCACCCGCGCGCTGCGCGAGTGTTATCGACGTGTTCAGTGTTTCTATGCGGGCGAACTTGACCTGCGCTTCCCTCAGCCAAGCATCGAACCGCCCTTGGCTGACGACTTCTACCGCAAGCGGCATGTAGCTGTGGTTGACGCCGCACAGTTCCGAGCAGAACCCATAATAGACACCTTCCTTATCGACGCGGACCCAAGTCTCGTTAAGCCTGCCAGGAACTGCATCCAGTTTGATTCCAAATGACGGCACCGCCCAACTATGCAGCACGTCGCTGGCGGTAAACAGCAGCCGAACAGTCTTTCCTACCGGCAATACCACACGGTTGTCGGTCTCCATCAAACGCCTTTGATCGCCCTGCAGTTCCGCGGTTGGAATCATGTTGGCGTCGACCGTAAAATTGCCATGGTCCGGATACTCATAAGACCAATACCACTGATGCCCCGCGGCTTTCAGCGTCAAGTCGGCGGTCTCGATCCGATTCGTGAAATATAATAATTTGAATGACGGGATCGCTATGACAACAAGAATAATTATGGGAATGGTCGTCCAAACGACCTCGAGCAGCGTGTTATGTGTTGTCTTCGATGGCGTCGGATTACGTTTCTCCGAAAAGCGCCAAATCACAAACGCTAACAGAGCAGAAACAATAATTACCACTACGCCAGTAATGACGAGCAGAAGATTATGAAATTTAACGATCTCTCTCATGCTCGGCGAGACAGCAGCTTGAAATCCAAGCTGCCAAGGCACCGGCTCACCGGCAAGCGCTGGCAATGATAACACTGCCAACCAAGCGGACGACAAGACCGTGAATATGGACTTAAAGGGCATGTTCCCCGCCCCATTTACAAGCCGCTCAGTTTGACAGCCAGCTTGCGAAATTTTTTGTCCCACTGCCGGAACACCGGCACCGGAAAACCACATAATCTCAGAACTAACATCCGCGCCACAATCAGCAAAATTTCTTGGCCGCTCCGATGTTACGTAATAGCACCTTCAATAAATCTGCGCCACACCACTTACCGTTTGGATATCGAAGCACGTTGGCCGCGTCGGCAGCCGGCACAAAGTCAGATTTGCCGCAACAGAATTCATACAAAGCACGCAGGACCTCATCTCCGGCCAATATGACTTTCAGCCATCGAGCCCCAAATTTAATTGGTACTTGCACTAGGCAGTTACTACACTGGCTTTGCGTTTTGATAGCAATGCAAACCGCTCTTTATGTATGGAAAATGCCGACGCTAAGTCGACATTCATGACCTGACAAGACATAGGATTATTATTCGCGATGGCAGACCTGCGCACCACCGATCAATTGTTCTTTGAGCGCGCGGGTCTTGACCGCGCGCACACCGAATTGATTGTCGCCGACGCGCTCCATGGAGCCGACGACGGTGAACTCTTCCTTGAGTATAGTCAGTCGGAAAGCATTTCCTTCGATGATGGGCGCGTCCGAAACGCAAGCTTCGATACGACCCAAGGATTTGGATTGCGAGCAATTTCCGGCGAGACAACCGGATATGCACATGCCGCTGATCTGAGCGAAGACGCCCTGCGTCGCGCGGCCGATACTGTCAAAACGGTCCTGACCGGGCGAGGTGGTACGCATGCGGATACACCTACCGGCACGAACCGCAGCCTTTATTCGGCTGACAACCCCCTCGGGCAGGTTGAATTCGAGGCCAAGGTTGCACTCCTGGCAGAGATCGACGAATACGCTCGATCCAAAGACGATCGTGTGCGGCAGGTCATGGCCTCTCTTTCGGGCGAATGGCAAGCAGTACAAATTCTACGCGCCGACGGCTATCGTGTTGGCGATATACGCCCTCTTGTTCGGCTCAATGTCTCAATTGTCGCGGCACAAGGTGAGCGCATGGAGAGCGGAAGCTACGGTACAGGCGGTCGGACAAATTACACCGAATTCTTAGATCCAAAAAACTGGCGCGAGTACGTCGACAAAGCCCTAGATCAAGCATTCGTGAATTTAGAATCTGTGCCAGCACCCGCCGGCGAGATGCAGGTCGTGCTTGGGTCAGGTTGGCCGGGCATCCTTCTGCATGAGGCCATCGGCCACGGCCTTGAGGGTGATTTCAACCGTAAGAAAACGTCGGCATTCGCCGGCCTCATGGGAAAGCAGGTCGCTGCTCCGGGTGTTACAGTTATTGACGATGGGACAATCAATGACCGGCGGGGTTCCTTGACCATCGACGATGAGGGTACTCCGACAAAAAAAACCGTGTTAATCGAAGATGGTATCCTCGTTGGATACATGCAGGATCGCATGAATGCCAACTTGATGGGGATGGAACCGACCGGAAACGGTCGGCGCGAGTCATTCGCTCATGCGCCCATGCCGCGAATGACGAATACAATTATGCTGAACGGCGGTGACGAGCCGGCGGAGATCATCGCGTCAGTCAAAAACGGGCTCTATGCTGTCCAATTTGGTGGGGGGCAGGTGGATATCACCAGTGGCAAGTTTGTCTTTACTTGCACCGAGGCCTATCTGATCGAAAACGGTAAGATCGGCGCACCGGTCAAGGGCGCAACTCTGATCGGCAACGGACCCGACGTGCTCACTAAAGTTTCTATGATTGGCAATGATATGGCGCTCGATCCGGGTATCGGAACATGCGGCAAGAATGGTCAGGGCGTACCAGTTGGTGTCGGCCAACCAACCATGCGCGTAGACGGGCTCACAGTCGGCGGTACGGCCGCTTAAACGGTCAAGAATTTGCTGGTTATTCGACTCATCATCATCGGCCTCGCTGTAATAGTACTTTCAGCTTGTGACGACGCGCCTGAAGTGCGCGCGACGCTGGCGCTTGAATTGGACGAAATGAAATACGAACTACGCGAGGACGGTCGAAATACATACCACCATAACCGCCGCTTCGTGGAAACGGCCGGCATAGGCGTGACACTGCTTCACGGCGAAGTCTGTGTCGAAACGAAATGTGAGGAAGCCGAGGTCAGGTACCGAATTGAGCCCAAATCTTCATTCATTCAGGCCGGACACTATGTAGCGACGTTACTGCATGTAGCGACGTTACTGCCGGCAGATGTGATCACGTTCAGCTACAGCGGCGTCGACGATGCCGTTCACCCTGTCGTTGTAAGGCGCACACTCAATGTCAAGGGTACGACATTCACCCTCGACTAAGTCCACAGCCATACATACAAAAATTGGAAATTGAGTTAGTAGGCGTATTCAGCATATAGCTCGTCAATGTTGCCGTTCCATTTCCCGTGAAACGCTTTGAGCTTCTCTTCTGCTGGACACTCGCCGGACTCAGCGATGAGGTCGAGGGCCGAAAGAAAGTGACATTCGTCCTCGCCAAAACTATCTCTCACCGCCCTGTTACGTAGCCCTTCACGCGCAATCTCAATCGTCCTCTCTGCCAGATCACGTACAGTCCCGCCGCGAAACGGCGTCTTCAGCGCTGTGCGCGGCACTTCTGCCCGCATAATTGCGCGTTCCTCCTCGCTCCAATCGCGGCAAAGATCCCAAGCTGCATCGAGCGCAGTCGGGTCGTAGAGCAAACCAACCCACAATGCCGGCAATGCACACAGCCTCCGCCAAGGGCCACCGTCGGCGCCACGCATCTCGAGAAACTGTTTAAGCCGAACCTCGGGAAATGCGGTCGTCATATGGTCAACCCAGTCATTCAGCTGTGGAAGTTCACCAACATGACCCGGCAATTGACCAGCCATGAAATCGCGAAAAGAAAGCCCGCTCACGTCCAAGTATTTGCCGCCTCTGTAGAGAAAGTACATCGGAACATCGAGCAGATAATCGACCCAACGCTCGAAGCCGAAACCGTCTTCAAAAACGAACGGCAGCACGCCACAACGATCAGGATCAGTATCCGTCCAAATATGGCTGCGATAGCTCATAAAGCCGTTAGGCTTGCCCTCCGAAAACGGTGAATCGGCAAACAAGGCAGTGGCAATTGGTTGAAGTGCTACGGCAACGCGAAATTTTTTCACCATATCGGCTTCGTTCTCGAAATCGAGATTGACCTGCACTGTGCACGTCCGCAGCATCATATCGAGACCCAGAGAGCCGCGCTTTGGCATGTAGTCGCGCATAATTTGATAGCGGCCTTTTGGCATCCAGGAGATATCTTCTCGTCGCCATTTTGGATTAAACCCTAATCCGACCATACCGGCGCCAAGTTCGAGGCAGACCTCCTTGACCTGCTCTAAATGCACATGAACTTCGTCACAGGTTTGATGGATGTTCTCGAGCGGCGCACCCGAGAGTTCAAACTGCCCTCCAGGCTCCAGCGTTATGGAGCCGCCGCTGTCGCTCTTCAGCGCTATTACATTTCCATCTTCGGTTATGGGCTCCCAGTTGAAGCGCTGTAACCCTTCAAGAATCGCACGAATACCGACATCGCCGTCGTAAGGCAGCGGCCGGAGATTATCGAGCCGAAACGCAAACTTCTCGTGCTCGGTGCCGATGAGCCAATCGCTTTTCGGTTTCGATCCCTGCTCTAAATACTCAACGAGTTGCGCCTTAGTGGTCATCGGCGCTGCACTTGAAGAATCAGACTTGGTCGTTGATGTGGACATAAGGACAATTACCAGGTTGGGAGTTTAATTATCGGACCGGCGGGCGCATCTGCCAGTCACCTAACATTGCCTGCCAACACGCAAGCGCTGCAATAGCTGCGGTGTCAGCACGTAGCAGTCGGGGGCCTAAACCGGCGATGCTAACAAACGGTAGATTGGAAAGATGGTCAAGTTCCGTCTTAGCAAATCCACCTTCCGGGCCGATGAGCACTGCCCATGGACCAGTCGGATCCGCCTTTGAAAAAAGTTCCCCAATCGGGGTAACAGGACCACTTTCGGCGCATAGGACAAGCTTGCGATCCGCCGGCCATTCATGCAGTAACTCGCCGAGTGGCCTCATGTCATCCACATGCGGCAAAGTCAGCCTCCCAGTTTGCTCGGCTGCCTCCACGACATTTGCGCGGAGCCGCTCGACATTCAATCGCGCAACAATTGTGTGTTGAGTTTTTACTGGCAGTATTGCCGAGGCGCCCAGTTCACTTGCCTTTTGCACGAGAAAATCCAGTCGCGCCCGTTTTACCGGCGCAAAGACGAGCCAGACATCGCCCTCGACCGACTGTTGTCTCGTCTGCGCCGAGACAGTGAGTGTCCCCCGCCCCTTGCCAAGCTCATCGACCGATGCCAACCATTCGCCGTCGCGCCCATTGAACAGCGCAACTGGGCTGCCAGAGCCAAGCCTCAACACGTTTTTGAGATAATGTGCTTGTTCCGGCTTAACACGGACACTCGCGCATCTGGCCAGATCTTGCTCGACATAGAGTCGTGTGCTTGGTCGATCGTTCATTTGCCCTCAGCTTTACTGAACACGCCCATCTGGGATTTGTTGCTCACGTGATTTAAGACTTTGTTTCATCACTTGGCCGCTTGAGTGTGGCGCCAACACGCGCAAAGATTACTCCGATGATGACGACACACAAAACTGATTCAGTCAGCGACATCTCAAAAGGTGGCTGGATCGACCGATTTATCCCTTTGCCGCTGCGGCCCTATTGCAGACTGGCGCGCCTTGACCGGCCGATTGGCACATGGCTCCTGTTGTTGCCCTGTTGGTGGGGTGTTGCCTTAGCAAACGGCACGCTGGTTGATCGGCAATGGCCGGAACTGCGACTACTGGCGCTGTTTGCCGTGGGCAGTCTGGCGATGAGGGGGGCAGGTTGCACCTGGAATGATCTTGTTGATCGAGATTACGACGCGCGGGTCGCCCGAACTGCGGACAGACCATTGCCATCCGGTGTGGTGACCGTTCGTGCCGCGGTGGCTTTCCTCATCTTTCAACTATCGCTGGGGTTAGCCGTACTTCTACAATTCAACACGTTCACAATCATGTTGGGTATCGCCGCGATGGTTCTTGTCGTTGCCTATCCATTCATGAAACGCGTGACGTATTGGCCACAAGCTTTTCTTGGACTGACGTTTAATTGGGGAGCGCTCGTTGGTTGGACGGCAGTCAAAGGCAGTCTCGGCTGGCCCGCACTTCTGTTATACACCGCCGGTTTCGCATGGACACTGGGCTACGACACCATCTATGCCCATCAGGACAAGGAGGACGACGCGCTTGTTGGAATAAAGTCCTCAGCGCTCAAACTTGGGGCAGAAACAAAGCGATATCTTTGGTTTTTCTATGGTGCCGCACTGGTGTTGTTTTCGTTATCCGGAATTGCGGCTGGTGTTACCTGGACATACGCGCTCGCTTTGATAGGTGTGGCTATCGGCTTCATTTGGCAGATAGTTTTTGTCGATCTTGACGATGCGCAAAATTGCCTCGCGAAATTTCGTTCAAACCGATTAGTCGGCTTAATTGTCTTCGTTGGCTTGGTATTGGCCTAAGCCGTGATTGAACAAAGCCTCGCAAAAGATCCCCGTTCATTCATCCTCGCAAATACCCACCATGAGCCCGTCCCGTTGGTCAAAGACATCCGGCTCCACTTTGTCAATGATCTAACACCCCTTTGGGACGCCGCGAAGATTGAATTCAACCAGCTGTTGATGCCGCCTCCGTATTGGGCGCTCGCATAGTCAGGCGGGCAGGCTATTGCCCGCTACGTTCTCGACAATCCAGAGTTGGTGCGCGCCAAGCATGTTCTGGACTTTGCCGCTGGCAGTGGGATTGCTGCAATCGCAGCCGCCCGGTCTGGTGCAAAGCGCGTATCGGCTTCGGGCATTGACGAACTCGCCGACGCTGCGATCAACCTCAACGCCGAATTGAACGAAGTGGATATCGCCGTATTTACCGAGAATTCCATCGGCAGCGATGAAGGCTAGGATGTCGTCTTAGCGGGTGACATCTGTTACGAAAAACCACTAGCTGAAGACGCGGTCAGATGGTTGCGATCGCTGGCACGGCGCGGCGCCGTCGTCTTACTAGGCGATCCTGGACGCGACTACCTTCCATTGCATGTCTTAATTCGGTGCGCCGATTATGAAGTCGAAGTTGCAAAACCTCTGGCGACCCAGGTGGGTCGAATTGCAACTGTCTGGCGCGTGGGGGGCGACGCAAATTTTTGAATCGTCACACGTCTATCACTTGATGCGGATGGGAAAATCGTACGGCGTCGTGACCAAGTACCTCTGTACAAGCGTGGCGGAAAGCTTCGTCGTCAACCAGCCGCACGATAAAGTCGTCTATTGGAGTTTTCGGGCTGACGCGATCACGTGCCAAAACCAGCATATCGCCCGTTGTCCTCGCTGGCCAGCCGCGACCCTTAGCCGAAACGGCAGCAAGGGCCACGGCTGTTTGGTCGTGGATGAAATGGCCATGAAGGCTCGCGTAGAGGTGAACTTCACTCCGAAGTTCTCCCGTGTCGAGTTCTAGATCAACCCCATCAAGCAGCGCGAAATCGTATCCGCTCCCAACGCCTTCACTTTCATGCATCACAGCAAGCTGAGTGTCATCAAGCCAGGTTACCGCAAGTGAGACATTGGCCCCGAGATGAGACTGCAACATTGCAGGAACTGCGCCGTAGCTCGTAATGCGAGCTGCGTAGACGACATCGAAGTCTCTCAGCCGCGCGCGTTGCACGGGGATGACCGTATCTGAGTTATGTCCAAATTTCTGCTGAAGCCGTTCAGGCGATTGGTTCGACCCAAACGCAAGGACCGGTGTCCGGCCCTGGATCGCCTCGGACGCAAACGGCACGGCAATACCATCATGATATGTGAAAGATCGCTTGGGAAATTCGTATGGATAACCTCTCGCCCGGGTAAGGCGCGTGGCGCGCGCGTTATCCACGCCAGATATTTTCGATTCTGTAACGGACATGAGCGTCATCGATAGTTTCCATCGCTATCGCGCGCCAAGCGACTTTGGCATCCTCGTAGGACCCAGCCGCTCCTCCTCGCCGCCATTCTCGATGGTCTTGAAATCCGTGCCCGTATAGGCGCCGCCCACAACCCAATATTCACTGGAGCTCTCTTCCTCAATTCGATAGCAACAAGGGCATCGTGGATAGTTTCCATTGCCTTTGCGCGCCAGACGGCTTTCGCTTCATCGTAAGCATCGAAGGGGCCAAGGCGTTGTTCGGAAGCCCCGCCGACGATCTCTGTGAAAGACGTGTCGGTGTATTCGCCGCCGACAACCCAAAAATGCTACGCCATCGATGCCATCCTTATCGAGTGAATGCGCGAGCAGTTGTTTGTGTCGCTCAACTTCCAAGACTGTATTTATCACACGAAAAGACGCGCCGGAAGTTAGTACAGCCGCCGTAGGACTTGACCAAACCCAACGTTAGAGGCTGTATCGCAGCGAGTTACCGTTGGATCAACACAGCGAAGCCGACCATGCCCTATACATCGCTCCGCGACTTTATCGCTCGCCTTGAGGCGGAAGGTCGATTGACGCGCGTGTCGGCACCGGTCTCGCCAAACCTCGAGATAACGGAAATTCAGACGCGGCTACTCGCTGAGCAAGGGCCGGCTGTATTGTTCGAAAACGTCGTCGGCGACGATGGCAAGACATATGACATGACCATCCTTGCCAACTTGTTCGGAACCGTCGAGCGGGTTGCTTGGGGTATGGACCGTGAGCCCTCCGACTTACGCGCATTCGGCGAGATACTGGCAAAGCTTCGGCAACCAGAGCCACCCAATGGCTGGCGCGAGGCAGTAGGGATGCTGCCGCTCTTGAAATCAGCATTAACAATGAAGCCGCGTACAGTGCGCGACGCACCAGTGCACGAGGTTGTCATTGAGGGGGACGACGTAGACCTCTCAATACTTCCCATACAAACCTGCTGGCCTGGCGAACCGGCACCTCTCATCACTTGGCCAATTGTTGTAACGCGCGGACCAGGTTCGGAGCGTGCAGACGATTTCAACCTTGGCATTTATCGTATGCAGGTGACCGGGCCAAACACGACTCTCATGCGCTGGCTCGCCCATCGTGGCGGTGCGCAGCATCACGCGCGATGGAAAGGCGAACGGACCGACCGTTTCCCAGCCGCCGTTGTCATTGGTGCTGACCCCGGCACGATTCTGGCAGCCGTTGCGCCGGTCCCTGAGACAATGTCCGAGTATCAGTTTGCTGGTTTGCTAAGATCCGAGCGGATGGAACTTGTGGATTGCCGCACGGTTCCGCTTAAGGTACCGGCCCATGCCGAAATCGTCCTCGAGGGCCATGTCTCGCTCGATGAGTATGACGATGAAGGGCCCTACGGCGATCACACCGGTTATTACAATTCGGTCGAGCAATTCCCGGTATTCCACATCAGCGCGATTACCATGCGCCGCAAGCCGATCTATCTGTCGACTTTTACGGGCCGCCCACCTGACGAGCCGAGCATTCTTGCCGAGGCGCTGAACGAACTATTCATTCCCCTTCTTCAGCAGCAATTTCCAGAGATCGTCGACTTCTGGTTACCGCCGGAGGGATGCTCCTACCGTATTGCCGTGGTTTCCATCCGCAAGGCCTATCCTGGCCACGCGAAGCGCGTGATGATGGGCATCTGGTCCTACCTTCGACAATTCACTTATACAAAATGGGTCATCGTCGTTGACGACGATATTGATGCTCGGTCTTGGCCAGATGTGATGTGGGCGCTTTCAACGCGAATGGATCCAGCTCGCGACATGACGGTTATCGAGAACACACCGATCGACTATCTCGATTTCGCAAGTCCTGAGTCAGGTCTCGGCTCGAAGGTCGGACTTGACGCAACGAATAAGTGGTCACCTGAAACCCATCGGGAGTGGGGTAGGAAGATCCGCATGTCAGACGACATCATAAACAAGGTAACGGCGATGTGGGCTGACCTTGGTCTCCCTGGTTCGGGTAAGCCAATCTGGAAATAGGAGAGATTTCCCAATCAAAATTTCCGCGATGCGTCGAACAACTTTCGTCTAGAATCACACTAAATCTCAAACTCTGACATGGGGACGAAGAATTCGAAGATGAGGATACCGACACACCGGCGCATTACAGCCGCGCGCGCGTGATGTTTTTCATGAATCTTTGCCTGCTGGCAGTCATTGTCATCGTATCGGTGCTCCTCAACAATTTAACGACTATTGGCGTCGCTTCGCTTTCGATGCCCCCGTGCCTAATTAGCAGCTACTATGTGTGAGTTGTTTGAAACCCTAAGAAGGAAATGATCCGCAGTGGATACGTCCGATTTTCTCAATGACCTAGTGTCAAAAGCCAATGCCCGCGGCGCCGACGCGGCAGATGCAGTGCTCGTCAGTAGTCGGGGACTTGAACTAGCGCAGCGACAAAAAGAGCCGGAAAAGGTCGAACGCGCAGAATCGCAGCATCTTGGATTGCGCGTTTTAATCGGTAAGCGCCAAGCGATCGCTTCATCAAATGATTGGGCTGAAACGAGCCTCAACGAGCTCGTAGATCGCGCATTGTCCATGGCACGAGCAGTGCCTGAGGACCCTTATTGCGGTCTTGCAGATACTGATGAATTAGCCAAAGGCGAGCCGCTTGATCTCGAGCTTTGTGACAGCAAAGAACCAACCGCAGAAGAGTTAATTGAACTGGCCAGGACATGCGAAGAAGCAGCCTTAGATGTCGATGGTGTTACCAATTCAGAAGGTGCCGATGCTAGCTGGAGTCGGAGCGATGTTACTCTTGCGGCATCAAACGGGTTTTCCGGCCGCTATGCGATATCACGTCATGGTATCGGTGTTGCGGTTCTTGCTGGTGAAGGGACGGCGATGGAGCGTGATTACGAATTCACCAGCGCTGTGTTTGCCGCCGACATGAAAGGCGCTGCGGAAATCGGTCGTATTGCCGGCGAACGAACTGTGCAACGCCTCAATCCACGCAAAGTTCCAACGTCAAAAGTTCCAGTTGTTTACGATCCCCGTGTGTCCGCAGGGCTGGTCGGACATTTGGCCTCGGCGATCAATGGTGCAGCCATCGCGCGGGGCACAAGCTTTCTCAAAGATGAGATGTCCAAGATGATATTTTCTAGCGACATCACCATCGTTGATGACCCCCACCGCAAGCGCGGCCTGCGCTCAAAGCCGTTCGACGCCGAAGGTCTTTCGAACACCGCTATGAAGTTCGTCGACGCTGGAAAATTGATGAGTTGGGTGCTTGATCTGCGGTCCGCACGCCAACTCGGACTTTCCAGCACAGGGCGCGCGTCGCGCGGGACATCGTCACCACCATCGCCGACGACAACCAACCTCTATTTGGAGGCTGGAAAAGTTTCCCCGCAGGAACTTATGGCGGACATTAAGGACGGATTTTATGTCACCGAATTGATGGGTTTCGGTATCAATAATATAACCGGCGACTACAGCCGGGGAGCCGCTGGTTTCTGGATCGAAAATGGAAAAATTACGTACCCCATTAGCGAAATGACGATCGCGGGCAACTTAACGGAGATGTTTCTCAACATGATGCCTGCCAACGATCTGGTGTTCCGCTTTGGTACCGACGCGCCGACCGTGCGCGTCGAGGGGATGACCGTCGCCGGCGCATAAGATGCACCTTTCGGGCGCAATGTTGCTTAGTTGACACGGCGGTTGCATTTGAATACCGGTTCATAGTTAGCGTCACAGTCCTTGCGCGGAAGGTGGATGCTAGGCCACGACCACAGTCATTCTCATGACCACGCGTTCGATTTGGCTTTGCCCGGCCAGCGACGCATACTCGTAATCGCCCTCCTCATAAATGCTGGGATGTTTACATTCGAAATTGTCGCCGGCCTCACCGCTGGATCAGTTTCGTTGCAAGCCGACGCACTTGATTTTCTGGGCGACGCAGCGAGCTACACCATAAGCCTGTTTGTTCTTGGCATGGCGCTGAAATGGCGAGCAGCGGCGGCCCTGCTCAAGGGCCTGACGATGGGGGCATTTGGCGTTTGGGTGCTTGGCGCAACCGTCTACAATGCGCTTTACGGTGTGGTACCCGGCGCATTTGTCATGGGGACAATTGGTTTTGCAGCACTTGTCGCCAATCTGATAAGCGCGGCATTGCTGTTCGGGTTTCGAAAGGGGGCGTGAACATGCGCTCAGTTTGGCTATGCAGCCAGAACGATGCCATTGGTAATGTCGCCGTAATGCTCGCGGCCGGCGCCGTTGTCGCCACCGACACTGCCTGGCCTGATTTAGCTGTTGCGCCTGTGATGGCGATACTGGCACTGACCGCATCCTGGCAGGTCACTCGACAGGCGCTAGCGGAACTTAATTCCTCCAAATTAGAGAATACCTAGTGGGGCTACTTGGTACGGAAGATTACGATATACATCCGGCAACCCACACTGCGGATGCGGAGGAGGTGTCATGAGATCCGGTATTTTGATTCGCCTCTTTGGCATCATTGTCTTGCTGTTGGTCACATCGGCGGCACCCAGCTTCGCAGACGAATTACCGACCACTGCCGATAAAGCTGCAATTGTCAGAATAATCGAAATGCAGATTGACGCATTTCGGCGAGACGACGGCGCTGAAGCATTCTCATACGCATCACCAGGGATTCAATCGCGCTTCGGTAACGTCGAGAACTTTATGGCGGCTGTCATTTCTGGTTATCAACCGCATTATCGTCCCCACTCGGTCCAATTCCAAGACCTGATTACCCTTCAAGACCAGGCGACCCAACGGGTGCTCTTTGTCGGACTCGATGGCGTAGCCGTTGTCGCCCTCTACTCGATGACGCACATGGACGACGGCAGTTGGCGAATTGATGGATGTTTCCTCCTCGAAGGAGAAAACGCGTGAGCGGCACGACACGAGATTTTCCAGTTTCCTGGGATGAACTACACCGACATTCGCGAGCGCTTGCCTGGCGCCTGCTGGAAGATAGCCCTTTTAGGGGCATCATTGCCGTTACGCGTGGCGGCCTCGTTCCCGCCGCCATCGTCGCCCGTGAGCTCGACCTTCGCCTGGTGGATACAGTGTGCATCTCGTCCTACGAACACAAAGATCAAGGCAAAGTCGATGTTCTCAAATCCATCGACGGCGATGGTGACGGCTGGCTGATCATCGACGATCTTGTCGATACAGGAATTACGGCAAAGGTCGTGCGCGAGATGTTGCCGAAAGCGCATTTTGCAACAATCTACGCGAAGCCCGCCGGGCGGCCACTGGTTGATACGTTCATCACAGAGGTCAGTCAGGACACCTGGATACTTTTCCCTTGGGATGTGGAGCCTGTCTACGCAAAACCAATCCGCGAACAAACGTAGGAAGACTATCCAAGGCGCCACACTTTGAGCCGCGGATCGAGCAGGTCGCGCAATCCGTCACTGAGAAGATTAAGACCCAATACGATCATCGCGATGGCAATGCCGGGAAATAGCGCTTGTGCCGGCGAAATGAACATGAATGTTTGGGCATCATTGAGCATCCGACCCAAACTTGGATTTGGTGGCTGCACTCCCAATCCGAGATAGCTGAGCCCGGCCTCGGCAAGAATCACGATTGAAAATTGAATCGTCGCCTGGACTAGAAGTACGCTCGCGATATTCGGTGCCAGATGGTCGAGTGCAATTCTAAACGGCGTCTTGCCGAGCGCCGAGGCGGCACGAAGAAATGGGCGCGGTAGAAGCTGAATTGTCGCGCCTCGCGTAACCCGCGCCAGCAGCAGCCACGCCTTCCCTGTTTCTCAAATCGGACGGGACGCGAATGGGACTTTAGGACGCCGTCGTCGGTGGACATTCGGTGGGCGTCCCTGGTGTTTTGCGCATGCTGGAACTCGCTCATAAACGTCGCGGCAAATTGCCATGGCTTCGCCTGTTCGAGCCGGCAATCCGCCTTGCGGAGACTGGGTTTGACGTATCCCCGCGTATGCACATGCTCGTTTCACAAGACAAATATCTGCAGCGATATCCTACCGCTCGAAACTATTTTTATGACGGTAACGGTGTGGCATGGCCGGTTGGTACCGGCTGATCAACACGCAGTTCGCAGAAACATTGCGCGCCATCGCCAGCGGTGGTGCAGATGCGTTTTACACGGGTGCGATAGTGACCGACATAGCAAAGGCAATTAGCAGTGCAGAGGGCAATCTAGGACTAATGACACTTGCCGATCTGGCCAGTTACCGCGCAAAAATTCGACCAGCAGTTTGCGGTGGGTATCGCGGCTACAGTGTCTGTGGCATGGGTCCACCCTCGTTAGGCGGCCTCACTGCCGCCATGATGCTTGGC
>Ga0302135_10000946_pt1 | contig 17578 bp, 11 predicted proteins | sample CBN3_surface_MG_FD_203119 | JGI IMG/M metagenome (GOLD analysis project Ga0302135, IMG submission 203119) | Marine microbial communities from Western Arctic Ocean, Canada - CBN3_32.1 | ecosystem: Environmental > Aquatic > Marine > Oceanic | place: Canada: Western Arctic Ocean | collected...
TGGTGCCGAAGAAGCCGTTTGCCTTCACGCCGTTCAAGATGCGCACGCAGTGGCGGTTCAACGAGGGCTACAGGGGCAACGGCACGGTGCGCGGTTGGCGCGAGTACGACAGCATTTATCACGCGGTGTTCGCGTGCATGCGCGGCACGCCGGGGTATCCCAGCGGCAAAGGCAAGGCGTATCGCGTGGCGCCCGATGGCCTGCTGCTGCGGGCGTCGATCCCGAGCGCGGAACAGTGGCAGGTGGAGAGCACGTACGGGCCGCGCGCGAATTTCAAAATCTCACTGCGCGAGCTGCCGCAACACGGGAAATTCCGCGTGCGGGTGAAGGCGGCGAAGTACAACGACGCGCTGTTGCTGGGGCCGCGGAGTCCATCGGCCAAGCCGTCGAAGGAGGCGGTGACGGTGACGGGGCTGAACGAGCCGCAGATGGTGATGATTAAAAAGGCCGGAATTTATCAGACGGACGTTTACCCGCAGGCGGCGGCGGGTGAGGGGGTGAAGGCGGACGCGTCGAAGCTTGGGGAAAAACTGGTTGGCGCATGGAAGCTGGACGGCAACACGGACAGTTTGCTGAAGCCAAAAAAGTTGACCGGCCGGTTGGTGGGCAACGCGAAGTTCGTGGACTCGCCGATCGCCAGTGGAGGCCAAGGCGGCAAGGCGATCGCGCTGGATGGCGCTGGCGACGCGGTGGTCGTGCCGCGCGACAAATCGATGGATGTGGGCAAGGGCGAGTTTACGGTGGCGGCGTGGATTCGTCCCACGCAGCTGCGGCAGGCGGGCATTGTTTGCCTCGGCAAATACAGCTGGACGCACGGTTGGTATCTGGACATGCCGAACAACCGCGGCGTTTTGCGCATCGAGACGGCGAACCCGGACAATCAGCCCAACGGCACGGTGGCCTCGCGCCCGGGCGTCATTCGCGTGAACGAATGGCAGCACGTGGCGGCGGTGGTGCGGCGCGGCAAAAACCAAACGCGCATTTACGTGAACGGCTACGAGGTGGGCGTGGGGACGATTAATCCGCGCGTGCTGGACAATCCAAAAGTGGATTTGCACATCGGGCGCATCCAGGACGCGCAGCAGTTCAAGGGCGAAATTGACGAGGTGAGGCTGTACAAGCGCGCGCTGGGCGTGGCGGAGTTGAAGGCGCTGCTGGTGCCGGGGCAGCGGTTCGTGAAGGCGCCGCCGGTGAAGGAGGAGGATTTGTTTTTGAAAATCAACGGGAGCGAGTTTTCCGAAATGCGCCGCCAGCCGGCCTTCGCGGTGCTGCGTCTCCCGGCTGGGCCGGTGCGCGTGAGCGCGCGTTACGGCGGCAACGCAGTGCCCAATCGGATCGTGCTCACGCCATTGGCGGCGGGCGATGCGTTGGCGGAGAATTTTAAACAATTTGAAAACCGCTCGCCGTGGCTGGGCGTGCACCTCGGCTTGCGGCGCGATTGCGGCAGCACGTTCGCGCCGGTGCAGCGGCCGGTGAAGGTGAGCGGCACGGAGCTGAACGAGTTCGTGTTCGAAGGCGCCATCAACAATTACCCGAGCGACGATGTGCAGGAGAATAACGACAACTATCTTGCGGGCGTGCGCGAGATTGGCGTGCGCAGTGAGTACACCGACGGGCGCGTGCGGCCGCGGCTGCGGATCCGGTCGGTGGAGTTTGAGGGGCCGTTCTACGAGAGCTGGCCGCCGGCGCCGCACCGGCGAATTTTTATCGGCTCAGCGAACGAGGACAAACCGGCGGTGTACGCGCGCGAGATTGTGCGGGCGTTCGCCGGTCGCGCCTTCCGCCGGCCGATCACCGCGCGGGAGGAAGCCTCGCTGATGGCGGTGTGGCGGGCGGGCTTCGAGGAGACGAAAGATTTCCGGCAGAGCATCAAGGACACGCTGCTCATCGTGCTCACCGCGCCGCAGTTCCTGTTTATCATCGAGCAAAGCCCCAGCCCGAAGGCGGAGGATCTCGGCCCGTACGAGCTGGCGTCCAAGCTTTCGTATTTTCTCTGGAACACCGCGCCCGACGCGCGCCTATTGCGCTTGGCCGGCGAAGGCAAACTGCACGCCGCGCTGGACACGGAGATTTCCCGCATGATCGCCGACCCGCGCTTCGGGCAGTTCACGCGCGAGTTCGCCGCGCAATGGCTCAGCCTTGAGAAATTTGACGTGGTGGAGATGGATCGCAAACGCTTCCCGACCCTCACGCGTGACACGCGGCTGAATCTGCGCCGCGAACCCGTCGAGCTGCTGCAGCATCTCATCCGCCAAAACCTCCCCGCGCAAAACCTCGTGCAGTCAGATTTTATTTTGGCCAACGAGGTCACCGCCAACTACTACGGCCTCGGCGATCGGACCGAGAGCGGTTTCGATTTCATCGCCGTGCGGCACAACCGCCCGCACCTCGGCGGGTTGCTCTCGCAGACGAGCATCCTCGCCGGCTTGTCCGACGGCCGCGAGGCCAACCCCGTGAAGCGCGGCGCATGGCTGGCGCGCAAACTCATCGCCGAGCCGCCCGACGATCCTCCGCCCAACGTGCCGTCCATCGACAAGATTGATCCGAAGCTTCCCCTGCGCGAACGCCTTGCCCAGCATCGCAACCGCAAGGCCTGCGCCAACTGCCACGGCGGCATTGATCCGTGGGGCATCCCGCTGCAGCAATTCGACGCCGCCGGCCTGTTTCGCGCCGAGGCCGACACGCGCTCGACGCTGCCGGACAAAACCGAGATCGCCGATTTCAAGGCCCTCCGCGCCTACCTCGCCGGCGACCGCATGGACCGCGTTGCCTTCAGCACTCTAAAACACCTCGCCATCTACGCCACCGGCCGCACGCTCACCTACAACGAGCTTGCGTTTCTTGAAGAAAACGGCCTAAAATTGCGTCCGAATCAATATCGGATGCAGGATCTGGTTCGGTTCATCATCCACAGTGATATTTTTCTGAAGAAATAAAATACCCGCCATGACCCGCCCACTGAAACTTGATCGCCGCGCCTTCCTCAAGGGCGCTGCCGGTGCCACGCTCGCCCTGCCCGTGCTGGAGGCGATGGGCAAGGAAGTGGCCGAGGCGGTGCCGCGCCGGTTCTGCGCGCTGTACACCGCCAACGGCATGTCGCTGCCGCACGCCAAGAACAAGATTGACGAGTGGAGCTGGTTCCCGCGCGCGGAGAAGGACGGCAAGTTTGTGTTCGGCAAATCGACCGAGCCCTTCGCGCCGTTCCGCCAGCACCTCAGCTTCATGGGCGGACTGTATCATCCCAACGGCCCGAAGTCCGACCCGCACGTGTGCTCGGACATGTGGCTCACCGGCGCGCCGTTGCAGGATCCCAAGCGCGAGGTGTACAACTCCGTCGCGCTCGACCAAGTCGTCGCCAAGCACACCAAGCAATTTTGCCGACAGCCTTCGTTGGTGATGTCCGTCGATGCCGGCGTGGGCTTCCTCTCGCGCACGGGCACCATCTCCTACAGCATCACCGGCAAGCCGATTCCGGCGGAGAACAATCCGCGCCAGATTTTCAACCGTCTCTTCCGCGCCGACCGCGCCTCGCTCGAGACCCAGCGCAAGAATCTCAAGCGCCGCATCAAGCTCGTCGATGCCGTGCTCGAGAACGCCCGCGCGCTCAACAAGAAGCTCGGCAAGTCCGACCGCGAAAAGATGGATCAATATTTGACCTCGCTCAGCGAAGTCGAGTCGCGCCTCATCGCCTCCGAGAAGTGGATCGACATCCCGCTCAAGAAACAGGATCACACCCACCTCAAGCTCGACGCCAACTCCGAGGGCGAACCCGCCGAGTATTATCGCAACATGTTCGACCTCATCGCGCTGGCGTTTGACGCGGACATCACCCGTAGCATCTCCTTCATGCTCAACCGCGAGGACGGCATGGGCATCAGCGACACCTTCCCCATCAAGCTCGGCATCAAGCGCACCCACCACAATCTTTCCCACGCGCAGGACAAGGACGGCCAGCTCAAGTTTGCCCAGTACGACCAATTTCTCAGTGAACAACTCGTCCACTTTTTCAAGCGCCTGCAAAGCTACAAGGAAAACAAGGGCAACCTGCTCGACAACACCATCGTCCTCTACGGTTCCGGCGCCAGCACCACGCATCTGCCCAAAAACCTCCCCACCCTCGTCGCCGGCGGCGCCAACATGGGCCTCAAGCACGGCCAATACTGGCGCGACGGCGACACCCAAATGTCCGACATCTACCTCAGCATCCTCCACAGCCTCGGCATCGAGGAGGAAACCTTCGCCGACAGCACCAAGACTGGCGCGCGCGAAGTCTTCACCAAGGCGTAGATACGTTTGCGACTATCGCCCCTTTCCGTGGGAGCAGATGAACTGCAACTCGGCGCCGGACACTGGGTGATATACGTAAATCAAACCGGTAAAGCCTTGGTCGGATCCGCCGAAGGTGTTCCGGGTGATCTGCCGAACTGCCACAGCCGACGCGATATTTGTTTGCCGGTGCGGTTATCAATGACATCGGCAACGATGCTGCTGTGGTGGTGGTTCTCAAGCCGCAAAGTGAGATCGGCAAACTTGGCCTCGGCGACAATGGGTTTGCATGCGATTTCTTTGACCGGCCCACGCGCCATGCTCACATTCATTCGCAGCACCTTGGCCGGTGACAACGGGCGCGTGCCCGAAGCGCGGTAGTACGCCTTGGCCACGAGCGTAAATGAGTTCGCCACTTTCGCTGGCCGACCTGCACCGGCCAATGCAACCAAAGCAATGACGCCTAACAGGCCAACTGCAATAACCGTTTTCACTTTGTTATTCTTCATGATATCCATCATTTTGTTCGCTCGGTGGAATTTGGAATTCAATTTTGAGGATTAGACGGGTCGATGGATTGATCGCTCCAAACAATCCGCTTCACATCGCTTGTGTCTCAAGTTCTGATATGATACGCAAAGGCATGCCGTTTGGAAAACTTCTATTGCTATTCATTTCCGTGTTCGCTCTTCAAGCGGCGGACAAGCCCAATGTCGTTTACATCCTCGCCGATGACCTCGGCTATGGCGACCTCGCCCATGCGGGCGGCAAGGCGGCCACGCCGCATTGTGACCGGTTGGCGCGGGAGGGGATGCGGTTTACGGACTCGCACACGACGTCGTCGGTTTGCACGCCCACGCGTTATGGAATTCTCACGGGCCGTTACAACTGGCGCAGCACGTTGAAGAAAAGCGTGTTGTGGGGGATGTCCGAGCCGTTGATTGAAAGCAAGCGGCTGACGGTGCCGGGATTTTTGCGGAAGCAAGGCTACCACACCGGCGTCGTCGGTAAATGGCATCTCGGCCTCGGTTGGCAAATGCTGCCCAATGGCGAGAAGCGTAAGCCCAAGACCGGCGCGCAACGCGGCGATGGTTGGCAGATTGATTACGATAAAAAAGTCACCGGCGGCCCGCTCGCGGTGGGCTTTGATGAATCGTACATCATCCCCGCCTCGCTCGATATGTTTCCGTATCTTTATTTGAAGAACGACAAACCCACCGCGTGGGCCAACACCACGAAAGCCTTCCACCGCCCCGGCCCCGCTGCGGAGGAATTTGAGGCAATCAATTGCCTCACCGATTTCGCTCGCGAAAGCCGCGCGTACATCGCCGCCCGTGCCAAGAGCGACAAGCCGTTTTTTCTTTATCTGCCGCTCACCAGCCCACACACGCCCATCGTGCCGTCCAAAAAATGGCAGGGCAAATCCAGCCTCGGCAAGTACGGCGATTTCCTGATGGAAACCGACTGGGTCGTCGGCGAAGTGCTCGCCGAGCTGGACAAACAAAAACTCGCCGACAATACGATTGTCATTTTCACCGCCGACAACGGCTGTTCGCCCGCCGCCAAGATTCCCGCGCTCGTCAAAAAAGGCCACAAACCCAACGCCCACTGGCGCGGCCACAAGGCCGATATTTTCGAAGGCGGCCACCGCACGCCCTTCATCGTCCGCTGGCCCGGCACCGTGAAGGCCGGCAGCTCTTCGGACGAAACCATTTGCACCACCGACCTCTATGCGACCCTCGCCGACATCCTCGGCCAACGCGACGCCATCCCCGCCCGCGCCGGCGAAGATTCATTCTCCTTCCTCACCGCGCTGCGCGGCCAGGCCAATCGCAAGGCGCTCCGCCCCTTCACCATCCATCATTCCATCAACGGCTCCTTCGCCATCCGCCGCGGCCCGTGGAAGCTGGCGCTGTGCCCCGGCTCCGGCGGCTGGAGCGGCCCCCGCCCGGCGACTGCGTTCAAAAACAAAACCCTCCCCCTCGTGCAATTATATAATTTGAAAGACGACCCCGCCGAAAAATTAAATCTCGAGGCCCAGCATCCTGAAATCGTGAAAGAACTCGTTGCCGAACTATCAAAGGCCATCCGCAACGGCCGCACCAACCCCGGCCCCAAGCAAGCCAACGAAGGCTGGCCTGCCACCTTCAATGCACGCGTGCTGGTGGAATTCCCCTCACTGAAAGAGTAAGTTTCCTGAAATGATCTACTTTGAAATCTCGGTGATAGTCACCAAGATTTCAAGGTGATATATATTATGTTTCTACGAGCCTTTGAATGGCGAACCGTGCAGGGAATGAGCAGGGATGCTGTGCATGTCTCCACCATCAACAATTTGGCGATTCGGAGGCTTATGGCGTTCGGCTGGGTGAATGTTTCGTGGAGTTTTTCGAGGCGAATTGCGTGAAATGTCTCAAGGCAAAAAAGCACATGGATGACATCCCGCCGGAGGATGAGGTGCTGTGCTTGCCATCGCGTCTAAGGAATTGACACACCGAACCGCATCTGAAGAGATAGGCGCAGCACCCACTAAAAAATGAACCGTATCTTAATTTTCCTCTGTATCCTCTGTGCCTTCGTCGTGAATTCCCCCGCCGTCACGAAGCCGAACGTCCTCTTCATTGCGATGGATGACTTGAATGATTGGGTCGGTTGCATGGGCGGGCATCCGCAGGCGCGGACGCCGAATTTGGACCGGCTCGCGGCGTCGGGCATTTTGTTCAGCAACGCCCATTGCGCGGCGCCGGCGTGCAATCCTTCGCGCACGGCGATTTTTACGGGGCTCTCGCCGCACCGCTCGGGCATTTATCGCAACAACCAAAAAATGCGAGAGGCGCTGCCGGCCACGGAGATTTTGCCCAAGACATTTTCGCGCGCGGGCTGGTGGGCCGGCGGCTCGGGCAAGATGTTGCATTACTTCATCGACGCCCGTTCGTGGGATGAATATTTTCCCAAGAAGGAAACCGAGCATCCTTTCCCGCGTACGCTGTACCCGAAAAAGCGCCCCGTGAGCATCCCGCGCGAGCCGTGGCAATACGTCGAGACCGACTGGGCGGCGCTGGACGCCACCGACGAGGAATACGGCGGCGACTATCTCGTAGCAAAATGGGTCGGCGAAAAGCTCGGCCAAAAACATAACAAACCGTTTTTCCTCGCGTGCGGCATTTACCGTCCGCACGAGCCGTGGTTTGTGCCCAAGAAATATTTCGAGCCTTTCCCGCTGGAAAAAATCCAACTGCCGCCCGGCTACAAAGCCGACGACCTCGACGACCTCCCGCCCGAAGGCAAACGCCGTGGCCCCAATCGGTACTTCGCCCACATCCGCAAACACAAGCAATGGAAGCCCGCAGTACAGGGCTACCTCGCCTCGATTTATTTTGCCGACGCGATGCTCGGCCGCGTGCTCGATGCGTTGGAGAAAGGGCCCAACGCCGGCAACACCATCGTCGTGCTGTGGTCCGATCACGGCTGGCATCTCGGCGAGAAACAGCACTGGCAAAAGTTCACCGCGTGGCGCGCGTCCACCCGCGTGCCGCTCATCGTGCGCGTGCCCAAGGGCGCGCCCGGTTTGCCGGCGGGCACCCAACCGGCCACGTGCACCCGCCCCGTTAGTTTGCTCAGCCTCGCGCCCACGCTCCTGCAACTCAGCGGATTGCCCCCGCACAAAAACCACCACGGCCCCAGCCTCGTGCCGTTGTTGAAAAACCCGAAGGACCCTTGGCCGCATACGGCCGTGACCCACCTCGACCAACCCGGCAGCTTCGCCCTCAGCGCCGAGCGCTTTCGCTACATCCACTATGCCGGCGGCGGCGAGGAACTTTACGACATCAAAACTGACCCCTACGAATGGCGCAATCTCGCCGATGACAAGCAACACGCCGCCACCCTCAAACGCCTGCGCACGCTCGCCCCCACAAAATTCGCCCCCGCCGTCGCGCCCAAAATCGCCTCGATGCCCGCGCTCAAGTGGAACCCCCTCGCCGCGAACGCCAAGGCACCGCCCTCCAAGCCCGCCGGCGGCAAGTTCGATGTCATCTTCATCAACCGTCGCGCCAAGCCCGTGCACCTGTTTTGGATGCTCCCCAACGACGGCCGCAAGCATTACACCACCCTCGCCCCCGGCAAACTACACCGCCAACAAACCCGCCCCGGCGCCATCTGGCAAATCGCTGCGGGGAGTGATGGCCCCGCCGCCAAGCCCCTCGGCTATTTCAAGGTCGGCGATCGCGCCGCCAAGGCCGTAGTGCCGAAGTGATCGGCTGCCACCGGTCACTTCAGATATTTTTTCAGGTCACGATAATAGTTTTCGTGAGTCCCGACGGTGATGAGGAAAAGATTTTCTTTCGTGAACTGATACGACAACAGCGTTTCCTGCCGGTTCATTTTGAATTTGCGGACGAACACGCCCTTGAGATCCTGCTGCTTCTCTTCCCCGAGCGTTGGGTTGGCCAGCAGTAACTGGATTTGCCGGTCCACTTTTGCCCGGTCTTGCTTCGTCAGCTTCTTGATTTTCTTGAGAAACTGCGGCGATGCGATGCCCTTCATGAGCCGGGCACGTAGTCCTCGCCCAGTCCCGCCTCAATCTCGTCGAGCCCAATCAGCGTTTCCTTGATGAACGCATAAGGCAAATCCGGATTGTCCTCCGCGATGCGGCCGACCTTGGCCCAGTACTCAATCTGCCCCGCCATCGATCGTTGCTCCGCGCCACTCCGCGCCTTCGCGACCGTGGCCAGATCGTCAGATACTCGAATCACCGTGCTCATTCCAAATAAGATGTAGCAAAACGCTACACCTGTCAACCCTCCTTTCCATTCTTACAAAAAAGCCAATTGCGCGCATTGACACATCCGCGTTTTACGGGGGAAACTCCACCGAACCTCAATCCATAAACATTATGAAACGACGCACTTTCCTCAAGACCACCACCGCAGCCGCTGCTACTTTGGCGTTGCCGAATTTGATTACCGCCAAAGACAAGAAAGCCATCGTGCTCGGCAAGGGCGATTTCCAATACACCGTGGAGCACGGCTGGGGCAATGCGCCCGAGGGGCATTCTTATGGCGGCGCCACGCACGGGGTGGCGGTCGACAAGGCGGGGCTGATTTATATCACCCACCAAGGCCGGCCGAATTCGATTATTGTTTTTGAGCCGAGCGGCAAGTTTGTCAAATCGATGGGCAAAGTCCACGCGGGCAGCGGGCACGGCATCGACATCCGCGTGGAGGATGGCACGGAGTACATTTACCTTTCGCCGAGCAACGCGCGGATGAGCTTTACCAAAATGACGATGGACGGCGAGGTGGTTTGGCAAAAAGGCCAAAAGCTGCTGGGCGAACTCAGCGGCAAATACCCCGGCCGCTATCGTCCCACCAACGCGAGCTTCTCGCCCGATGGCGGCTACTTCCTCGGCGATGGTTATGGCGGCGGCTACATCCATCAGTTTGATAAAAAGGACCGCTATGTGCGCACCATCGGCGGTGGCGGCACGGCCGATGGAAAATTCCGCACGCCGCACGGTCAATGGCTCGATGCCCGCGACGGCACACCCAAGCTCGCCGTGTGCGACCGCGCTAACAAACGCCTCCAGTGGTTCGACATGAACGGCAAACACCTCCGCACCCAAGGCGGGTTTCTCTTCCCCGCTGACATCGACATCCAAGGCGACATTATGATGGTGCCCGACCTCCACGCGCGCATCACGTTGCTGGACAAAAACAACAAAGTCATCACCCACCTCGGGGATAATGGACAATGGCGCGCCAAGGCGTTGAGTGCTGGCTTCCGAGGCAAACGCGCTGAATGGCAAGACGGCCGCTTCATCCACCCTCACGACGCCTGCTTCGACAAGGTCGGCAACATCTACACCGTCGAATGGGTAGTCGGCGGCCGCGTGACAAAGCTGACGAAAGTGTGATTTGGCGTGCCTTGCAAGTCCGCATATATGACATTCGGTCTGTGAAGACTTTCGGGTTCGCGCGCGTCCATTCCCATTTAACCCAGTGGGCTTGAAGTTTGGGCGGGATCTGCTTAAGTTTCGGGTCGCTGAAATCATCATGAACTTTTTGCGTATTTATATAGTGTGCACATTCGCGGGGCTGTGGCCGGTGGGCGCGGCGGAGCTGGATTTTGCGCGCGATATCCGGCCGATTTTGTCGGACAAATGTTACAACTGCCACGGGCCGGACAAGAAGGCGCAGAAGGGGAAATTGCAGCTGCATGACCGCGCGGGAGTGATGGAATCGGGCGTGCTGTCCGATGGCGAAATGCTGGCGCGACTGACGAGTGAGGACCCCGATGAACGGATGCCGCCGGCGAAATCAAATCGCGTGCTGAGCGATGAGGATCGCGCAAAGCTGATGCGATGGCTAAAGGAGGGCGCGAAGTGGCCGGAGGATGACAGGCATTGGGCCTTCGTGCCACCCAAGCGAACAGTGTTGCCTAAGGTGAGAAATGGCGCGTGGATTCGCAACGGGATTGATGCGTTCGTGTTGGCGCGGCTGGAACGGGAGAAATTGCAACCGGCGAAGGAGGCGGACAAGGCAACTTTACTTCGGCGGGTGAGCTTTGACCTCACGGGCTTGCCGCCGACGATTGCGGAATTGGACGCATTCCTCAATGACGGTTCGCTTAATGCTTACGAAAAGGCGGTGGACCGGCTGCTGGCCTCGCCGCGCTATGGCGAGCACATGGCGCTGGACTGGATGGAGGCCTCGCGCTACGCGGACACGGATGGTTATCAAAATGACCGCTTGCGCTACATGTGGGTCTGGCGCGATTGGCTCATCAAGGCGCTCAATGACAATGTGCCATTTGACCGGTTTGTGACGGAGCAAATGGCGGGCGACTTGTTGCCGAATCGGAATTTTTTCACACAAGTGGCCACGGGCTTTAATCGCAATCATCGCATCAACTCCGAGGGCGGCTCCATTCCCGCCGAGTGGATTGTGGAATACGTGGCCGATCGCGTGGAGACGATGGGCACGATGTTCCTCGGCCTCACGCTGACGTGCTCACGCTGCCACGATCACAAGTACGATCCGATCGCGCAGAAGGATTTTTATCGGATGTTCGCTTTCTTCAACAACATCGCCGAGGCCGGCCTCGGGCCGAATAACGGCAACAGTCCGCCCTTTATCAACGTCCCGAAAAGCTGGCCGAATTTGTCCGAGGCCGAGGCAAAGTTTGTCGTGCCCGCGCCGGTGAAAATCAAAGTGGTGCAGACTTCCGTGCCGCGTCCACAATCCGGCGCGCCGAACACGGTGATGGTTTTGCACGAATTAAAAAAGCCTCGCGCGACCTATCGCCTCGAACGCGGCGTGTACAATCAGCCCGATAAATCCGAGCAGCTGCATCCCGCCATACCGCCGGTACTGGGCGCATGGAACAAGAAATGGCCGCGCAACCGCCTCGGCCTCGCGCGGTGGTTGGTGGATCCGAAGCATCCGCTCACCGCACGCGTCACCGTCAATCGAATGTGGCAGCATTACTTCGGCATGGGCCTCGTGAAGACGAGCGAAAATTTCGGCGTACAAGGCGAGCTGCCGAGTCATCCGGCGTTGCTCGACTGGTTGGCCACGGAATTTATCCGCCACAACTGGGACCAGAAAACGATGCACAAACTCATCGTGACCAGCGCGACCTATCGTCAAGCGTCAGGTACGTCGGCGGACTTGCTGCGGCGCGACCCCGAAAACCGACTGTTTGCCCACGGCCCGCGCAAGCGGCTTTCGCCTTACGCCATTCGCGACGCGGCATTGTTCACCAGCGGTTTGATGAACGAAAAAATCGGCGGCCCATCAGTGAAGCCCTACATGCCGCCGGGCATTTGGCGCAGCATTTCCAACGCCACCTACAAACAGGACAAGGGCGACAAGCTCTATCGGCGTGGCATGTACACGTACTGGCGCCGCACCGTGCCGCCGCCAACGATGATGGCCTTCAACGCCGCCGCGCGCGAAATTTGCACGGTGCGCACGGACCTCACCACCACACCGCTGCAGGCGCTCACGATGATGAACAACAAAACCTACGTTGAAGCCGCCCGCTTCCTCGCCGAACGGATGATGAAAACCGCCGGCTTGAAACCGCGCCAACGCGTGGCCGAAGCCTTCCGCGCCGTGACCAGCCGCGCACCACTCAAAGGCGAGCTGGATTTGTTGATGGCCGACTTCGCTTTTTACAAAAACAATTTTACAAAACATCCTGACGGCGCAACTAAGCTCCTCGCCGTCGGCGAAAAACCGCGCAACGCCAAACTAAATGCCGTCGAGCTCGCTGCTTACGCGCTAGTGGCCAACACTCTCCTAAATCTCGACGAAGCAATTATGCAAAACTAAACCCGCCATGAACCCTCTAACCGAATTTCACACCCAACAAACCCGCCGCGCGTTTTTGGAGCGCAGTACGCTGGGACTCGGCGGCATTGCGCTGGGGTCGTTGCTGAATGGCGCGCCCGAGCGCGCGGGCCGCAATGCCATCGGGGGAATGAATGGACTGCCGCATTTTACGCCGAAGGTGAAGCGTGTAATTTATTTATTCCAATCGGGCGGGCCATCGCAGATGGATATGTTTGATTACAAACCGGAGCTGGCCAAGCGCTTCGGCGAAGAGGTTCCGGAATCCATATATCCCGCTGAGCGCAAGACGACGATGACCTCCGGCCAAAAATCGTTTCCCTGCGCGCCAACGAGTTTGAAGTTTTCCCAGCACGGCCAGGCGGGCACGTGGCTTAGCGCGCCACTGAAGCATTTGGCCAAACAAATTGATGACGTTTGCGTGATCAAAAGCATGTTCACCGAAGCCATAAATCACGACCCGGCGGCGACCTTGTTTCAGACCGGCTCAGTCATCCCCGGCCGGCCGAGCATGGGCGCGTGGGTGAGCTACGGGCTCGGGAGCGAGAACGCCAATCTCCCGGCCTTCGTGGCGATGACTTCCAATGGCACGGCTAAACAAGGCCAACCTTTGTACGACCGCCTTTGGGGCGCGGGCTTTTTGCCGGGACGTTTTCAAGGTGTAAAATTTCGCGGACAGGGTGATCCCATTTTGGATTTGTATAATCCCGCCGGCGTCACACGTGCGCAACGCCGCCGCATGCTTGATGCGTTGAACAAACTCAACCAAGACCAAGCCAGCCGGTTCAACGACCCTGCCATCGCCACGCGCATTGCGCAGTACGAACTGGCATTTCGTATGCAGATGAGCGTGCCCGAACTCATCGATACCAAGAGCGAACCCAAGAGCGTACTCGATATGTACGGCCCCGACGCCACCAAACCCGGCCGCTACGCCTACAATTGTTTGCTAGCACGCCGTTTGGCTGAGCGCGGCGTGCGGTTCATCCAGCTTTATCATCGCGGATGGGATGCCCACGGTAATGCCCCCAAAGGCGTGGCCGAGCAATGCCGCGATACCGATCAGGGCACCGCCGCGCTCCTGCGCGATCTCAAGCAACGCGGCATGCTCGATGACACGCTCGTTGTCTGGGGCGGCGAATTCGGCCGCACGATTTATTGTCAGGGCAAACTCACCAAACAAAATTACGGTCGCGATCATCACCCGAATTGCTTCACTTACTGGCTCGCCGGCGGCGGCGTAAAGGGTGGCATCACTTACGGCGAGACCGACGACTACAGCGTAAACGTCACCGAAAAACCCGTACACGTACATGACCTGCAAGCCACCATTTTGCATCAGCTCGGAATCCACCATGAACGCCTCACCTACCGGTACCAAGGCCGCTACTTCCGCCTTACCGATGTGCACGGCAAAGTGGTGAAGGATGTGCTGAGTTAAAAAAAGATTAACATGAAAAATAAACTCATCCTCATATTAGCGGTGGCGCTGACGTCATCGAATTTCTGTTTTGCAGCGAATGATTACGCCGTGGTGGTCTCGAAGGCGACTCATGCGGACAAGAACTGGAAACCGGTGGTTACCGCGTTGGTAAAAAAGCACGGAGCAAAGGTCATCGAATTCGAAGGCGACGTCACCGGTGTGCTCGGCAAACTGCGCCGGCAGTTTCCACGCTACACGTGTTTTGTGGCCACGCCCAAGGAGGCGACGGGGGAGTTTGTGGCGCGCGTGCATCAGCTCACGCGGCAGCTCGATGACGATCCGTATACAGACACGTTTTGGGGCGTGCTCACCGGCTACAGCGCGGCCAACGCGCTGGCCATCGCCAAGCACGCCAAACCGCTCACGGTGCGTAAAGTAGCGTCGGGAACGGAGATTGCGCTGGAATGTGTCACCGAAGGACTGTGGTATGATGAATTGGTGAAGAATAAGTTCGTACGCAAAAAGGCCGGCGGCAAAGCCGAACAACTGCGCGGGCCTGATGACACCACCGAGGCCTTCGCCAAAGTGCTGGCGGATTACGAGCCGGATTTGTTCATCACCTCCGGCCACGCCACGGAGGGTGGTTGGCAGATTGGGTTTCGTTATCGAAATGGATTTTTAAAATCTAAGAATGGTCAAATGTTTGGCGTGGACACGCAGAGCAAACGTTTTGAAATCAAGTCCACCAATCCCAAGGTATACCTGCCAATCGGAAATTGTTTGATGGGTAACATCAACGGCCCCGACGCGATGGCACTAGCGTGGATGAATGACGTGAGCGTGATGCAAATGATCGGCTACACCAAGCCCACGTGGTTCGGCTATCAAGGCTGGGGCGTGCTGGATTATTACGTGGAACAGCCTGGCCGCTACACGCTCACCGAGGCGTTCTTCGCCAACAACCACGCGCTCATCCATCGCCTCGGCGATTCCTCCACACCCGCGCGCGACAAACAGGGGCTGCAGTTCGACCGCGATGTGGTGGCGTTTTATGGCGACCCCAAGTGGGTCGCCAAACTCGCGCCCGGCAAACTCGCCTACGGCCAAACGCTCACCCGCGAAGGCAACACCTTCACCCTTGAAATTAAACCCAATCTCGGTGCAAACAGTTTCGACACCGTAAACAACAACGGCTCTCAACGCGGCGGCCGCCCCTTCGTGGCCTTCCTCCCACAACGAATCACCCAGGTCGAACTCCTCGAAGGTGGTGACCTCAGCCCCGTCATCACCGACGATTTCATCCTCGTCCCCCGCCCCGCCAAGTGTGATCCCAAGCACACTTATCGTGTGAAGTTTCGGGCGAAAATTTTGAAGTAAATCAGGAGGGTGCCGCGCCACTTGCATGTGTGCATCGCCAAAGCCAACCGAAAAACTAAAAGCATCACTCAAGTGCCGACTCGGAAAAAATAAACGTACCGATCCAATTATGAAAAACTTATCCTGTCTTATTCTACTCGCGTTTTCGTTTTCAGTTCCAACCACGTACGCGGAGCACCGCAACTTCGTTTTTATTCTGGCAGATGATTTGGGGAAGCGGGATATGAGTTGCGAGGGGAGTACGTTTCATGAGACGCCGCATATTGATGCGATTGCGCGGAGTGGGATGCGGTTTTCAAATGGTTATTCCACTTGCCAGGTTTGCAGTCCGTCGCGGGCAAGTATTATGCTCGGCACGTATCCGGCGCGGAACAAAATTACCGATTGGATTGGCGCGGCGAGCGGGAAAAATTGGCGGCGCAATGACCGCGTGCTGCCAGCCGATTATATTCACGCGCTGCCAGCGAAGGACATCACCCTCGCCGAGGCGATGCGCGCGGGCGGCTACAAAACTTTCTTTGCCGGCAAATGGCATTTAGGCAGCACCGGATCGTTTCCGGAAGACCACGGGTTTGATATCAACATCGGCGGTCATCATCGCGGCTCACCTCCGGGCGGATTTTTTTCGCCGTACACTAATCCCAAGATGAAAAGCGGACCAAAGGGGGAATCGTTACCGATTCGGTTAGCCAACGAAACAGCTTCGTTTATCGAGGCGAACAAGGACCGGAAATTTTTTGCTTATCTGTCGTTTTACTCTGTGCACGGACCAATCCAAACCACGCAGCCGCTTTGGCAGAAGTATCAAAAGAAGGCCGCGGCCAAGGGCTTGGCCAAGGAGCGCTTTAAGTTCGACCGCACCAAGGGAGTACGGCAAGTGCAGGACAACCCGATTTACGCGGGCATGATGGAATCGATGGACAACGCCGTGGGCATCGTAATGAAAAAATTGCGCGACCTTGGGCTCGACAAAAACACTGTCGTCATTTTCACCTCCGACAACGGCGGCGTTTCCTCCGGCGACGCTTTCGCCACCTCGTGCCTGCCAATGCGCGGCGGCAAAGGCCGACAATGGGAAGGCGGCATTCGCCAGCCTTATTATATTCGCGTTCCAAACTTAACACCGCCACGCTCGAATAATGCGACGCCGGTCACCGGCACAGATTTTTATCCGACTATTCTCGACCTCGCCGGTTTGCCGCTCACGCCGCGCCAACACGTTGACGGTGTCAGTCTGCTCCCACTGCTCAAGGGCGGCTCAATTGCCAAGCGCGATCTGTTTTGGCATTACCCGCATTACGGCAACCAAGGCGGCGAGCCTTCGTCCATTATTCGCTCAGGCGATTTCAAGCTCATCCATTATTTTGAGGACGGACACGACGAGCTGTACGACCTCACCAAGGACATCGGTGAACAAACCGACCTCGCCGCCTCCCAACCGCAAACTGCCAAAGCCCTCCGGACGAAACTGGACGCGTGGCTGAAAGAAACCGGAGCGCGCATCCCCGCCGCTGACGACCGCTTTAATTTGGAGTTAAAGAAAAAACAAATCCAAAGCGCCCGCATCGGCCAACTGAAAGGCCTAGAGAACAGAGGCTCAAATTATTTGAAGCCCGACTTCAAGCCCAACAAAGACTGGTGGAGCAGCCTCGTCCCCAAAGACTGATGGCTGATTTCCGCGCAGTCTTCCGTCCAACCAAAATAATAATCATGAAAACTAAAACAACTCGAATCGCTATGTTGAGTTTTGTTTCCCTCCTCGTTGGCGTGGCCAATGCGGCCGACCACAAATATCTCAAGGCCTTCCCCAAGCCAGCCAAGGGCATGGTGCGCTATGTCATCGAGCTCCCGCACAAGAATCGCGGCGAAGAAAATGCGTTTAAGGTGGAGCTGATCGTGGGCAAGATGTTACTCACCGATGGCGTGAACCGCATGTTCATGGGCGGCAAACTTGAGACCAAGCCGCTCAAGGGCTGGGGCTTCACTTATTATGAAGTAGCCAAGCTCGGCCCCGCGGCATCCACGCTCATCGGCGTGCCGCCCGGGACGCCGAAGGTAGAAAAATTCGTCGCCGGTCCCAGCCAACTCATCCGCTACAACAGCCGCATCCCCATCGTCGTCTACGTGCCAAAAGGTGGCGAAGTGCACTACCGCATTT